>Ga0082212_10008963_pt1 | contig 12966 bp, 12 predicted proteins | sample TergutNt197P3_FD_71548 | JGI IMG/M metagenome (GOLD analysis project Ga0082212, IMG submission 71548) | Neocapritermes taracua P3 segment gut microbial communities from Petit-Saut dam, French Guiana - Nt197 P3 | ecosystem: Host-associated > Arthropoda: Insects > Digestive system > Gut ... | reverse complement strand
ATGCACTGTCTCGGTTGCGCGATGGCAAGCGGCGAAACGCTGGGCGAGGCATGCTCGGCTCATGGCGTAGACGCCGACGAATTTCTGGCAAAGTTGACATCGCTGGTAAAACAATAGAGGTAACTTAGCGGAAAACTCAAGCGGGACGCGTATGCGCCCCGCTTGGTTTGCGTATTGCATATTGCATATAATGTCGCCTTGGAGCAGTTGCTGCAATTGCATTCCTTTCCGCTCGGAGCCTCAATCCTGTTCCACTCGCGAGCAGAGGCGTCCTTGCCTCTGCTTACGGAATGAATTGCAGCAACTGCTCCAAGGCTTATATAAATCATTATGACTAGTAAAATCAAACTCCCGGCGAGGCTTCAAGCAATTGCGAGCTATATTGAAAAAGACGCGGCGGTCGCCGACGTCGGGACCGACCATGGGCTGCTGCCGGTTTACCTTGCTCTGAACAGTGCGGCGCGCAGCGTGATCGCGTCGGATAAAAGCGCTAACTCACTGAAATCAGCGATATGCAATGCCGATAAATATGGCGTCACAGATTTGATAAAATTCATTGCCGCCGACGGGCTGGCGGGAGTCAGTGAGCAAGACGCCGATACAATAGTAGTCGCCGGTGTTGGCGGCGAGACCATAATAACGATACTCGAAGGCGCGCCGTGGACAAAGAATCCGGGGATAAAGCTGATACTGCAGCCGCAGACTAAAATCGAGGAGTTGCGGCGTTGGATTTGCGAATGTGGGTACGTTATCCGGGATACTGCGCTTGCGCGCGACAGGGGCAGGGTTTATACTGTCATTCTTGCGGAAGGGACGCATAATGGAGTTGAGAGTTGAGAGTTGAGAGTTGAGAGTTGAGAGTTGAGAGGGGAGAGGGCTATGCCAACAGTTTCAGATGTCAATGAATACCTGACCGCGATCGCGCCGGTCGCGATGAAAATGGAGTTCGACAATGTGGGTTTCCTTGTCGGACAAGCTAAAGTCGACGTATCGCGAGTCATAGTAAGCCTCGACATAACGCACGACGTAATAACGGAAGCGCTCGAAACCGGGGCGCAGCTTATAGTGTCGCATCATCCTTTATTTTTCTCGCTGAAAAGCGTAACGGACGCAGACACTACGGGCAGGAAAATCACGCGCCTGCTCGCCGGCGGTGTTTCGGCTATTTGTATGCATACGAACCTCGACGCGGCGCGCGGCGGGGTAAACGACGCGCTGGCGGCCGCGGCGGGAATAATCCGCAGCGACATGGCGGCGGAGAACGGCAGAGCAACGGGAGAATGTAAGGCAACAGTGAATGAAGGGCAGGCAGGAGACGGCGGAGCAGCGGGGCTGTTGTCGGTAGAGGGGTATCTTGAAACAGCGCCGCAAACCTCTTCTGCGACAACGCCGGGATCCATATATGAAAACATCGCTAAAGCCGCACCGGGAACTACCCATGCCGGCGAACCGTACTCATACGGCCGCGTGGGGTATCTGAAAAACCCGTGCAGCTTGAACGAATACCTCAGTATGCTGAAAATCTCGCTTAAAACGGACGGACTCAGATACTACGACGCCAAACGCGATGTTTACAAAGTCGCGGTAGTCGGCGGCTCGGGCGGCGGCGACCTGCACCACGCGATAAGACACGGGTGCGACACATTCGTGACCGCCGATATCAAGTATGACGTTTTCCTCGAAGCGAAAGAACAGGGTATAAACCTCATCGACGGCGACCACTTCTGCACGGAAAATCTCGTTACCGGGATCGTATCGGAAAAACTCCGGGTAGCATTCCCCGGTGTTGATGTCGCAGTATCTTCCAGACATAGCCAAACGGTCAAATTCTATTGACAAGCAGATACCATTATGGTAGTTTTTATTATCAACTATTAACTGATAGTTGACGAATTGCGCCGTATCCTGAAATATCGGGAGCGACAGCAAAGGAGGTCGTTCGAATGAACTCGAACACAAAGGAAACAGCAGAAGCAAACACAGCAGCGACAAACACAGCAGAAGCGAACACGGCGATAAATAGCAGCGCAACACGCATAGACACCCGTAAACTCGTACTGCTTGCACTGCTTACGGCGATAGTAGTAGTGCTGCAAATCCTAGCGATACTCGTAAGGCCCTTGCTCCCGGCATTCACCCTGAACCTCGTTCTCGTACCAATAGTTATCGGCGCGGCACTGACCGGCGTATACGCGGGAGGCTGGCTGGGACTTGCTTCCGGATTCGCGATACTGATCAGCGGCGACGCCGCCCCGTTCATGGCGGTCGACCCTTTTGGAGCCATACTGGTCGTGCTGGTAAAAGGCCTGCTCTCGGGACTGGCTGCAGGAGCTGTATACAGGCTGATAGCCGGAAAAAGCAGGACAGCCGCCGCTATCGCGGCTGCAGCAGTATGCCCGATAGTCAACACAGGAATATTCGTCGTCGGCGTGTACGCGTTTTTCCTGCCGACTGTTAAGGAATGGGGCTCGGCTTTCGGCTACGCGGACGCCGCCGCGTATATTTTTCTTGGCATGATAGGGATAAACTTCCTTATCGAATTTGGTATCAACATCATACTCAACCCCGTTATTGTCAGGTTGATACATTACGGACAGGGGCGAAGGCGCTAGGAGTCAGGCGCCAGCGGTTAGGAGTCAGGAGTTAGGGGACGGGGGTTACGTTGTAGGGGCGATTGTCAGAGCGTCTGCAAGACGCATTTCGCCCGCAGGACGCGTTTTGCCAGGTGTGCAGAGACGCGGGCGGGACCGGGAGGTCGATATGGTACTAGCTATTGACATAGGCAACACAAATATCGTCATAGGATGCATCGACGGTAGTGAGATACAGTATGTTTTCAGACTGTATACAAACCATTCGAAAACAGCCGACGAATATGCTATGGAAATCAAGAGTATCCTCGATTTCCACGGCGTGGATCGCGAAATTATCGTAGGTTCCGTTGTATCCTGTGTAGTGCCGCAACTGACAAGGGTGTTCACGAACGCGGTCAAACTGCTGACGGGGGTCGACGCCATCGTCGTCGGCGCCGGGATCAAGACAGGCATGAACATACTCATCGACGACCCGGGGACACTTGCGGCCGATATGGTCGCGACAGCCGTGGGCGCTCTGACGACATATGCCATGCCGGCTATCATCGTTGACATGGGTACGGCGACAAAAATGCTGGTCCTGGATAAAAACGGTAACTTCATCGGCGGCGCGATTCTGCCCGGTGTGGCTATCTCTATGAACGCCCTTGCCGCGGGAACATCACTGTTGCCGCGCGTACCGCTTGAAGCGCCGGCAAAAAGCATCTCCGCGAATACAGTCGACTGTATGAAGAGCGGGGCTATTTTTGGCGCCGCGTCGATGGTCGACGGTATGATAGACCGTTTTGAAGAAGAACTCGGCGAAAAAGCGCAGCTTATCGCCACCGGTGGCCTTGCCGACGCCGTATTCCGATACTGCAAACACGAAATCGTCCACGACCCGAACCTCATCCTGCGCGGCCTCGGGGCGATATATATGAAAAACCGGAAAAAATAATGTGCTCTGCGGAGCGCAAGGAGTCAGGAGTTAGGAGTTAGGTAACGCTGATTAATCCGAATACGTGTCATTACTGATCACGCCCTTTTATATAAAGTGCGGCGAAGAATCTCGAAACTCCTGTACTGCAATGCATTGAGATTCTTCGCAAACTCAGAATGACACTACGTGCAGTAAATAGAAGGACTCAATTCTCAACTCTCAATTTTACGAGCCGCTCTGCGGCTTGTTTGTTTATCAGAGACAAAGAAAACATAGGCCAAAACAGCCAGACCGGCTATAACCGCCGACAACCAGTATACCCACGTGAAACTGACGTGGTCGGCAATCCAGGCGAAAAATGGAGCCCCGAGCGTTATGCCGATATCGACAGCCGCCAGGTTCGCGGCGGACACTGTTCCGCGCCGTTTCGGCGAACACCGCTTGAACATGACGGAGAGGATCGACGGCGCGACAGCGCCTCCCGCTACCCCGTAAGGAAGCGCCACGCAAATCAGCAGGGGCAGCGACGGCATAAGGGGTATGATAAAAAGGCATACGCATATAGCGATAAGCCCGGGGATGATAACGATATCGCCGCCGCGTTTATCGACTATCCTGCCGAAAATGAATCTTGTGGGAAGCATACCGACAGCGGTGACCAGGAAAAACCAGCCGATATACTCAACCTGGAACCCGCGTTTCATCCCGTAGAGGGTCAGATAAGAAAGAACGCTGGAAATAGCGAAGAAATACAGCAGCGTGATCAAAGCGGGGCCTAATACGCGGACGTCAAAACCGAAAACGATACGGCCCTCCGCCTCGCTGTCATCCGGTGGGGCTGGGGGTTTTTGTAGGGTTACGGGGTTCTGCTGGGCGGTTTCCAGATGGGCGGCGGTTTTTTGAAGGGCGTTAGTTTCCTGCTGGGCGACAGGTTTTTGCAGGGCGTCAGGTTCCTGCTGGGCGGCGGTTTTTTGTAGCGCGGCGGATTCCAGATGGGCGTCATGTTCCTGCAAGGCGGTGGGGTTCAGCACGGCAAGCCTTTTCTTTGACCGGCCGCGTTCATACTTGATAAAGCAGCCGCAGAGCGCGCTGGCAAGACAGAAAACAGCCGAAACATAAAACAGGTTATGATAATTCTCCATCTCGCCGGCCCCGACTATCGCAAGCGCGATGAGCGGGCCGACCGCCTGGGCCACTGTCGCGTACAATCCGTAAAGGCCGACGCCTTCAGCCAGCCTCTCTTTTGGTACGATGTCGGGTACAGCGGCGCCGGCGCTTGTTGTGGCCATGCTCATCCCTATGCCGTTGAGTATGCGGATCAGCACAAGGAGGATAAGGCTGAAAGTAAAACTATAGAGCGCGCAAGCGACGGCGGCAATCACGGAGCCGATGATAACGAGCTTTACGCGGCCGTACTTGTCCGCTATCAGCCCGGTTACAGGGCGCGTTACCAAGGCGGTTATGGAAAAAACCATCGATAAAAGGCCCGCGAAGACCACAGTCCCGGTGATCTTTTCTGCGAACAGCGGCAGGACTGCGAAAAAGAAATAGTTGACGAAGCATGTCCCCATCGCCGCCATCATAATAAGAATATAGTCTTTGCTTACCAGCTTAACGCTTTTGCTTTCCATGAAACAACTCCCTAAGTTGATGCTTTAATCTCTGCCCTGCGGTTGTATTTCCTGTCAGATACGAAGAAAATGAAAGCCAAAACGGTCAGGGCGACGACCGCCGAGGACATCCAATACACCCAGTTGAAACTGATATTATCAGCGATCCAGCCCATGATCGGCGCCCCGATCGTTATACCGACGTCGACTGCCGCGAAATACGCGGCTGACACGGTCCCGCGCCGTTTCGGCGAACATCGTTTGAACATTATGGCATTCAGCGACGGCCCAACGGCTCCGCTGCATATCCCGTAAGGGACCGCTAAACAGAGAAGGAGCGGCAGCGAAGGCATAAGCGGGATGATGATAAGGGTAACCGCGAGAAGGATCATCCCAGGGATTATTACGACGTCGCCGCCGCGTTTGTCGACGATCCTGCTGAGCAGCAGCCTTGACAGCAGTATACCTGCAGCGGCGACCAGAAAGAACAACCCCAGGCTCTCGACTTGAAATCCGCGGGTTTTCCCGTAAAGCGTCAGATATGACATGACGCTTGACAGCCCGAGGTAGTAGAAAAGCATGACTAACGCAGGACCGAAGACGCGCACGTCGAACCCGAGGACGACCTTGCCCTCCGGCAGGTCATTTTCTTGTACAAGGGTTGGAGTTTGTACAGAAGCGGGGTCTCGGATCAGAGCGGGACTCCGGGATTCGGCGGTTTCGGAGGAAGAGACAGTCTCCTCCCCTGAAGGCAGTCCACTTTTTTTGCCGCGCTCATATTTGATAAAACAACCGCTTATTAGGCTCACGACGCAAAACAAAGCCGAAACGTAAAAAAGCCTGTTATAGCTGCGAAACTCGCCGTCCCCGACTATCGACAGCGCGATAAACGGGCCCAACGCCTGGGCGGCAGTCGCGTACAGCCCGAATATGCCGACGCCTTCCGCCAGCCTTTCTTTAGGCACGATGTCGGGAACAGCCGCCGAGGCGCTCGTGGCGTTCATGCTCATGCCTATCCCGTTAAGTACACGGATCATCATCAGCAGCACAAGGCTTACTGTGAAGCTGTACATGACACAGGCGACAGCGCTGAGCGCCGCGCCGAATATGATTATTTTGACCCTGCCGCGCCTGTCGGATATTATCCCGGTCACCGGGCGCGCGACAAGCGCCGCCGCGGAGTAAGCCAGCGACATGAAACCCGCGAACGTGACCGTACCGGCAAGTTTTTCGGCAAAGAGCGACATCGACGAAAAAAAGAAATAGTTCACGAAACTCGTCCCCATCGCGGAAATTATAACGAGGACATAGTCCGTGCTGAACAATTTGACTTTCTTTTCGTTCAAAATACCGCCCGCTTATTCTTTTATAGTAGTTGATATAGATACTCTATCATGCGCCGCAGCATTTCTTATACTTTTTCCCGCTCCCGCACGGGCAGGGGTCGTTCCTGCCTGTTTTTGGGCCGTCGCGTCTGTACGTTGTGACCTGTTCGGTAAAATCATCTTCAAACCCGGCGTCACCGTCGACTATGTATGTACCGTCGGGGCTGATAATATTCGGCGAAAAGCCCTGCTTTGCCAGTTTTTTCAGGCGCTGATAAAGCAGCTTGTCAGGATCGCGCGCCAACAGCGCTTCATTGAAAAACGCGGAATGCATAGAGTAAAGCTCGGGATGCTCTTTTTTCAGCCGGAGGATCTGAGTCCTGTACCCGGGGAGGTCCATCAGTATGTTTGCTTCCATGGCCATAATATCGTTGATGATGTCCTCGTCATCACCATCCCCATCCCCTTCAAGTTCTTCCAGCAGGGAGCCAAACAAGTCGTGGAACAGTACGGAGTAGCCCTCATCAACAAGCGCTTCGATAGTTAACGCTGTTTTAGCGGTTCCGACAGTCTTGCGTATTTCGTCATCTATGCCGGGTATCAGATCAACCATCTGATCAATATATCGCATCATATCCGAATTACCGGGTTCGCTTACAACAGCTAGTATCGCGAACACCGCCGTTTCACTCTCACTTGTTGGGTATTGCTCCGCTATACGCAATATTTCAACTATCTCCTGCAGGCAGCTTTCCGCCGCCGGCTTGTCCCCGTCGTTGATATGCTCGAAAAACGCGTATGTATATAACTGGACGCAGCCCGTACGCGTCTTATTGACGATAGACTCCAGCGCCTCAAACACAAGCTGTTTGATTTTCTCGCCATCTTTGACTTCAACATAGCATTCGATAAGCTCTACCCAGACCTCGGCATTCCCGGGGTCTATCGCTAAAGTCCGCTCATACTGCTCCAATGCCTTAACTCGCCACCCCCGGTAGCTGTATGACAGTGCAAGCTCGAATGAGTACATACTGTTCGCCGGGTCGCGTTTGCACAAGTCTTCCCAAACCTTTATTGCATTGCCTGTCTTGTCTTCATCTTCATATGAGCGCGCGAGCTCGACTTTCATGCTTAAGAGCGCCGGGTATCGCTTCGTGATCATTTTAAGTATTTCGGTAGCGTCAGAGATCCGGCTTTCACGGCGTGCTTTTTGCGCCTGGCCGTAGAGATAAGCCGCTTCCTCCGGTAGATCGCGGGTGCTGTCGTACCCGGCGCGCTTATTTTTGTCGCTTAGTGTTTCATATGCTTCGCGCAGCAGTTTGAACTCTTCGGGGAACTTCTCCGGCGGGTATTTCCGGACAAGTTTAAAATACGCGCTTTTTATTTGGCGCTCGTCGGCGTCTTTTTCGATCTCCAGGACTTCATAATAAGTCTTCATTGATATTCCTCTAAAATTGTCACAAACGGGACGCCGCTTCCGTGAGGTATGCCGCTGCAGCGTTATTGCCCCTGTCTTTTTCAAGCGCGCGGGCAAACAGCGTCGCCGCGGCTTTATAGTCGTCTGACGCCGCTTTGATGCAACCGCGCATGACCAGTATCCTTACGCTTTGATGCCCGACCGAGCGCAGCAGCGCTTCGGCTTTCCGCCATTTTTTTCGTGAAACGAGATCACGGGCCTGAGAAACTATCGCGTCTGTACGCCCGCGTTCGGCAAGCGCATCATCATGCAGACCGATTGCCCTACCAAGGGCTTCGGACGCGCGGCTCAACTCCCCCAACTCATGCAGACTGTCTGCACCATCCGGGGCTTCGGACACGGGGCCCGGCGATCCCGACTCATGCAGCGCGATTGCCCCACCCAGGGCTTCGGACGCGCCGTTAAGCGCCCCCAGTTCATACAGGCACAGCCCTTTCAACAGCATAGCTTCCTTGTTGCCGCCGTTCAGCAGGAGGGCGCTGCCGGCATAAAAAACAGCCTTACTCAAGTCGCGCTGCTTCGCGTATCGCAGCGCGAGCCTGAAATACAGCGTGTCAAGCCCTTCGCTCATCACGGTTCCTCAATCAAATCAATAAGGTTTAGCAAGCCTTCGCGCAGTATATCAGCCCGCGATTTGTCACCCAGTACCAGCGCTTCTTTGAGCCGCTCTACAAAGAGTTCGAGATCATCGGAGGCATAACAGTCTTCATGGATAAGTTTCTCAGCTTTATGGATCAGGGGGCGGAAACGTTTCGCGCCGCCGGCCTGCTCCCATTTACTTATATCAATAAGCTCCTTTGGCTTCATGCCGGCTGTGTTTATATCCGCAGTGACCTGCGCCCGTGAGTTGACCGCCCTGGCTTTGACTTGCAGCAAGCCGTTCATGTTATAGGAGTATGTTATTTCTATCGGTTCTTTACCCCTTTTTGCGCTGGGTATCCCGGTCAGTAAAAGCTCGCCGAGGAACTCATTGTTTTCAGGGTCTGTCGAGTCGCCCTGGTACACCCTGACAAGCGCCCGCGTCTGGTAGTCGCTGTGTGTAAAGAAGATTTCTGAACACTCGGTGGGGATCGTAGTATTTCGCGGTATTATGGGTGTGAAAACAATATTATCTTCATAATAACCTTCCTGTATGCTTGCGGTCCCGAGCGTATACGGGCAGACGTCGGTCAATATCAACTGGTTTTCATCTGAAAAAATCCCTTCCAGAATGCCCGCCTGAATAGCCGCGCCCCTCGCCACCGCAAGGTCAGGGTCCGGGATGGTTTTCGATTCGAGTCCGAGGCTTTCCTCGACAAGCCTCTTGACGCAAGGAATGCGCGTAGAACCGCCGACAAGCAGGACCGCGTCCAGGTCTCCCGGCGAAAGGCCGGCGTCCGACAGGGCCGACATCATTGGTTCGCGCGTGGCTTCCACTTTGTCTTTGATCCAGCCCTCAAACTCGGCCCTTGTGACGCTGCGTTCCACCGATACAGGCCTGCCTCTTCTTCCTGTCGTCAAAAAAGGCAGCGCGATATCGAAACTTTCCTGCGTGCTGAGCGCGATCTTGCATTCTTCAGCCGCCTTCTTCAGGCGCATGCGGGCGCGCAGGTCATTTTTTGTGTCCGCAAGGCTGCGCATTATTATCTCGTCAAAATCTTTACCGCCCAGATGATTGTTGCCACAGCTCGCTTTGACGTCGATCACGCCCTCGAACAGTTCCAGGACTGTGACGTCCAAAGTGCCTCCCCCGAAGTCGAACACCAGAATATTCTGGCACTCGCTGAAGTTGTCCAAGCCGTAATCCATTGCCGCAGCGGTGGGTTCGTTCAGTATGCGCTCTACTTTCAATCCCGCGAGTTCTCCGGCTCTAGCCGTGGCGCGGCGCTGCGAGTCCGTGAAGTATGCCGGGACTGTGATCACGGCACGGTCCAGCCTTTCGCCGAGGTGCGTCTCGGCGCAGCTCGTGAGGTAACGCAGGAGGACAGCCTGAATTTCTTCGGGCGAATACTCCTTGCCGTGCGCTTTCAATGTTTCAGCGCCGCCGGTAAGGCGCTTTACTTCCATAAATGTGCAGTCAGGGTGTGTCAGCAGATATTCGGCGGCAGGCTCGCCTACAAGTTTGGCGTCGTCTTCGGTAATGTGTACGACCGACGGGGTTACTTTATTCCCCAGCGTGTTGGGTATGAGGACTGGGACGCCGTCTATAACGCACGCGACTTCCGAGGTGGAAGTCCCTAAATCGATCCCTATGATCCTGCTCATCCTGTTGCATCACCCCTCTGTTGATTGTGCGCAGGTTGTAGTTTCATTTTCGGTGGCGGCGGTTTCGGCGGTTTTGGTGGTTGTAGTTTCATTTTCGGTGGCGGTGGTTTCGATGATTTCGGCAGCTTCGGCAGCTTCGGCGGTTTCGGTGGCTTCGTCTGCGCCGGTGTCTGCTTCGTCAGCTTCGGTGGTTTCGGCGGCTTCGTCTGCGCCGATGTCGATTGCGGCTTCGGCTTCGGCTTCGGCTTCGTCTGCGCCGGTGTCGGTGTCTGCTTCGGCTTCGTCTGCGCCGGTGTCGGCTTCGGCTTCGTCTGCGCCGATGTCGATTGCGGCTTCGTCAGCGGTAGTCGTTGCGGTAGTGGCCGCGGTGGTATACTCGGTGGTTTCGGCTTCTGCTTCGGCGGCGCCGGTGCTGACTACGACCGAAGCTTTTCGGATGACAGTACCGTTATAGCGATAACCGCTGCGCAGGACAGCAGAAACATAGTCAAGAGGGAATGAAGAACGCTCCGCTGCGCCGACTGTGTGCAAGTCCGGGTCAAGCAGCCTGCCGGTTTCGCCTATGCGCGATATAGCGCAAGTATCAAGCAGCGCGTCCGCGTTTTTCCGCATCAGCAAAGCGTCCCTCTCGAGGTCTTCGCTGCCGCTTTGCGCCGTATAGTGCATGAAATCCTCTATCATGTCCGACAAACCTGTGACAGCGCCGAGGAGCCGGCTGATCTGATCCTGTTTCTGCCGGAGGGAGTTTTTATTGTTATCGTTATCCTTGATGATATCGTAGATTTCCTCGACTTGCAGTGAGATGTCATCTTGTTTTTTATCTATGCCGGCAAGAATGCGGTTACTTTCGCCGATAAGCGCGGCATGCTCCTCCGGTTCCGGACCGGCGAGCTCGCTACCAAACCATTTTTCGAGTTCCTTTTCGAAATCGATCATGCCGGAGTTCCCCCAAAACCACGATATATTTACAGAAATCAAACGCTGCGTCCACAAAAGGGATTATACAGGAAGTCAGGCGGATGTTCAATATAAAATATAACAATGGCTTGACGCTAGTGTATCTGCTAAACTATAATACTTATAACCCAAAATACTACAATAGAGGGGATGGTCGCGGTTATGAAGCGGTTTCAGGATACTGAACTTCTTGTTCTGCTTGACGATATCGAATCTGATTTAACTGAACGGAAGCCATACGACCTTTACCCCATTTATACAGCATCGATCGGCGATTTATGCAGAATTACTCAATTGATTGAGCAAAAATACTCAGACAATTGAGTAAAATCCTACATTGCCCCGCCGGGAGAAGAAAAGGCAATGATATTCCATATGAAACATTCATGAAGGCAGTACTTAGCGATATCATTGCTGCCGTGGTATAGAAAGATGAAGCGGAGAGGTCGGTCCGTACGACCCGGGCAGGAAGGAAAACACGCGCAGATGGGCTTCCGGCATGGGCTGGAGCGCGAGGAAAGTCTCGAATAAGCATATGCTGCAAGGTCGCGGAATACCCCCTGACCTGTAACGCTGTGAGTAAGGTGGCATAGCTTCTATTTTCTTATTGACGAAATTATTGGTTTGTTGTACAATACACCCGTGGCGCAGCAATGCGTTTGATTTGTCATCTTTTTTTTGGAGGTGTTATAATGAAGGAATTGCGTTTGTTTGGAAATATGATTGAGAAGCTGTGTAAAGAACAATCTGTATCTTATGAAATGCTTTGTGAAAAGCTGAACTGTACGATAAGTCAGCTTTCCGACTTGCTCAAAGGCTGTGTAGTACCTACCTTTAAGCAACTGGAATCAATATCAGAGTTATTTCAGACAACTATTGAAACCCTCTTAGCAGGAGACAATGAACATTATGAAAAAACTGTTGTGAGTTGTATGGCAGAGTTTAAAGATCCCGATGCTCGCGAAGAGATTCTTGATATTATTGAAAACTATGCTGAATTGGCAACTGTAGTAAACTAAACAACTCATTGCGGCACAGGGAGACCTGTGCTTTTTTTTGGAGTGATTTTATGGAATTATCAAAACTACCTGAAGTACCTGAAGAACAGGTATCAGCAATTCTAGACTTCATTGAGAGCAAGATGAAAGCTGAAAAAAATGACTTTATCAACAAAATTCTGAGAGATGATATTTTCCGTTTATTGGATAAACAGGATTGTATCGTAGTCTACTATCCAAAGGAGGACGAAGAAAATAATGGGTTCCATGTTAAGTACCCTGTTAAAGGTGAATGGAAGCATTTTGTGTATATAAATACAGCACAGGATAAAGAAAAACAGATATACACGTCAGCTCATGAACTGGGGCATGTTTGGGAATTGCCCGGGTGGATGAAGCGAAAGGGATTTGATGGCGATGAGGGCTGGGAAGAGAGTTTAGTAAACAGGTTCGCCGCAGAGATGCTGATGCCAAGTGAAGAGTTTCTGCCTACTGCAAAGAAAGAAATAAATACCGCTCGGACACGCAACCAGAATAATCAGCTAACAGTGGGCAACATGATTCGCGCCATCACAGCAATAATGGACGTTTTTTTTACACCATACAGGTCTGTTGTTTATCGCCTGAACGAGGTGAAACTCATTCAAAAAAAAAGCGTTGAAATACTATTGCGCGACAGCAACGATGTATATGAATTCTCAAAAGCAATTGCGAGGGAAGAAGGATATAGCAGACTCTATCAACCACCAGATAAGCTCCGATATATTGAAGGACTTAAAGAACTACTTGACAAAGCCAGCGCTTCAGAATCATTACCGAAAAAGAGAATAGAATCGTTTTAC
>Ga0082212_10008962_pt1 | contig 12966 bp, 10 predicted proteins | sample TergutNt197P3_FD_71548 | JGI IMG/M metagenome (GOLD analysis project Ga0082212, IMG submission 71548) | Neocapritermes taracua P3 segment gut microbial communities from Petit-Saut dam, French Guiana - Nt197 P3 | ecosystem: Host-associated > Arthropoda: Insects > Digestive system > Gut ... | reverse complement strand
CCATAATGCAGGATATGCAGAGGCTTTTCGGCTACGTCCCTAAAGAGGGCCTTGAAAAGCTTTCGGTTTATCTGGGCTGCCCGCTGATGGAACTGTACTCAATGGCGACGTTTTTCAAAGCGCTGAGCCTCAAACCCAAAGGCAAGCACATTATCAAGGTTTGCGACGGTACTGCCTGCCATGTCCGCGGGTCGGTGAACCTGATAGACGCTGTGAAGCGTACGCTCGGGATAGAGCCGGATGAGACTACGGAGGACAGGGCGTTTTCCCTGGAACTCGTCAACTGCGTTGGCGCCTGCGCGCTTTCTCCTGTTATGGTGATTGACGGAAAATACTACGGGAAGGTTACGTTAGAGTCGCTGCCCGACGTCTTTCAGGCTGTAAGAGAGGGGGCGGCGCCATGAGCAGAACGATTTTAGTTTGCTGCGGAACCGGGTGTATAGCGACCGGCAGCCATGACGTTGCGGGTGAACTGAGGCGCGAACTTCTGAAAGCGGGAGTTGAAGCGACAGTGGAAACCGACGCCAAGGATACCCAGGCAAAAGAAACCGGCGTTAAAGAAACCGGCTGCAACGGCTTTTGTGAGAACGGCCCCATCGTTACGATAATGCCTGACGATATCTGTTATTACAGAGTTAAACCCGGCGACGCACGGGAGATAGTGTCGAGCCTCGGCGCCGAGCCTGTTGCTCGGCTGCTTTACAGGAGCGAAGGAAAGATAGTCCTGAGCCGGCATGAAAACCCGTTTTACGCCCCTCAGTATAAAACGGCGCTGCGAAATATAGGCCTTATCGACCCGGGTGAGCTTTCGGATTATCAGGCGCGCGGGGGTTACGAAGCGCTTCGGAAGGCGCTCGGAATGACGCCGGAAGAGATAATAAGCGAGGTCGAAACATCGGGCCTTCGCGGGCGCGGCGGCGCGGGGTTCCCCACCGGACATAAATGGCGAACCGCGGCGGGATATAACACAGCGGCGGGAGATTTCGTGATAGCGGGCAGCGACACAGTGGCGGAACACAATAAGACAGCGGGGGACAGCACGGCAGCGGAACACCGCACGACAGCGGAACACCGCACGACAGCGGGCGACGATACGCTGAAGTATGTCGTTTGCAACGGTGACGAGGGCGACCCTGGCGCGTTCATGGATCGGTCCATACTCGAAGGCGACCCGCATACCGTGCTTGAGGGCATGGCTGTTTGCGCGCTCGCGATCGGGGCGCGGGAAGGGTTTTTGTATATCCGTGAAGAGTATGGGCTTGCACTCAAGCATGTCGAAAAAGCGATCCGCGACGCGGAAGCGGCTGGTATCCTCGGCGACAGCATCCTCGGCAGCGATAAAAGTCTGCGCCTTGAAGTGGTGCGGGGCGGCGGAGCTTTTGTCTGCGGGGAAAGCACTGCGCTGATGGCGTCGATAGAGGGGAGGGTCGGAGAACCGCGGGCAAAGTACATACGTTCAGTCCAGCGCGGTTTGTGGGACAAACCCACCGTTCTCAACAACGTCGAGACATTCGCGAACATCCCTGTCATTATATCCGGCGGCGGCACGCGCTTTGCGGAACTGGGTACGCCAACATCAAAAGGGACAAAGGTGTTCGCGCTTGTAGGCAAGGTCAAGAGGACAGGCCTCGTCGAGGTCCCGATGGGGGTTACCCTGCGGCATTTGATCTACGACATAGGCGGGGGAGTGATCGGCGACCGGCCCTTTAAGGCCGTACAGACGGGGGGGCCGTCCGGCGGATGCATCCCGAAAGAGATGCTCGACCTGCCGGTGGATTTTGAAACACTGACGGAGCGCGGAGCTATGATGGGTTCCGGCGGTATGATCGTCATGGACGACAGGAGCTGTATGGTAGAAGTCGCGCGTTATTACACAGCTTTTCTCGCGGGCGAGAGCTGCGGGAAATGTACGCCCTGCCGCGAGGGCCTGCGCCAGATGCTGCATATACTGACAGATATAACTCATGGCCGGGGCAATGAGGGCGACGTCGAATTGCTTGAAGAGATCGGCGAGTCAGTCGCTGCCGCTTCACTCTGCGCCCTCGGAAAGACCGCGCCAAATCCCGTACTGACGACGATCAAGTATTTCCGGGAGGAATATGACGCCCATATAAAAAGCAAAGCCTGCCCTGCAGGCGTTTGCTCGGAGCTGACCGTTTTTGGTATAGACCCCGGAGCCTGCACAGGCTGCGGGCTCTGTAAACGCATATGTCCCGTCGGCGCGGTATCCGGCGACACTAAGGCTCCACATACAATCGAAATAAAAAGCTGCATTTCGTGTGGAGCGTGCCGGGACGCCTGCGTTTCGGACGCGATAAAAACCACGGCCAAAAGGAGGCAAGTTTGAAAGCAAGCGCAGGCACATGGATGTGACTGTTCGAACCAGGTTTTTGTGACTTAAATGCAGGAACCAGCCGATTGTATACGTAAGACTTCGGCACAAATTCCCAATGAGGAAAGGGGATTTAATGAATATGACTATAACTATCAACAACAAGCCCTGCGCCTGCGAGCCGGGCGAGTACATCCTTGATATAGCTGCGCGATATGGGATTGCAATACCTAGTCTATGCCACCATGACGGGCTGCGCGGACAAGCCTGCTGCCGGGTCTGCATTGTGGAAGTCGAGACAGACGGCAGGCGGAGCATTGTGACGGCATGTGTTTACCCTGTCGGGCGGGAGTGCGCGGTATTTACGGATAGCGAAAATATCAGGCGCCAAAGGCGAATGGTTCTTCGATTGCTGCGCGCGAAAGCGCCGAAAAGCGATGAGGTGGCGCGGTTATGCAAAGAATATGATGTGCCTGAGACTGACGACAGGTTTGAAGAGGACGCAAACGGTAAATGTATACTTTGCGCGTTGTGCGTCAAAGCATGTGGGAGCCTTGGCACAGGGGCTATCGGGACTGCCGGCCGCGGCGTAGCGAAAACCGTGACGACTCCTTACGACGAACCATCCCTCGCGTGCGTCGGCTGCGCGAGCTGCGCCGCCGTCTGCCCGACAGGTTTCATCGAGGTCAGTGAGGCGGATGACCAGCGCACTATCTGGAACAAGACATTTCCGTTGGTGAAGTGTAAATGCTGCGGCGCGGTTATGGGGACTATGATGGAATTATGGCGCGCCGCGCAAAAGACGGGCGCGGATGAAACGCCCGAGCTTTGCGAAATGTGCAGAAAAAAAGCCATTACAGACGTAATGGCGGCGACATACGGAAGATAGCACGGAAATACCGTGCTATTCCGTATCTGCAGTAACAAGGTTTCTTCCATTTTGTTTGCTGTGATACATCAGCGCATCCGCCCTCTTGACGACAGAGTCTATTGTATCGCCGGTCTGAGCGACAGTGACGCCGATCGAAACTGTTACTGAAAGAGACAAATCCTCGTGCTTTATCTGAGTACCCTCGATCAACGTCCTTATCTTTTCACCTATCAACAGCGTGTCGCTGTCATCTTTTATCGTATATACCCCTACAAATTCTTCGCCACCCCAACGACCGAACAAATCAGTATTTCTTGTCATGTGCATAATTTCACTTGATACTGTTTTAAGAACGGCATCCCCGGCGTCGTGCCCGTATGTATTATTGAAATTCCGGAAATTGTCAATATCTAAAAAGACCACGCACACCTTGTACTTATACAGAGTCATCTCTCTTAAGCGCAAATCGAGGAAGCCCTCTATCCTTCTCCTGTTCGGAACACCTGTAAGTTTGTCATTCATAGCTGAATTCGCTAACTGAGTGATCAACTCATCATCATAGATAACAAGGGAACTCGGCGTGAAAATCTCTATTGCTCCCGTTATTTTTCCGTTTTCTATGATTGGAAATGTATTTACCGAAACAGCAATGCGGTGCCCGGCCTTATGCCTCAGGAAAGCCTCGTGTTTACGCTGCTTACCATCGCTAAGGGCCTGATGCAGCGGGCAGCCTGAGTTGCAAATCATATTGCCGTCGCAATCAATATGATTAAGCAGCGTGCCTTGGCACGGCTTTTCCAGAATTTCATCTCTTTTGTACCCGGTTATGTTTTCAGCGGCTTTGTTCCAAAATAATATGCGCCTTTCAGTGTCGGTGCAATAGGCGCCTTCACGCATGTTTTCTATGATTTCGGAGTATATTTCTTCGTTATTCATAAGGAGTTACCATCCGTTTTACTAATATTCATTTGCTGTTTTTTATAAAATGGCTTGCGTCGCGCCCGCAGACCGGGCAAGTGAAATCATCCGGTATTTGATCTCCTGAAAATATAAAGCCGCAAATGTCACAACTGTAACCGCCCGAAGACCTTTGCTTACCGCTCTTTTGTACTTCAGATACTTCATCAGATCTTTCATAAGTAACTTCGTCCGTACTATCGTCAAACGGTGAAGGGACTGCCCGCAGCGAATATTCAGCCATGACTTCATCAACGTCGTCAACTATCTTTGCGTCGATAAAACCTTTGGACGCCATGTCGAATAGGATTTGCATCGTTTCTTCATGGGACCTGGCCCCATGATAAGGCCGGGGCTCGCTTACTGCCTGATAAATGTCAATGCAAGCCATTAAGCGGGAGTTGAAGTCAAGCGTGTCTCCCGGTTTTTTGCGTGAATAACCAAATCCGTCAAGTTTCTCATGATGATCGGCCGCCCAATTTTTTATATTATCAAAGTCAGGCATTTCATCGAGCCAGTCAAGCGTATTTCTAACGTGTCCCTTAATAATATTGAATTCTTCATCGTCGAGCTTGCCAGGTTTTTCCAGTATTTCAGTGGGTACCCCTATTTTCCCGAGGTCGTGCAGAGACGCCGCCAGGAATAACGAGTTACGTTCTGCGGGTTCATATCCGTAGTGTTCAGCCATGATCCATGCGCGGTTTGCTATTTGACTTGTGTGCATATGAGTGAACTTGGATTTATAGTCAATAACACACGCAATAAATTCGCCTACGCGAATGATTTTCGGGTCGTTGATATCCGCCTCCCATGTTGGCAGCTCCTGTTCCAGGACCCGGTTTATATTTTCGTCCCGCATCTTCTCAAGCAAATCTTCATCCAGTACTTCCAGCAGAACTTTGATCGCCGCGCCGGTAGAGTATGTATTTACGCGGGATGCGATTTTCTCTCTTAAAGCCGGTAACTCGCCGAGTGGAACGCGTTGCAGATGGTGCGTCGCGTCGACCGCGTCCGCCGCGGCTATGATAGCGGCCTCTAACGGGATCTCGTCTTCTTTTTTACGAAACGGGCCTTGCCCGTCGCCCCTTTCGTGATGATATAGCACGAGCTTTTCAATATTCGCGTTGAACGGTAGCCACGACACGTTTTCCTGCCCCTTTTTGCAGTGAAGGAGCATGTTTTGTTCTTTATTTGTGCCTTCCTGCTGTGAAAGATGATACTCAGTCAACGCACTGTCATGGAACATGCCGCAAAAGGTGATCGCCGATATGGTTTCTTCATTATATCCCAAATGTCTCCCCATAGCGATACACATGACTGCAACCCGCAAACTATGGTTTTCACTTGCGCCTAACTGTTCATTTTCAATAATGTCAAAAGCGCGGGAAAAGACCATGCAAAGCTTATCCATAGCGATTTTCATCAAAACACCACCTGTTTCTGATCTAGTATCTACTCCGCAGATATAATATAACGATATATCGGCTGGCCGCCATATATTACATTGGTTTCTGCGCCGGGCGAGATCGAACTGATTCGGTCCGCCATTGCCGCAGCCTCGGGCTCGCCGGCGTCCTCACCGAAAAACACAGTTATAAACTCAGGTGAAAATGCGCTGAGCGCACCGGCGACTGCGTCTATGACCCCGGTAACATTCGAACCGCTCGCGGCGAGCGTATCTTCTATAAGAGCAAGGTATTCGCCTTCTTTTATTTCATAACCGTCAAAAACGGAATCGCGCGAAGCCATAGTGACCAGAGCCGTTCGCACACGCCCTGCCGCTTCTGCCATATCGGCAGCCATGTTTTCGAGGTTTTTCGTGTCGTCTATTGCGAGCATAGCCGATATGCCCTGCGGGATGCTCTTCGTCGGGATAACTATGACGGATTTACCGGACAGCGGTATGCATTGCTGCGCGGCCATAATGATATTCTTGTTATTCGGCAGGACGAACACTGTCTCAGCCGGCGTCGCGTTGATTTTTTCAAGGATATCCTCAGTCGAAGGGTTCATCGTCTGGCCGCCTGTAATTATCCTGCTGGCCCCAAGATCGTGAAAAACTTCTTCGAGCCCGGCTCCGGCGCATACAACGACTACACCGAATTCTTTTAAGTCTTCCGGCTCATTTTCGGTTTCATGTGTTTGCGGCGCAGGTTGTTCCTGCGGCGCGGGAGCGTTCATTGTTAATGTTTCGGAATGCTGCTCGCGCATGTTTTCAATTTTAACTGAAAGCAGAGGGCCATAGGTAAGCGCTTCGGAAAGTATTGCGCCCGGTTCATTTGTGTGTACATGGACCTTGATTATCTCATCATCGTCGACTACGACTACGCTGTCGCCGCGTATATCGAGGAAATCGCGCAAACGGTTAGTGTCGGTTTTATATTTCCGCTCCGCTATGAACTCCGTACAATAAGTGAATTTGATATCCTCATCAGTATACTGAGTGAAATCAGCTTTGTCGTTCGCATCAGTCCCTGCTGATTTTTTTTCTATTACTTCTCCGCGCAATGCTTTAAGCATACCATCCAGAATATACAGATAACCCTTAGCGCCTGCGTCTATTACTCCGGCTTTTTTTAGTACAGGGTTCTGGTTTATTGTATCCGCGAGCGCGATAAAACCGGCGGCGAGCGATTGCTCGAGTATGAACTCGACGTCAGTTTCACTCTCTGATGCTGCGACAGCGGAACCGGCGGCGAGCCTCGATACTGTCAGTATCGTGCCTTCAGCGGGTTTCATAACAGCTTTATAAGCGGCGTCGACGCCGGATGCCAGCGCGATAGAAAACACAGCGGCGTCAGCAGAATCAACGTCCTTCAGGCGACGCGAGAACCCTCTGAATAAAAGCGACAATATTACGCCAGAATTGCCGCGGGCGCCCCTGAGCATCGCACCGGCTGTGACTTCCGTTGCATGACCAAGCGTACCTGGAGTCATAGCTGTAAGCGCCTTTTCAGCCGCCCCAATCGTTAAGCTCATATTCGTGCCTGTATCACCGTCAGGGACAGGAAACACATTGAGATCGTTGATTTCCTGCTTATGATTTTCGATGGCGGCAGCCGCGTTTATAAGCATTTTTTTAAACAGCTCGCCGGTTATTTGCAGTGTCAAGCGGCTCCCCCCTTTTTATCCGAGTAACATAGAGTCTACGAATATATCAACGCGCTTAACTCCAACACCTGTGCCTTTTGTGACTTGATATCGGACACGATCCGTAATACTCTCGCAGATAACGGGTATGTTGACGCCTTGGTCGACCGCTATGTGCAATTCAATGGAAATCGTGTTATCGTCGTTGTACGTTATGCGGACGCCTTTCCCCATTGATTCGATCTTTAGGAGGTGTACAAGTCCGTCCGTAACTGAACGTACGGTCATACCTTTGACGCCAAAGCAATTTGTTGCGGCATCGCCGGTGAGAATCGTAAAAACGTCGCGGGAGATATAAATATACCCATTCTCGTTTTGAAGCTTTAACACAAAATCAACTCCAATCACTATAACATTTTACATTATCAGGCTTGCCCCAAGCGGCTTGCCGCCGAGAAGATGAAAGTGCAGATGAAAAACTGTTTGCCCCGCGTCCGGGCCCGCGTTTGTGATCACGCGGTAACCACCGCCCAGGCCTTCGCTTTCCGCCAGCTTCGCTGCCGCTTCAAGGCACTTCGCCGCGAGGCGCGAGTTTTCCGGGTTAAGTTCCGAGACAGACGCGATATGCTCTTTTGGCACAATAAGGATGTGCACCGGAGCTTGCGGTGCGATATCGCGGAACGCGAATACGTTGTCATCCTCATAGACGCGCAGAGCCGGTATCTCTCCGCTTATGATTTTACAAAAAATACAATCTGACATAATACCAACCGCCTTTGCTTTTGCGGTATCTGATGTTTGAGATTTAACGTTTTCAAACATACAGTCTCAATGAGTTCTCAATTTGACATAGTCGTATACAGCGTCGAGAGCGTCGCGCAGTTTTGACGCATCCTTGCCGCCGCCCATTGCGAAATCGGGTTTCCCGCCGCCGGAACCACCACAGAGTTTTGCGATCTCCCGAATCAAATCTCCGGCTTTAACGCCTTTTTCCACCGCTGCTTTCCCGCATGCCGCCATGATCGTTATCTTGTCGTCTTTAACTGCCGCGAGTACGGCGACAACTCCCGCCTCCCAGTCGCGGAGCAGATCTTCGATTTGGCGGAGCCTGTCGACGTCGACCGCTGTGTCTTCGATTATTGTGGTTATAACCTTGAGCCCGCCGAGCTCCGTCGCCCCGGTGAGAATCCTTGCTGCTTCTCCGCGCGCTTCTTTTGCGGCTGCGGCGTCAAGCATGCCTCTCAGCTCGCGAAGCACATTCATATTTTGCTCAAGTTTGCCCGGTAACTCTTCAGGCGTGCCTGCTTTCAGCATTCCCGACAGTACGGACAAGTGACCGCGCGCGGTATTGAGCGCTTCAAGCGTGGCTGTGCCGGTGATTGCCTCTATGCGCCGCACACCAGACGCAACGGAAAATTCAGCGGTTATAGAAAACGCTCCTGCTTTCGCTGTATTATCAAGATGTGTTCCGCCACACAACTCAATAGACATATCACCCATTTTGACAACGCGGACCAAGTCGCTGTATTTTTCACCGAACAGAGCCATAGCGCCGAGTTTTTTTGCATCGTCTATGGGCATCTCGTCTACAGTGACTGCAAGCCCGTCAAGTATCGCCTCGTTGACCCTGTGCTCGATCTCTGCGATCTCATTCTTCTTAAGTGCTTCTATATGGGTAAAATCGAACCGTATTCTGTCCGGCTCTACCAGTGAACCTGCCTGCTGGACATGCTCGCCGATAATAGAGCGCAACGCCTTGTGCAGCAAGTGCGTCGCAGAGTGCGCGCGCATTATCGCGCGGCGTCGTTGTATATCGATTTCAGCAGCTGCGACGTCGTCGATGTTCAGTGAGCCGCTTTGCATTTTACCGTGATGCAGGTATTTACCACCTTTGCTGAGCAGTACTTTATTGACATTGAACACTGCATGTGCGTCCGCTTGGTCGTTCGCTGACGTAATAATTCCGAAGTCCGCTGATTGGCCGCCCATTTCAGCGTAAAACGGCGTTTTATCAAGAACGATTATACCTTCGTCGCCCGCGCGGATCGACGAGCTGATCTCACCTTGTGTGATTATCGCGAGTATTACGCCGGTATCGCTCGTGTTTTCATAACCGGTAAATTCCGTTGGGGTGTTGTCCAGCCCAAGGTCGATACCAGCCCATGCGAGGTCGCCCAGAGCCTCCCTCGCTTTCCTTGCTCTGGCGCGCTGCTCCTGCATATGCTCATCGAACGACTCAACATCTACTTCCAACCCTTGCTCCGCCAGTATTTCGACAGTAAGGTCGAGAGGAAAGCCATATGTGTCATAAAGTTTGAACGCATCGGCGCCTGAAAATGTCTTGTCCCCTTTTTTTGCGTAATCCTCCATAAGCCCGTTTAGAATCGTTGTTCCAGAGCCGATGGTTTTTCCGAAATTTTCCTCTTCGGAGCGAATGACGCGAAGGATGTAATCCTCTTTTTCTGTGAGATCGGGATAAGCGCCCTTATTTTCCCCAATTACAGTACCGCTGACATCGCATAGAAACGCGCCTGTTACTCCAAGCAGCATACCGTGCCTTGCCGCGCGGCGAAGCAGCCGGCGCAGGACATAACCCCGCCCTTCGTTTGAAGGCAGGACGCCGTCGCATATCATCATAGTAGCAGCCCGGATATGATCGGTTATCACGCGAATAGAGATATCCTGCTTTTCACTGTGTCCATAGGTCACACCGCTGATTTCGGACACTTTTTCTATTATTCTCATTATAGTGTCGACCTCAAACATACTGCCGACGCCCTGACAGACGCATGCCAGCCGTTCGAGGCCTAAACCGGTGTCAATATTCTTCTGGCTCAGCTCAGTATAGTTACCAGCCCCGTCGTTATCGAACTGAGTAAAGACGTTGTTCCAGATTTCGACATAACGGTCACAGTCACAGCCGGGGGCGCAATCTGGGCTGCCGCAGCCGTTTTTATCTCCTCGGTCAAAGTAGACTTCAGAACATGGACCGCATGGTCCCGAACCATGATCCCAGAAATTGTCGTCCCTTCCGAGCTTGGATATTCGCTCCGGCGCGATACCGACTTCATTTGCCCATATATCAAAAGCCTGCTCATCGTCGTGAAACACGGACGGGTAGAGCAGCGCGGGATCCATACCCAGCCGTTCAGTCAGGAACTCCCAGCACCATGCGATCGCATCGCTTTTAAAATAATCGCCGAACGAGAAGTTGCCGAGCATTTCGAAATAGGTTCCGTGCCTGGATGTCTTGCCGACGTTATCTATATCTCCGGTGCGTATACATTTCTGACACGTACAAACGCGCTTCCGCGGAGGGTCCTGCTCGCCTGTGAACCACGGCTTCATCGGCGCCATGCCTGAGTTAATGAGCAGAAGTGACGGATCATTCTGCGGTATCAGCGGAAAGCTCGGTAAACGCAGATGGCCTTTCTCTTCGAAAAATGACAAAAACAGCTCCCTAAGCTCGTTTAATCCATACTTTTTCAATTCAGTACCTCGCGAATACAATGGTACGGTTCTTTTGTCAATAATATAAATATGCTTACTGACCTTTGCAACAACACAAGATGACCGTCCACTCGTGTTCCTATTTGATCAAAGACTCGATAAAATCCGCGATTTCACCGACAGTTTTATGCTCGTAAACAGATTCGTCTGTCACGCTGATCCCGTATTCCTCCTCAAGCGTCATGATAAGCTCGACAAGATCCAAGGAGTCCGCGCCCAAATCGCCCATAATATCCGTTGCCCTCGTTATCGTTGCGGGGTCGACTTCAAATTGAGACGACAGCGCCTCCTTGATTTTATCAAATACCATTAATCGTTCCTCCTGTAAAATACGTTGGCTAAATCAACGACACATTTACGCAGACATAATAATCGTCCGCCGGTCATTATTATCTGAATATGCGGATCAGCTCCACTCACGGTATTGCGGGGTGTTGCCGGTATGCCCTTCTCCATCGTGATTCTGCGCTTCGCTGCTGCTTCCCGGTGTTACGGCAGCCGCTGCGCGTCCGCCGCCTGAGTTGCCGTGACCTTTTCCAGCACTGCTTCGATCGTAACTTCCGGTTTTTCTCCCGCCGCTGTCACCGCCACGTCCGCTTCTGTCGTTGGGCCTCCCCGCGTTTTCAGATCCGTGGGCGGCGTTCTCGCTGTTACGGCCGAAAGCGACCACTATACGCCTGTTGGGCTCATTTCCGATCGAATATGTTGAAATGTTTTCATAATTCTGCAGCGCGGAATGAATAACATGACGCTCATACGCATTCATGGGGTCCAGAGTCATATTCCTGCGGTATTTCATTACTTTTCCCGCAGTTCTCGCAGCCAGATTCTCAAGCGTCTCATTGCGCCGCGCTCTGTAGTTCTCGGCATCAAGGTTCACCCTTATGCGGCTGGTCCCGCCGCGGTTCACGACATAGTTCGTCAGATGCTGTATCGAGTCAAGCGTTTCACCGCGCCTGCCTATAAGCGCGCCCGGATCCTTACTTGTCATTACGACATTTACTGTGCCGTTCTCCTCAGTTACCTCCAAACCTGCATCAATTTCCATCCGCAGGAAAAGGCCGGAGAGGAAATTCTCGACTATCTCTATACGGTCGCCTTTTGAGTTATATACTACCTTTACGACGGCAGGTGTGTTTTTCAGTCCTAGGAACCCGGTCTTCGCCCTCTCAACTATTTCTACCGATACGTCGTCGCGCGCCAGCCCAAGCTGCTCCAAAGCCGACTCTATTGCTTCATCCTCTGTTCTTGCTGATACTTCGATAGATTTTATCATTACTTTTTCTCCTCATCAAACCTCTTGGTTTCAAAGCGCGCAGACTGAGATATATCCGGCCCGGTCTTTTCGCCACCGACGGCGTCCGTGTCCGAATCCTCATCTTCATCAGCAACGCCTGCATTCTCATTTTCGGTATTCAGGTCATCCTCAAAAGCTTGCTCATCATTCCCGTTATCAAAGTCATCATCTGTATCGCAGTCGTCAATATCGTCGTCCGCGTCGTCGTCTACATCGTCGTCAATATCGTCGTCCGCGTCGTCGTCCGCGTCGTCGTCCGCATCGTCGTCCATTTCATCATCTATTTCATCGCCGACATCCTGATACTCATTTTCAGGTAAATCATCCCCGGTTTCGCCATCTGCGTGGGAACTGCGGCCATCTGAATCCTCATCTCCTGCGGCTCCCTCATACCTGTCCGGATCATATGCTCTTCCGCGCGCATAGCGCCTGTTGCCGACCCTGCTGGGTTCATACTTTTCCGCTTCACCGTCAGGCGCGTTTTTCTTTTGCCAGTCCGATGTTTTATCTATTTGTTCTTGTTTATCGCTCTTTTGCTTCTTGCGTTTTGCGGTGTTTGGATTGCGTTCGGCAACACCTTCCGCTTTCTTCCGTTCCGTTTCGATCCGTTTTGCCTCGATCTCGGCTTCCTTAATAGCCCGCGCCTCGTTTCTGACAGCCTCTTCGGCGTCGATTTTCTTAGTGTAAACCTTAGTCAGCCAGATATCCTGCGCAAGCTGGAACACCGTGCTGACAGTCCAGTAGAAACCGAGCGCGGCAGGCGTTATGAACGCAAAATAAACCGACATCAACGGCATAAACATCATCATGGTCTGCATTGATTTAGCCTGTCCCTCCGGCGCCGCGACAGGATTTATTTTCTTGTTTAGAGCAGTCGCAAGAAACTGCGATCCGGCTGACAACAGAGGG
>Ga0082212_10008961_pt1 | contig 12967 bp, 8 predicted proteins | sample TergutNt197P3_FD_71548 | JGI IMG/M metagenome (GOLD analysis project Ga0082212, IMG submission 71548) | Neocapritermes taracua P3 segment gut microbial communities from Petit-Saut dam, French Guiana - Nt197 P3 | ecosystem: Host-associated > Arthropoda: Insects > Digestive system > Gut ... | reverse complement strand
TACTAGTGTATGAAATATTGTCTTCATCTAATAATTCTTTCATTTTTTCATGTAATTCTTCTTTTAGCATAAACCGGATTAGAGACTTATTTTGACTTCTTTTGTGAAGCCGAAAATAATTATAACTGCCCCCGGATGAAGTAGTTGAAGTGATTCCAATATATGCTTTAACATAATTTAAAACAGGGTCTTGATATATATTAGCAAATAAATCCAATAAATAGTCAGCCATTTCTAATGTCCATTTGGATTTTTTCACCCAATCCTCACGTGTATACTTTATTGTTTCTGATGTTCCATCATCAATTTCTTCATATGTGTCTAATATTTTAGAGAAGAATAATGTTTGTTTTCCATGCGCTTCAAGTAACGATACCTGTATCGCTATTATTGGAATAGCGTTACTCAACAAGTGTATAACATTAAAGAAACGCCTATTTATATGTTCAGCCACTAACACTGCAAAATGCTGCCTTTGCGGCCATCTGCGAGATTCGTTATCCCAGTATTCAATTGTACGTACAATGTGTGATTCGTCTGTTTCTCCCAACATAATTTCAACTTCATACATTGTATCATCTTCAGGATTTTTTAATAAAATATCTAAACGACCTCCTGATGATTGCCTTCTTTCACGATCAATTGTATCTAATTCCCCCAATCCTAAACAATTTGGATTTTCATATATTTGCTCTTGAAGCCAGTATTCGTCTTTTCCAGCTTCTCGTATTGTGAGACTTTTTGCAAAATCAATCTCTGTCATTATTAATCCTTTAACTGTTGTTCGTGGCAGGATCTCGAAAATGCTGGCGCCGGTAAAAACACAAAGTGTTTTTACCGGCGCCAGCATCACAATGCTAACAGCGCGAAGCAACCCACCCACTACCGCAAAGATTAAAGCACTCCCCGCAGGAACGGCAGGCAAGTTCCGAACCTTCGACAAGCGCGGGCTGCCGCTCAACGCCGCGGCCCTTGAAGTAGAGTTTGTTTTCCTTCTTTATTTCCTCGCAATAACGGACGCACAGACCGCAAAGAGTGCAATCCGACATGCCGGTCTTAAAGCGCGAAGAAGTGACTCCGTATTCATCGGAATACGCCTGCCATGACGGCCAGAGCAATTCGATGATCATTTTACGGATCTTTTTGACTTTCTCCGTGTCGGTACGGACTTTAAGCCCTTCTTTCACGGGATAGACGCAGGACGCCACGGGCCGTTTCTGCCCTTCGACTTCAACCATGCACATGCGGCACGCGCCATAGGGTTCCATCCGGCCGTTATAGCACAGGGTTGGAATGTTGATGCCGATCGACCTGGCGGCGGCCAGAACGGATGTTCCTTCCTCGGCTTCGACTTCACGGCCGTCAATTTCCAGTTTTACCTTTTTTTCCATAAAGACCTCCCGCTACTTTTTAATCGTAAAGGCCGGCACTTTGATGACGGCGTTAAATTTATCAGGACACGCCGAGAAACACGCGCCGCACTTTATGCACTTTTCCTGAATGACATTAAATACCTTGTCTTCGGACTTGGTGATCGCCTCCGTAGGACACGCGCGCAGACAGGAACCGCACGCCTTGCATTTTTCATGGTCGATGTCATAAGCGATAAGCGCCTGACAAACGCCCGCGCGGCAGCGTTTTTCCTTTATGTGTTCCTCATATTCCTCGCGGAAATATTTCAGGGTGCTGGCGACCGGGAACGGCGCCGACTGGCCAAGCGCGCAAAGCGACGCGGCTTCCATGAATTCGGCGAGTTCCTCGATCATCGCGAGATCTTCCAGCTTTCCTTCGCCGGAGGTTATGCGGTCCAGGATGCTCAGCATCTGGCGCGTCCCTTCGCGGCAAGGGACGCATTTGCCGCACGATTCATGCGCCAGAAACTTGGTGTAGTATCGGGCAGTGTCAACCATGCAGGTATTTTCGTCCATGACGATTATGCCGCCCGAACCCATCATTGATCCGACGTTGGTCAGCTCGTCGAAGTCAACTGGAAGGTCAATAAGTGATTCAGGAATTACGCCGCCCGACGGGCCGCCGGTCTGAACCGACTTGAATTTTTTACCTCCGGGTATGCCGCCGCCGATTTTGAAAACAATGTCACGGAGCGTCATGCCCATCGGCACTTCAACAAGGCCGGTGTTTTTGACCTTGCCGACCAGCGAGAACACTTTCGTACCCGGGCTTCCTTTCGTGCCTCTGCTCAGGAACCATTTCGCGCCTTTATTAATAATGTGCGGAACGTTGGCCCAGGTTTCCACGTTGTTCAGACAGGAAGGCTTGCCCCACAATCCTTTTTCGGACGTGCGGATGTACTTGGGACGCGGCTCGCCGACATGCCCTTCGATGGCGCTCATAAGCGCGCTCGATTCTCCGGATACGAAAGCGCCCGCGCCCCGGTGAATCGTTATATCAAAGGAAAATCCTGAACCGAGAATATTTTCGCCTAAAAGGCCGTATTCCCGCGCCTGGTCTATGGCTTTCTGCGCGTGGTTGCGCGCCAGCGGATATTCCTGCCTGACGTAAATAAAGCCTTCGGAAGCGCCGATGGCGTACGCGCCTATTATCAACCCTTCCAGAACGGCGTGAGGGTTTCCCTCAAGAATGCTGCGGTCCATGTAAGCGCCGGGATCGCCTTCATCGGCGTTTACGATGACATATTTTGGATCGCCGGGCGCGTTGCGCGTGGTTTCCCATTTTCGCCCGGCGGGAAATCCGCCGCCGCCCCTGCCGCGCAGATTCGATTCTTTCACTTCATTAAGCACGGCTTCGGGCGTCATGCCGGAAAAAACCTTTGAAAGCGCGGAATAACCGCCGACGGCGATATAATCGTCGATTTCGGACGCGTCGATCAGTACATTTTGTTCCAATACGATGCGTTCCTGGTATTTATAAAAAGGAATTTCGTCCAGCTTTTCAAGGCGCTTGCCGGATTCTTCATCAAGGAAGCAGAGTTTTTCGACGTCGCCGTTTCCGGTCGTGATTTTGTCGAGAATAGCCGGAATATCTTTTGTCTGTACGCCCTGGTAGCAGACATCCGACGGCTGAACCACAAACAGAGGGCCTTTTTCGCAGAAACCGTGGCATCCGGTCCGCCTTACGCCGATTTTATTATCAAGACCGCGATTTTTGATTTCCTCTTCCAGCGCGTCCGCCAGTTCGGCCGCTCCGTAGGCGCGGCAGCCTGTTCCCGCGCAAACCGCCAGCCATGTGGCCTTGGCGTTTCTCCGCGCGACGACTTCGTTTCTGAGCTGATCGAGATCAGCATGCGTTTTCAAACGGCTCATACAAGCGCCTCCTCTCCCAGTGATTTCACAATTTCCTCGAACTTGCTCTTGGATGGATTGCGATGATACTGCGTGTCTATCTTGACGACCGGCGCAAGAGCGCAGCACCCGATACAGTTAACGGTTTCGAGAGTAAATTCCTGACGGCTGTCCGTCTCGCCTTCGCCGATGCCCAGTGTCGTGGAAATCCTCATAAGCAGTTCGGAAGCGCCCCGAACGTGGCAGGCGGTTCCGGTACAGACCTGTATGCTGTGCCGTCCGCGCGGTTCAAGACTGAACGCCTCGTAGAAGTTGGCGATAACATATATATCTTTGAGAGGTATGTTGAGCCGCCCGCTGATCCAATTAAGGATATGGCGCGGGAGCCAACGGAACTGTTCCTGAACTTCGAGCAAAATCTGAATCAGCGCGTTTTTCTGGAAATCGTACTTCCACATGATGGCGTCCGCGTCCAGAAGGTCGTTGTGGATTTCGGCGATCGCTTCTTCAGTCGATTTGGCCAGTCCGAGGCTTTCGGCGTGCGATTTAGCCACGTTTTCCAAACGGCCAAGTTCGTCAAGGAACTGCCGTTTTTCAAGCCCGATTGAATAGGCTTCGCCTAAAACGTCCAGACCTTCAAGCAAAAGGTCGTATTTATCGGCCTTGTTTTCAGAAAATTCATCTTCGCGCTGCATCGCGCTGTAACTCAAAGCCTGGCGCACCGATTCCAGAAGTTTCTGCGAATCGACCGGCCTCACCAGAAAATCGAAAGCGCCCAGTTTCATCGACTCCACCGCGGCGTCCACCGTGGCTTTTCCCGACACCACGATAGGTACGGAACACGGAGCGATTTCCGCCAGGTTGCCAAGCATTTTATCTTCCGGGAAGTCATTTGTTTCGAGATCAAGAATCACGACCCCGGGCTGATCGGCCTCGGCCGTCGCCAATCCTTCTTTGCAGCTTCCGGCGACGGTAATGTTGCATTTTTCGCCTTCAAGCGCTTTGCGGCATTCCTTAATAAAAGTTCCTCCGGCATCGATTACAAGCACATCGAGCGGAGGCGCAGACTTGTTTGCATCCATGAGAAACCCCGTTTCTTTAGTTAAAAACAATCGCTTCAATTAACGGCTGCCGCCGTTAATTGAAGCGATTGTTATTTTAGGGAATACAACCGGAAGAATAAAGAATAGGGGGATGGAATTTCGGGAGAATTTCGGGAAACCGATACATTTCGTACCAGTTTTGGCAATTAGCGGGCAATAAAGCAATAGCGATCCCTGAAATAATGGCCGCCTCACGGCGGCCATTATTTCAGGGATCGCTATTCCCTAGTAGTTAATTGCCGCCAAGCGCGGTAATCATATCTTTGGCAATTTGTATCTGATCCGCCCTTTTTCCGATTTCGATGTACTTTTTAAAAGCATCCACAGCGGCGGGAAAATTCGCTTCGTCATTCGCCAGGCTTATGCCGAGCAGATAGTACGATTCAGCGTAATTTGGATCCGACGCGATTGACTGTTTGAACGCGTCGGCGGCTTTGTCCATTTCACCCGAGTTGTACATTGTTACGCCCAGGTTGTAAAAATTCTGGCCGGCGCCTTTCGGGTCAAGCTCCGCGGATCTCTTGAACATTTCCTGCGATTCCGACGCTTTGCCCAGACGGCCAAGCACCACGCCTTTTTGTGCGTAAAGACTGGCGTCGCCGGGATCCAGATCAAGAGCTTTGTCATAAGCTTCCAAAGCCTCTTCGTTTCTGTTCAGCCTCAGATAGCAATCGCCTGCGCGCGCGTGGATTCCAGGCTGATTGGGATCTACAGCCAGCGCCGCGTTGAACTCCGCCAGGGCTTCGCTGTATTGTCCGGCATCGAACATCGTAACACCCTGGTCAAAACGGGCTTTGACTTCCGCTGAGAATTTCTGCCGTTTTTTCTGGTCCTCCAGCCTTCTCTGATAATCGGCCCTGTCCGCGTCAGTTAACTCAAAGGGAAGCTTCTGAGTGCTGTCGCCCGGTTTAAGCGTAAAATCCGCAGTAGCTTCCGCGCCCAATTCAGGCCGTACATTATCTTTATATTCCGGCTGAAAGCCATCTTTGCGGGCTATTACACGATAGGTCCCGGTCTGCGTCCCCAGAAGTTGAACGTATTCTCCCCTTCTGTTGGTCTTGAGATTGAAGGTACGAACTATATCCGTTCCCTCAATTCTTATGTTGACATCCGCTACCGGCTGATTATCCTGATCGGTAACCTTGCCCCTGATCTGCCTGTTCTGCGCATGCGCCGGGATTGATAACATCAATATCAGCCCCGCGAGTACGGCGGCCGATATGACAGATTTCAAGATAGTGATTTTCATGACGCCTCCTGCTTGATTTGAAATAAAGTTCATGGCAACCTCCGCAAACCCCTGACTCTGCGTTACGCTCCCTCGACAAAATGTTCATTTACGGGCGGGTTTAATTCCCACATGTGTAGGGGCGAATAATTATTCGCCCTACTTTTGTCTCGGTCGCAAGCCTTGATTTCGGGGTTTGCTGAGACCGCCTTATGTTTAAACATACATCATATGACATTTTTTCCGAATTTGTCAATTACGCCTGGCATTAATCCGCCTTGAAAAGTTTCGGATCAATGCCAGGCGCATCGAGCGCGATCTCCTGCACGTTAATTTTCCATTTGGCGATAAATCCGGATTGGTTGGTGCCATCGATCATATAGTCCAACGTGTAGCTGTACGGCAACGTCAGATCACCAACCTTCCTGAAATCATCAAATTTTTCCGTAAGAGTGTAATAGGACTCTCCCCTTACATCTCCAATCGCCATATCTCTGACATTACCGTCGTCACCCATCGGTGAACTGGTTCCGGTGGTTACATCGTCCCTCGTGGTGGCTTTATATTCGGTACGCACATGACGATAGGTTTCCTGGTCAAAGTACATGCGGATTTTCATATCGCCATGATCGTCCCTCGGACGGTATTCAAGTTCGTACAGTTCGACTCCTTCCACCCTGGTTGAGCGAACCTTCATGTTCCTTGGTTTATTGCCCTTGACGTCAAGAAGCGGCCAGGCTTTGGAAAAAACGCCTCCCAGCATCCCGTTCTTCACTATTTTATTGTAACGGTAGATAAAATCGGCGATGGGAGATTTCAGTCCCGGCTTGATGGTTCCGACGGACACGGTTTTGCCGTCGTAGGCAAAATGCTCTGCCGGATAGTTTATATCCTGAAATCTCATAATGATGCCGATGTTTGATCCTTCGGATACCAGAACAGAGGTTCCGGACAGTTGCCCGGTCATTCCTAAAATAAAGTTAACCTCCGATGTTCCAATAAAACCTAAGGATTTCATACGTGACAGCGCGTCGGCCGCGCCGATGGATTTCAGATGATCGGCAACAAGTTGTTCCGGCGACGGGTCATTGGCCCACGCCCCCGTAACCTGAATGGCGAGAATGCAAAAAGCAATCAACAAAAAACCGGTTTTATTTTTCATAACTCCTCCGTAATTTCAATAACCCGCTTTCCCAATTTGACGCTACGGAACGCGAACAGTTTCACAATACATCAAAAAATTCAAATACGGCAATATTAGTTATTCCCGGCCGCAGGCGGCAAAACCGCTTCAATTTCGTCAGCCGCGCCTGCGCGTTTCCTGAAAAACAATTTGACGTCGTCAAAAAGCGAGTAGATAACCGGCGTCACTAAAAGCGTGAGCAGAAGGCAGAGCGTCTGTCCGCCGATGATGGTGACGGCCATTGACGCGCGCGACCCCGCGCCCGCGCCCCGTCCGAAAGCGATCGGCAACATTCCGGCGATAATCGCGATGGTGGTCATCAGAATAGGCCGCAGCCGCACATGGTTCGCGGTTATGATGGCTTCATCCCGCTCCATTCCCTGCGCAACCAGCGTATTGGTGTAATCGACCTGGAGAATCGAATTTTTCTTCACAATGCCGAACAACATCATCATGCCGATGGCGCTGTAAATGTTCAGCGTCATGCCGAACGCCATCAAGGCGAAAAGGCCGCAGGGCAGGCTAAGCGGAATCGCCGTCATGATCGTGAGCGGGTGAATGAAGCTGTTGAACTGCGACGCCAGCACCATGTAGATGAAGATCAGCGCCAGAACCAGCGCCATTGTGAAAGAGTCCGTCGCCTGGCTGAGCATGCGTGCGCTCATGCCCATTGTGACGGCATAGCCCGACCTCATATGCATTTCCCTGATTTTTTCCTCTGCGGCAGTGACGGCTGACTGCATCGGAATACCGTCGAGATTGGCGTTGATTGAAATCTGACGCTGGCGGTTGTAACGGTCGATTGTGGCCGGGCCCGGTTCCAGTGTAAGCTGGGCGACATCGTTGACGCGCAGCAGGCGCCCGCCCGCGCCCGGAATTAAAAGGTCGCCCATGCGGGACGGATCCGAGCGAAATTCCTCGTCAAGGCGCAGCATTACGGCAAACTGATCGTCGCCTTCCTTGTATTTTGAAACCTCGTTGCCGCCCACCATAATCCGCAGGCTGGAAGCCAGCGAATCAATGGATACGCCCAAATCGGCCGCCCGCGTCCGATCGATGCGGACGCGCAACTCCTGCGCCGTCGGTTCAAAGTTCGTATCCACGTCCACGAGGCCCGGAACCGTTCTCAGCCTTCCCATAAGGTCCATGACATATTCCTGGAGCTGGTCGATATCCGGCCCCTGAACCTGGAGCTGCAAACGGTTTGAACCGCCGCCGCCGCCGCGCCCGCCGGCCGTGGATGCCCCGGAAATATCTGTGCCGCCGGAAACGCTGATTCTCATGCTGGGATCCGGAAACTTCCGACGCAGGTGCATACGGGCGTTTCTGATCAATTCCTGCTGCGAGATGGTTCTCTCGTTCAGAGGCTTGAGTTGTACATAAAAATTAGCGTTGGCGGTATTGATGGTCGCAAACACCGTTATCACTTCGGGCAGTTTGCGGATCTCTTCTTCAACCGGCAGCAGGTATTCATTCGTCCGCCGGAAGCTGGTTCCTCTCGGAAGATTCACATTTATACTGTATTCGCTCTGATCGTCGTCCGGAACCAGTTCCTTGCCGACACGCGGAAATATAAACACGGCCGATGCCGCCACTAAAAGCGCGACGCACACGATAATCGGACGATGCCCCATGCTCCAGCGAAGCATTACTCCATAAACGCCGTCAATCGCGGAATAGAACCGGCTTGACTTGGACGAGTTGTGCGAAGCGTCGGATGTGCGCAGCCAGTGTCCGGAAAGCGCCGGCGTCAGCGTAAAGGAAATGAACATCGAAAGAAGGAACGCCGTGGCTGAAACAATGCCGAAGCTGTAGAAATACTGGCCGACCTGTCCCGTCATAAAAGCCACGGGCAGAAAAATGACCACAAGAGAAAGCGTGGTGGCCATGACCGCAAGACCGATTTCGCTGGTCGCCTTTGACGCTGCCTCTTTGGGCAGAATCTTTTTTTCCTCGACGTAACGGAAGATGTTTTCCAGCACCACGATGGCATCGTCGATAACGATACCCGTTGCCAGCGACAACGCAAGCATGGTCATGTTATTCAGCGTGAAGCCAAGCGCGCGCATCAGCGTAAAAGCGCCGATGATCGAAGTCGGAATCGCCAGTGCCGCGATAATGGTGCTTCGCAGATTGCGCATGAACAGCAGCACCACGATGCTGGCGAAAATGCCGCCGAAAATCAGATGGTGCTGAATTTCACTGAAAGAACGGCGGATGAAAAGCGATTGATCGCGCGTCGTCTGAACGGTTATATCCGGCGGGAGCGTGGCCTTGATGCGTTCAAGCCGTTCCATGACGGCGTCAACAACCGTAACCGTGTTCGTGCCGGACTGCTTGCGTATTTGCAGCGAAACGGCTTCCAGTCCGTTGAGGCGCGCGACGCTGCGCGGTTCTTCAACGGTGTCAAACACGCGGCCGATATCCTTGAAACGAATTACGGAACCGTCTCTGTAGGCGATGATGATCTGGTTGAATTCCTCGACATTCTGTATGCGCCCCATTGTGCGCAGGGCGATTTCCGCCGGACCGGAGATAAAACTGCCGCCGGGAATTTCCACGTTCTGGCGCTGCACGGCCTGGCGCACCTGGTCAACCGTAAGGTTGTAGGCGTTAAGGCGATTCTTGTCGAGCAGCAGTTGAATTTCGCGCGGGCGGTTGCCGCTGAACGACACTTCTCCGACGCCGTTTAACGTTTCCAGCACCTGCTTGATCTGCTTGTCGACAATCTCGCTTACTTCCTTCTGGGAGCGTTGGCCGGAAACGGCGATAGTCAGAATCGGATTTGAATCGGGGTCGATTTTCTGTATGGTGGAAGGAAGCGTGTCCGTGGGAAACCTGTTGACGATTGTGGCGATCTTGTCGCGCACATCCTGAACCGCCGACTCAATGTCGCGTTCGAGGACGAATGTTATGATGACGCGGGAAGAGCCCTGCTGCGATGTTGAGCGCAGCTCGTCAATGCCGGCAATCGTATTGACGACTTCTTCGATCGGCTTGGTGATCTGCGTTTCGATTTCCTCGGCGCTCGCGCCGGGAAGCGACGTCTGCACAAAAACCACAGGCGAGTCGGTCTTTGGCATCAAATCAAGGCCGAGCTGGAAGTAGGACGCTATTCCCAGCACCACAATGGCCGCCGACATCATGAAAGCGAAAACCGGACGGCGAATACTGACATCCGCTATTTTCATTGCGCGCCTCCATCTGCATGTTCGCCGGACAACTGCAAGGCGCCCAGGACGTTTACGGGGACGCCTTCGGCCAGCGTCGTCAGATTGCTGGCGGCCAATTGTTCATTCCCTTTCAGTCCGCTCAAAATTTCCACAAGATTTCCGACGCGAACGCCCAGCGTAACGGGCTGACGCCTGATTTTTCCGCTTTCAATTACGTAGACGTTGGACACGCCGGCGAGCGTCGAAATGGCGAGATCGGGAATGGCAAGCACGCCTTCGTCAAGGTGCGTATAAATTACGCCTTTGGCGAAAAAGCCGGGCTTGAGCAGACGGTGGCCGTTATCCACCAGAACCTCAATCGGGAATGTCCGCGTCGCGGCGTCCACGGCCGGGCTGACAAACGCCACGCGCGCCGTAAACGTGCGGTCGGGAGATGATTCAACAGAAAATTCCACGGGAAGCCCTGAGTTGACTATACCCGCGTAGCGTTCCTGCACGGATGTCTGAAGCTTCAGAGGGTCAAGCTTGACGATGGAAACCACCGGGGTGTTTTCGCGTATGAACTCGCCCTGATTGACCAGGCGTTCAGAAATCTGCCCTGAAATTGACGCGCGAATATTGGCGTCGCTCAATTTTTTTTGCGCCTGCTCGACGGCGTGCCGCCTGTCCTGCAATGTCGCTTTTAGGCTCTGCACGGTTTCAAGGGCTGTGCGGTAGTTCGCTTCGGTTACCTTGACGCGGGTTTCAGCGGTATCAAGATCCGCCTGCGGCAGAAGGTTCTGCTCGCGCAGCCTTTCAGCGCGGCGCAACTGCGCGGCCGCGTCGTCGCGGTTTGCTATGGCAAGGCGCACGGAAGAAATCTGGTCGTCAGGAGGCGGTTCCTTGATTTTAACTCCGTCGATGCCCAGTTGTGCTTCGGTTTGCCGCAACTGGCTTTCGGCGCGCTGAAGCGAAAGCTCAAGCTCGCGCGTATCAAGCTCAGCCACTATCTGCCCGGCGGTTACTTCCTGCCCAAGTTCCACAAGCACCCGCCGCACAATACCGGAGACTTCGCTGCTGACTCTTGCCTGGTCGGAAGAGACCAGCGAGCCGGCAAGCTCGACTTCGCGCTGCAGGGAGATTTTCGCCGGTGTAGTCGATTCGACGGAAACCGCCTGGGCCGCAGCCTGGCGCCCGCCAGGTCCGCCCGGCCCGCCGCCCGCCGGAGCCGATCCGCCGCCGCAGCCTGCCGCAAAAACGGCGAATAATATTAAAATTCCCGCTGAAAGCCGGATTCGGCGCCGGTCCGCCCATTTTGTAACCGTATTTTTCATGATCCCCTTCAAACTCCGAAATTTCCGGACGCGCGAACGCCCCGTAAGCAAACACTAATATTACATTATATTACATTCAATATTCCGTATGTTTATACTTTTTTGACAGATCGCATTTTTCCTTTTTCTTCACAACGCGCATTTTTTTCTTGCGTAATTATGATTACACGAGTAATCTGGATTACATAGGTAATTAATGGAGGTTGAAAAATGCACGACGCGATGAAGATTTCAGATGCGGAATGGCTGGTCTGCCGTGTTTTGTGGCGTAATTCGCCGCTGACGGCGAACGAGATTATCGAACGGTTGGAAGACGAAACGGACTGGACGCCGCGAACCATAAAAACCCTGCTGAACCGCCTTATCAACAAGAACGTCCTCGGCTTTAAGGTTCTGGAGAATCAGGGCCGCGGATATCTTTACTTCCCGCTGCTTGACGAAGACGAGTGCCTTCATGTTCACACCCGGTCTTTCGTTCAGCGATTTTTCGACGGAGCCGCCGTAACGATGCTGGCTTCATTTATTGAACACGAGGAGCTTTCCGACGGCGACATCGCCGAACTTAAAGCGCTTCTGGAGAAAAAACCAAAGTAGGGGCGTTGCGTGCAACGCCCAAGTGAGAAAACCGAAAGGCTTTCATATGGAAAACGTATTGGCGCAACTCATGGATGTATTCAACTTGATTATCCGATTGTCGGCATACGCGGCCGTATCCATTGCCGTCATCGCGCTGGCGCAGTTCGCGGGACGCCGCCGGCTGCCGGCAAGGTGGCTCTACGCATTCTGGCTGATTCTGCTTGTCAGGATGGTTTTGCCGTTCAGCCCTGAAAGCGGACTGAGCCTGTGGAATTTTTTCCCAAAGACGGTTTATGAAGATGGCAACGCCGCGCCCGCCGTTCATTTTAATGAGGTTGTTGCAACTTCCGCAGGCGAAGAAGCAATGGCGAGCGTTGTGAACGCTCCCGCATCAAACGGCGGCGCGCTTAAAAAAAGCGTTCCGCTATTCGAAAAAATCCGCGCCATTAAACCGCGCGCGGCGCTTTCCGTCGTCTGGCTGACAGGAACGCTGATAATGATCGCAGTGGTTGCCGCGAGCAACTTCCGGCTCTGGCGTTCGGTGCGAAAACTGCGGCAGGCGACCGACCAGTCTTTGCTGGAATTATTTGAAGACTGCAAACAATTGATGCGCGTGGGCACTGTAGTCGGGCTGGTAATAACCGACCAGGTAAAAAGCCCGGCGCTTTTCGGCTGTATCCGCCCGCGCGTTTTACTGCCGGCGGACATTGCCGGACAAATTCCGCGTGAGGAATTGCGCTTTATCTTTTTGCATGAACTCGCGCATTTCAAACAGGGAGACATCTGGATCGGATGGCTTGCGGCCCTGCTGCAATCGCTGCACTGGTTTAACCCGCTGGTATGGTGGGCTTTCGCCCGGATGCGCGCCGACCGCGAAGTGGCATGCGACGCGCTCGCGCTGTCCCGCGTCGATGGCGATGATAGCGAACGCTACGGCGGCGCGCTCATGGCCTTGCTGGAACGCTTCCAACATTCACGCCGTCTGCCCGTTGTCGCGGGCATCCTCGAAAATAAGGCGCAACTTAAAAGGAGATTAATCATGATTACGAGTTTTAAACATTCAACACGCCGCGAAATCGTCGCGGCTGCCGCGCTGTTCGCGGTTTTATCAATCGCGCTTCTCACAAG
>Ga0082212_10008960_pt1 | contig 12968 bp, 13 predicted proteins | sample TergutNt197P3_FD_71548 | JGI IMG/M metagenome (GOLD analysis project Ga0082212, IMG submission 71548) | Neocapritermes taracua P3 segment gut microbial communities from Petit-Saut dam, French Guiana - Nt197 P3 | ecosystem: Host-associated > Arthropoda: Insects > Digestive system > Gut ... | reverse complement strand
GCGCGGTGATGGAGATGTGAAAATATCATATTGGGAATCGCGGTTTTAAAAAGCACAGGTATTGAGTTAATTCTCTTTTCCTAAACTTGCCCCCCTAGCCAGCTTCCCCCACATACTGGCACGAAAGGCTCATGAATCACAATGTAGGACAATGCAGGACAGGGTGCGGTTCTCTGTTTCACAGACCGTAATCCATTGCACCGCAATGGTTGAGGATGGTGGGCATTTTGACCACCATCCTCCCATCAGCGGGAGAACCTCGCCAGACAAATCAGCCCGTATCCGAAAAAGAGCCGGCGCCAGGGCGGCGACGACTCATGATTACGGCGGGAAGGTTTGGAACGGAAGAGGTAGGGAACGATTTGCTTGACATGCGGATGTTTATGAAACTCTTTCTTCCACCGGGTTCGCCTGCTCAGAGCGTCTCCGTCCGCATCTCAATGTCGTCCCTACCGAGGAACGCGAGCGCAGCGAGGCGGACGTCCTTTCCGCTGCCCGCGAACTTGTCCGCGTAGCCCATCTCTTTGATCTGCGCCATGCCCTCTTCCAAGGCCTTGTCAAAAAGCTTGCGCTTTGCCTCCGGCGCCGTGTCCGGCTCACAGTCATGGTATTTGAACTCCATGACGTATACTTTGTTTTCGAGTTCCAGAACTGCGTCGATTCGCCCCTTTGACGTCGAGATCTCTGCTTCCATATCAAAGCCCAGCACGCTCATTACGGCGTAAAAAATCGAATGATAGTACGCCTCCCGGTCGATGTGGAGTTGATAGGGGATCGAAGCGAAGAGCCCTTTGAGTATTCTGAGCATAGCTTCCAGGTTTCCGGTTTTCAGCGTTTCTTTCACTTGATAATAAGTGGTTTCTGTTAAGCTTTCGTCCTGTTCGGTAAATTCCGATATTAGGTTCAGATAAAGCGCTTCCCTCACTTCAAGATTCGGTATCTCAAGTTGGTAGACAGACGGCTTTGAGCCCGGCACTACTCTCTTAACCGTCAGATAACCTGTCTGGAACAGCAGCGAAGCCACGCTTATCCGCCTTATATCAAACGTGTCGAAAACCCTTTCGCTTACTTCGAGGTCCTTTAGTGAGAGAAAAGACGCAGGTTTCTCTTTCAGGAGCTTTAACAGAAAAGTGGGCGTTCCGCTGGCGTACCAGAAGCTCTCGAGACTCTTCCGCTTGAAAAAGCTGAGCAGGGAGTAAGGGTTTATAACACGCGATTTTCCGTCCCAGGAGTAACCGTCGTACCATTCCAGAATCTCGTCTGATACACGTTCCACGCTTGCACTACCGTTTGCTGCTGCAATATCCTCTATGTGTCCGCTGAAAAGCTCGCTAAGGTCTTCAACAGCGACTCCGCATATATTCGAGTATGCTCTGTCTAAAGTAATATCATATAGATTGTTGAGTCCGGAGAATATAGACGTTTTTGTGAACTTAGTAACGCCTGTAATGAATGTGAATCTGAGGAAAGGATCCATAGATTTTAGAATACCGTAGAATCCTCTTAATACTGTCCGGTTTGCTTCCGCTGTTTCGGCGTCCTGAAGGTGGTCCAGTATGGGCTTGTCGTACTCGTCGATGAGTACGACGACGCGGCGACCGTATTTTTCATGCAGCATTTCGATCAAGGTTTTGAAAAACGCAGACGGCGAGTCAAAGCCGATATCGAAGTTCTCCTTCAAAGCGCGGTTCTTCAGCGTTATAGTAAGTTCACTTTCCAGAGTCTCCGGCGTCTTATTCGCAATGTCACTCATATCGAGCCTGAGCACAGGGTGCTTCTCAAAGCTGTAATCAGAATCGTATATCCACAGGCCTTTGAACAATTCCTTGTCACCGCAGAACGTTTCCGCGATCGTGTCGAGCAGTAACGATTTGCCGAACCTTCGCGGGCGCGACAGGAAATAGTAACTTGCGTCGTTTATGAGGTTATATATATAGTGCGTCTTGTCAACGTAGATATAACCCCCATCGACAATTTTCCTGAAATTCTGTATCCCCAACGGCAGCTTTTTCAATAAACATCACTCCATCCGGCATTTTCAAATGGCAAGTGAGAATCATTACTATTTATACACGACCACCATTTCCCCTTCGACTCTCAGTTTGAAGCTGTATTTATCCGCATCTCTTGATTTATTATAACCTGTTGAGTATTATTCAGCAAGATTTTTTGCACAGATCTCTTTGATAGCGCGTTCGATCTCTTTCAGATCCACAAAAGTCTCCGGCCTGCGGTTCTGGTCGCGCAGGAGCGCGGCGGGGTGGAACAGCGCCATGAACCTGACTCCATCTTTGTCGTACCATTTACCGTGATCCCGCGTTATCTTGAAGTCCGCGCTTATAAGCTCGATCGCCGCTATCCGACCTAGGCAGACGACTATTTTCGGCTTTATCAACTCGTATTGAGCCCGGAGCCAGGGCATACAGGCTACGCGTTCGCTTGGTTGCGGGTCGCGGTTGTTCGGGGGGCGGCATTTGACAATGTTGGCGATATATATGTTTTTTGTCCGTTCAAGCCCGATTATTTTCAACATATCGTCGAGCAGTTTTCCCGCCCTTCCGACGAACGGCTCGCCCTTAAGGTCTTCGCTCTCTCCGGGGCCCTCGCCGACGAACAGGATTTCAGCGTCGCGGTTGCCGACTCCGAAAACGACGTTGGCGCGCGTTTTACAAAGCTCGCACTTCGAGCAGTTTTGACATTCATTTTCAAGTTCATCCCATGTCGGCATAAGAAAACCCTCCATCGTTGAGGAGAGTATACAACACAACCGGACGGAAGTCCAGAACACAAACCGGAATAGAACAGGTTTGCTGGCGCGCCGGTATTTAATCAGCGTTTACCTGAACTGTAACGCGCCGGTAATCGGCCATGGGGCATAAAGTATCCATAGGTTGCTTTATACCCCCCCGGCCAGTCATCCAAGACATCCGGTTGCGTCGATATACGCCCTGCGCCGGGTCACAACTGACGGTACAGATCCTCAAGCATGACGATATATGAGTGCAGCGCTGTTTTGAATTCTGCCGTGTCGTTGCTCCGGCTGTGTTTCTGAAGTTGCGACAAATGAAATCCGTCGGTTATAAGGTTGAAAGCGGACTCAAGCGAACGGGATCCATCAGGCTGTGTTGTGTAGAATTCCGGATCAACGTAACCGCCGTTTGGATCGGACGCGTTTCCATAGGGCGGACTCATGTTGGGCGAGCTTATGTAAGGCGAGTCTATGTAAGGCGAATCTATACCGGGCGCCGCCTGTTCGGGTTTTGGCCTTTCATAAGTGCCGTTTTCGATAGCCAGCGCCAACGCTTCGATGTCTTCCTTTGGCATCGACGTTATCTTTTCCAGCACTTTTTTATCTATTTTTGCGTCTCCCGCAAGGATCATTCTTTTTGCGTCCGGCGAGACTTCATTTATCGCGTCGACGCCTTCGGATGCTTTACCGTCGCGCCCGATGGTGTTTTTTGACACTTTGTACTGCGCTGCGAGCCTCGAAACTGTCAAATCACCATAATCCCCATTTTGGGTATTATGCTTATCCATCGCTGATCTGTCGTACATCCCTTTGAGTTTCCGCTCCGCTCTGTAATGCCGGCCGCGGCAATATATCAAATGCAGCGGCGACAGGTTCCGCCGCGACATTTGAGTGTTTATTATCCATATCAGCGCGTTCTCTCTGGACGCGAACTCTTTATTGACTGTTTTGAATGGAATATTGTTTTTTTGGCAAATCGCGTACCTGTTATGCCCATCGATCAAAATATCTCCCCACAGTACGAGCGGGTCCCGGCAGCCGTTTTCCAGCAGGTTACTTTCAAGCAGCTCAAAGGTTTTATCGTCAAGCGCGGGCAGCAAGCCCTTGAATTCTTCATCGATAACTATTGTTTCCATCGTTTGTGCGTCCCCGATCGATATATTCCGGCAAATACCGGTATATGCAGTGTAAAGGTTAAAGCCGCTTTAATGTCAAGTGTTTTTTGTGCCTTTTCACAGAAATGTTTTTGTGCCTTTTCACAGAAAACTATTGACAAGCCCGCTGCTTTTCTGATAATATCCTGACGCGTTCCAAAGACAGCAGGTAATATGCGTTCCTTGAACACAAAGCGTTCTTCGAACACTTGGTAAATCCTGCCGAGGACAGCTTGTGATTGTTCATGCTATTGTTCTCGCCTTTGGGCGGGGGCATTTATTTTTGGACGCGATTTTTAGACAATATGGAGGTGATAAATCAATGCCAAGTGAAAAAGTGCTCAGTGAGAAAAAGAAAATCGTCGAGGAACTGACAGATAAGCTGAAGTCTCAGTCGGGCGTGTTCGTAAACTACTCCGGTATCACGGTCAACGAAGACACGGGGATGCGCGTCAAGATGCGTGAAGCGAACGTAGACTATTCGGTTATCAAGAATACCCTTATGAGATTCGCGATCAAAAACGTCGGTTTCGAGGAACTTGAATCGATCCTTGTCGGAACTACATCGCTCGCAGTAAGCAATGACGACCCGATAGCCCCGGCCAGGATAATCAAGGAGTATGCCGACAGCCTGCCCAACTATTTTGAGATCAAGGGCGGTTTCATGGACGGAAGGGTACTTTCCATCAGTGAAGTCAACGCGCTCGCGAGTATTCCCGCGCTGCCTGTCCTTCAGGCGCAGCTGCTCGGGACAATGCTTGCTCCGATCGCAACCCTCGCCGTCGTGCTGAAAGCGATAGCCGAGAAGGGCGGCGCGCCTGTTGACGCGCATTTGGAAGAGCCGACGCCTGTGGTGGAAACGACAGTTGAAGCGGCTGCGGAAGCTTCGGTCGAGAAACCGGCGGCAGTGGAAACCGCACCGGAAGCTCCGGTCGAAACACCGGTCGAGGAATCAGCAGCAGTGGAAGCCGCGCCGGAAGCACCGGTGGAAACACCGGCCGAGGAACCGGCGGCAGAGGAAGCCGCGCCGGAAGCACCGATCGAGGAGTCCGCAGCAGCAGAGCTCGAGCCGGAAGCACCGGCTGAAGTCCCGGCCGAGGAACCGGCGGCAGCGGAAACCGCGGCTGAAGTCCCGGCAGAGGAACCGGCGGCAGCGGAAACCGCGGCTGAAGTCCCGGCAGAGGAACCGGCGGCAGCGGAAGCCGCGCCGGAAGCACCGGCTGAAGTCCCGGCCGAGGAACCGGCGCCTGAGGAACCCCCCGCTCCGAAAAAGACAGCTTCAAAAGCAAAGCCGAAAGCCGAAGCGCCGGCTGATGGAGATGCGACTGCCGAAACCCCCGCCCCAAAGAAGACGGCTTCAAAAGCAAAGCCGAAAACGGAAAAAACGGCAGAAGAGCAACCGGCAGCAGATGGTACGGCAGACGCGCTGGCGGAAGCTCCGGTTAAAAAGCCCGCCGCAAAGAAAACTACATCAAAACCAAAGGCTAAAGCCGCTGAAGAAGCGTCTCCGGAAGAAACTGCGCCGGATACCGCAGACGAATGATCAAGTCAAGCGGTGCGAAATTATTCAATTAAGTCAACAGAATTACTGCAATATTTTTATTAATTCACATTACTGAATGGAGGTATTTATTTATGGCCAGTGAAAAACTAGCTGCACTCATAGATGAGATAAAAGCTTTGACAGTGATCGAGCTTTCAGAGCTTGTTCATGCGCTTGAAGAAGAATTCGGAGTTTCAGCGGCGGCGATGGCTGCGCCTGCAGGCGGCGGAGCAGCTCCTGCCGAAGCGGCGGAAGAGCAAACTGAGTTTGACGTTATTATGACAAACTTCGGGGCTGAGAAAATCAAGGTCATCAAGGAAGTCAGGGCTATCACAGGCCTCGGGCTTGCAGAGGCTAAGGCACTCGTCGAGAGCGCTCCCGCGACGATAAAAGAGGGGGTCAATAGGGACGAAGCAAACGAACTAAAGGAAAAACTCGCGGCTGCCGGAGCGGTTGTAGAGATAAAGTAATCCATATTTCAACGTGAATATCTGAGAACGTCTCCCTTTTGTTGAAAGGGGGGCGTTTTTACAACTTTTAGTTGACGTTCATGTGAACCTATGGTAAAATTAACTTGGAAAAAGTATAATGCGCTTCAGGCGTTACCCGGCTATAATACGTAGACGACGAAGAGAGGTGTTGAAACTGTGGGAGATACTAACGATAATACTGCGCAAGGCACGGAAACAACATATGCAGAGTATGGGGAAAAAGACTTTTCAAAGATCAAAATGCTGCTGGAAGCGACGGGTGGTCTGAGCCTGTCGCAGGTATGCGCGGTCACAGGCCTTGAAGCGTCTACTATCCAGAACTGGGTAAAACGCGGATGGGTGACGCACCCGAAAGGCAAGAAATATGAAGAAGTACATGTCGCCAGGATCCTCATCATTAACGCGCTGAAAGAATGTATAAAACTCGAACATATATCGTTGCTGATGAGTTACGTCAACGGCGCCGACGCAAAAACAGGCGGCGGCATTATAAAGGAGTCAGAGCTTTTCAACTATCTTGGCGAGGCTCTGCAAAAAGCCGGGCAGGCTGACGACCTTTCTCCGGGCGGCGTGGAATCTGTAGTGGAAAAGGTTATCAGCGAGTATAAAGGGCCGACGCCGGACGCGCGGATAAGGATCAGAAAAGCCCTGACTGTTATGATTTTCGCTTGCGTATGTACGGATGTAAAACGCAGGACAGAGGCGATGATGGGCCAGATACTATATGATCTGGAGCATCCGGAAAACATAATCGCCGAACTGGCTGAGGAACCTGAAGAAGCGGAACAGGAAACGCAGCCGCCCGAAGACGACGGAGAAGTCACCGAAACCAGAAAGACAGTAAGTCAGGCCCTGCGAGAGTGGGATTTGAACAGTGTTGAGAAAATCATTAACGAGCAGGACGACGACGACGGCGGCAAAGCGGTGGAATCAAAAGCAAAGCCTGAGGAAAAATCGTCGTACAGGCCTTGGTATTTCAGAAAGCCAAAGTAGGGCTTGTTTGGAGTGGAGAGCGGAGATTAAGGAGTTGTGGGACGGGAGTTACGGAGAGCGCGGAGTGCAAACTGACGTGCGGTAAAGTCATGAGGTGATGAAATGGAATGGTTCCATATATGGTGGCAGGGGCTCGGGCTAGTCGGGCAGTTCATGGCATGCGCGGCGATCCCGATGACGATCGTAATGTTCCTGCAACTGATACTGATGATAATCGGCGTCGGGTTCGGCGGCGATTCCGACGGCGACATGGACGGTGACGGAGCCGGCATAGACGCCGGTACGGACGCCGGCTTTGATGCGGATACCGGATTTGATACGGGAATTGATTTTGATACCGATCTAGATGTTGATCTGGACGTTGACGCAGGCGCGGATTTCAGTATCGATATGAATATTGATCCAGACGTTGACGTCGATACTGACGCCGGTGTTGATATCATTAGCAGCGCAGAAGCTGTAACGCATGATTTCTCACACGGGTTCAGCCATCACCACAGCCCAATGAAATTCCTGACCGTTCGCGGGATCGTTGCGTTTTTCGCCCTTGGCGGTTGGGCGGGGCTCGCGGCGCTGACCGCCGGGTTGTCTCCGCTTATGGCAGTTATGATAGCGCTGCTTGCCGGCGCTGCGGCAATGGTCGTCGCATCGCTGGTGATAAGGTTCGCGCTCAGGATGCAATCCAGCGGCAATATAAGTTTGAGAAACGCAGTTACGCAAACAGCCGAAGTCTATATTACGATACCGCCGCTGCGCGCAAACACCGGTAAGATAACGATGGTACTGCAGGAACGATTTGTTGAACTCGACGCCGTGACTGACAGCGCTGAGCCGATAAAACCGAAAACAATAGTAGAAATAGTTGACACAGCCGGCAGGGATTGCCTCGTTGTCCGGCCCGTAAATGAAGAATCGGAGGAAATGCAATGAAAGTAATTGCGCTGATATTAATAATAGTAGCGGTCGTGTTCGTATTCACATTATTGCTTGTGATACTTTCGCGCTACCGCAAGTGCCCTTCGGACAAAGTTCTGGTAATCTATGGTAAGGTCGGCACGAATCCGGACGGAAGCCCCCGTTCCGCAAGGTGTATACACGGCGGCGCGGCTTTCATATGGCCGGTCATCCAGGCGTATCAGTATCTGGATCTGACGCCGTTGACAATAAATGTCGATTTGACAAACGCGCTTTCACACCAGAATATCCGCGTCGACGTCCCGTCGCGGTTTACAGTCGGTATATCTACCGAAGCGGGCGTTATGCAAAACGCCGCCGAGCGCTTGCTGGGCCTCAAGATGACAGAGATACAGGAACTTGCAAAGGATATCATGTTCGGTCAGTTGAGACTCGTCATAGCGACGATGGACATCGAGGAAATAAACACCGACCGCGATAAGTTCCTCGAAGCGGTTTCGCATAACGTTGAGACTGAACTCAAAAAAATAGGTCTGCGGCTCATAAACGTCAACGTCACCGATATTACAGACGAATCCGGCTATATTGAAGCTCTTGGTAAAGAAGCTGCGGCAAAGGCGATAAATGACGCGAAACAGAGCGTCGCCGAAAAGAACCGCGACGGTTCGATAGGCGCGTCAAAGGCGATCAGGGACGAGCGCGTAGCTGTGGCGGCTTCTGACGCAGCGGCGGTCGAGGGCGAAAACGAATCAAAAGTACTCGTCGCGCAATCCGACGCCACGCGCCGTGAACAGGAAGCCGAGGCGACGCGCCGTGCGACGGCGGCGGAACGTACGGCGGAAGCCAAGGCGTTGGAAGAAGCGTACGCAGCGCAGGAAGCGGCTGAACGCGCGAGGGCTGAGCGCGACGCGGCGACAGGCCAGGCCGACGTAATTGTCAACGCGCGCATAGCGAAAGAGCGGCTGGAACTCGAAGCAGAAGCCGATGCGGAGCAGACCAGGCGCCGTGCAAAGGGCGACGCGGACGCGATATACGCCCGGATGGAGGCGCAGGCGCGCGGTATCCAGGAGGTCCTGGAAAAGCAGGCTGCCGGTTTCGGTAAAGTCGTCGAGGCTGCCGGAGGCGATACAAGCGCCGCCGTACAGCTTATGCTGGCGGATAAAATAGAGGATCTGGTGAAGATTCAGGTCGAAGCCATCAAGAATCTGCAGATCGACAAGATCACCGTCTGGGATTCCATGAGCGGCGACGGCGGTTCGCCTACGACTTCAAATTTCCTGTCGGGAATGATGCGGTCTATCCCTCCGCTCAACGAGATGTTCAAAATGGCGGGCATGAACATTCCGGGGTTTCTGGGTTCAGACGCGGCGGAGGCGGGCGCAATTACGGAAGCCGGCCAGCCGTGCTGTGTCCCATACTGCGAGCCGGAGGCGACAGTCGAGGATGAAGCTCCTGATGTAGAGCCCGTCGGATAGAGCTGCGCAGGTTCGGCAGATATAGTTACTGTTATGTTACGACTGGTCAGGGGGTATCCGCTAAACTGCTAAAAAAATATTGACAATTGCCGGACGCGACATTATAATGCAAATGCAAAAGCCATCCAAATGGCCCTTGAAGAGCGCGTCGATGCGCGTATCGGAGGGAGGGAAGTAACAATGTCGGAAGTCCATGTCAAAGATAACGAGTCTCTGGACAGCGCCCTGAAAAGGTTTAAGCGCAACTGCGCGAAATCAGGCGTCCTTTCGGATCTGAGGAAAAAAGAATATTATCAGAGCCCAAGCGTCAAGCGCCGTAAGAAATCAGAGGCAGCGCGCAAGAACAAAAACAAGCGGTACAATTGACATGAATAATATTACTGGCCGGGCCGCTCGAGCGATCCGGTCAGTGAATTTTAATCAAACTTTAGGAAATCATAAATCGCTTCTATAATAATTTGCTGGTAAAATATTGTCAAATACTAAAGAGGAGGGGAGTATCATGGGGCCGAAACGTTTATGTCGTTCGAGGAGCAATCGTATACTTGCCGGAGTCTGCGGCGGAATCGGGGAGTATCTCAATGTCGATCCGGTTATAGTCCGTATTCTGGCGATCATCATCCCCGGCTTCGGCTGGGTGGCATACCTGATTTGCGCGATCCTTATGCCGGAAGAGTAGAAAGCAGACGCTTGAGCAAATAGCAAACGCACAAATAAATGTAGAGGACGCCGGTACCCCCGACGCCCTCTGATTTTTTCCTTAAAGTACCGGTAATCATTATGACTGCCGGCATTTTCAGGATTAGTCCCGGGTTCAATAAAGCTCCTTAAGATGGATAAGACCGCTGCGCGTGGAGAGGTTGACCACCGGCTCGCCCGGTTTCGGCGTGATCGCGTTCGGGAACTTATTGCGAATAACGGAGGATTCCAGCATGAACACTGCGCGGGTATCACGGCTCAACCACCCGGTTATACTGCCGCTGCGGGTTTTCCCCGTAATATTGCCGCATAACTCGCGTATGCTGAACTTTATGCTCCCGGAATGGCAATCCAGAGTCAGGTTGGAATCCAGCTTGTTTAACTCAACATGTACGCTGCCGCTTTTGGCTCCTGCCATACAGTCCTTCACAATATGATCGGCGCCGACGCGTACTGTGCCGGAAGTAGTTATGGCGCGCAGTATGTTCCCTTTGTGGGATATGACCCTAACGTTACCCGAATGGCATTCCGCGGAGAGGTCGCAGGAGCAGTTTTCCGCCGTGACGTTCCCGGAGCGCGAACGGATATCCATTGTGTCCGAGTTTACCTGCAGCATCCTTACGTTTCCGGACTTCAGTTCGCAGAATAGATATCCTTTAATTGCGACACCGTTCAGCCGGACGTTACCGCTGGTCATTCTTATTGACATATTGCCGTTGAAGCGCTGGGGGATACGGACGTGAACAGTCTTTGAAAATGTAAACGTATTAAACAGGAGGCTGATGAAGTCCTTCGCGCGCAGTTGTGTGATACGGAGTGTGTTGTTTATCTGCTCCACTTGGATCGTATCGTCCTGTATCACCCTGTTGTTCTGACGCACCTCGATATAAAAATCGTTGCCGTCGCAAGGTTCGCATGTCAGGTTTACGTGAAAGAGATTGATGTAGACTCCGGCGTCATCTGCCGGTACGGCGTACTCCGACACTTCCTCACCGTATTCCGCCGCGATTTCTACCGGGTCGCCAAGCATATCGCATATCTCCGCTTCGCTTTTACCCTCGCGTACCGCCTCGTCAAAGTGTTCATTGAAGTCTGCAAGCAGCCCATTCACAGTTTCATCACTTTGATTTGCGCTGAGCGCTAAGGATAGTTTCGCTAAAAATTCACTTTTTGTCATTATCGTTCACTCCTATCATTTTATTTATTTTACTTGAAAAATCAGACCATTCTTCGGTATTCCGCGTCAGGGCGGCTCTGCCCGTGTCAGTCAGGTGATAATACTTGCGCGCAGGCCCGTCTGCAGATTCGCGGGTTTCCGTTTCGACATACCCGACCTGGTTTATCCGTTTGAGCAAAGGGTAAATCGTTCCGAGCGTCACCTCGATTTCACCCGATATTGCGTTTACCAACTCATAACCGTACCGGTCGCGGTCGCGGAGCTGTGCAAGAACGCAAAGCTCAAGCGCGCCTTTTTTTAATTGTGTTAGCATGAGTTTACCCTCCTTTGCCTATATTGTATCACAAACTATTGTGTAATGCAAGATAGTTTGTGAAAATTTTTTACCTTTTTTGATTCGGCGTTTACAGATTTTCCGGTATATTATGGCGCAGAGCAGCGAAGTCGGGAAGGTGGCTGTTTATGCATTCCGCAAGCTGAGGCATGGACGCCTCAGCTCGCGAGTGGAACAGGATTGTGGCTCCGAGCGGCGAGGAATGCAGAAACAGCCACCTTCCCGACTTCGCGTATAACTACATTAGTTACACGTCAGGGGGTATCCGGTGACATACGTTATAGATATGCCATTCCGGAGCAGACCGAAAACGCTCACGTCAACCCGACGCCCCATATCCTCATCGAGCGTGTGCCGACTACGACGGTACTGCCGTACACTGCGGGGGAAGCTTCAATATTACCTCCGAGATCGACGGAATCGAGCAGTTCGCCGGTAAGCCCGTCGAGAAGATACATATTCCCTCCGGCATTACAGTAAACAACATACCCCTTGCCGTCCGAATCATATACGCACACCGGCGAACTCCAGCTGTAGAGCGTGGTTTGAAACTCCCAGACTACTTCTCCTGTGCTCTTATTAAATGCCGCAAGTATGCCCCCGCTTACACCCGGAGTCCGTGCGAATGGTACATACACAAGCGAGCTCAATCCGTACTTGCCAACAGCCGCGGTCGCCTGAACGCCGCCGGAGACGCCGCTCTGCGTATAACAATTGTAATCGGTCCGCCATACGATTTCTCCTGTTACCGCGTCGATCTTCCAAAAAGGGACAGGCGCCGCCGTGCCTTCTGAGGCGCGCCAGCCACCGTGAAAAGACGTGCTGATGTAGATATACGGGCGTCCGTTCTCCAGTTCCAGTACAGGAGTGCAGTTTGTGTCGTCAAGAACATCTTGTACCCATACGGGTTCAAGCGTATTGAGATCAAGGCATATCAAGTGGCCGCCGTTATCGGAGAGGAAGACGTGCCCGCGCCAAATTGCGGGGCTTGATTCTATGCCAAGCCAGTACTTGCCGCCGACCTGTGAGCGTTTTCCGGTATAGCGCCACTTTACAGGATCTGACGGAGCGATGGCTATCGTGCCGGAATCCGGGTCGAACTCGCTGTTCAAGTTGATAATATAGAGTACCCCGTTTTCGCTCGGGTATATTAGCCTGTCGTTATCAGAGTCGACGAGAGCCGATGCGTCAGCCGCCGTCCAGTTTCGCGGCGCAAAACTGTCCCCGAGCCCGAATGTGTACAGGACGGAGCCGTCTATAAGGCTTACAATGAGAATACGGGCGGCGCCGCGCGGCCCGGAATATCCGGCGCCGACGTATAAAAGCGGATAACCACGCGGATCGAGCGCACCGGAGCCTTTGAACGGGTAGCCCAAATAGAGTTTATCTCGCGTTGCGAGGCCTGTTTCAAGTTCGGAAAAATAGACGTATCCGTCCA
>Ga0082212_10006217_pt2 | contig 12968 bp, 13 predicted proteins | sample TergutNt197P3_FD_71548 | JGI IMG/M metagenome (GOLD analysis project Ga0082212, IMG submission 71548) | Neocapritermes taracua P3 segment gut microbial communities from Petit-Saut dam, French Guiana - Nt197 P3 | ecosystem: Host-associated > Arthropoda: Insects > Digestive system > Gut ... | reverse complement strand
AGGACTTTTTCTCAAATCCTATAAGAGCCCTCCGACTGGTCGGAGTGGGGAGGCTCGAACTCCCGGCCTCTTGAACCCCATTCAAGCACGCTACCAACTGCGCCACACCCCGATGTTCAACTGGAAGTCATTGTAGCACAAGGCTTTCACGATGTCAAGTGCGATGTGCGATGGGGCAAAATCTCTGTTTTTTGGTCGAGTTCTAACAAAAGTTCTAACAAAATGTTGTTACAATGCTTCTGCTGCAAGCAGTCCGCCTATGACAAATGCAGCTTCTTTCTTTCCTTCGACGCTCAAATGGCCGTAACTGTCGAGTGTTGTTGACACGCGTTCGTGTCCCAGATATTCCTGTATCTGCTTCGCGGACAGCCCCTTATTCAGCAATAAACTCCCAGCTGTGTGACGCAGCTCGTGAAAACGTATTTTTGGTAAATTGTGTTTTCTCAGAATCATGTCGAAGTGTCGGGAGAGGTAATTGGGTTTAAAGGGTTCACCATTGTCCCAGGTACAAACACGGTCGGTTACGATATAGGCGTCTTTTAGTAACTGGCGGTTATTTATTTGCTTTTGGTGAAGGTCTATAAGATAGTCCCGCGTCTCCGGGATGATGTAAAGTGTGCGTTTGCTTGCCCGGCTCTTGGTTTTTTCCTGCGCTACTTCCGTTTTAAAACGAACCACAGTATTTCTTATGCTAATAGTGTTCGCGAGAAAGTCGATATCGCACCAGCGCAAACCGAGTACCTCTGACCGTCTTAGCCCGTAAAACAAGCCCAGAATAATCGCGGGTTTCATCGGCTCGTCGCCTAATACACTGAGCAGCCTGTTAGCCTCTTCAACCGAATAAGCTTTCCCGATGTAATGCTCTACTTTCGGAAGCGTCGCCCTGTCAACGGGATTGAACGGAATCAGGTTTTTCTTCAACGCTTCCTGCAGGGCTCCCCGCAGGACAACGCTATGTTTTTTGACACTATTGGCCGACTGACCGGCTTTTAGCTTCTTGTTGTAGTAGTTTTGTATATGTTGGGCATTAATACTTTGTAGTGTCAGCTTCAAGGGTTTGAAAAAAGGCACAATATGGGTTTGGATATACAATTGATAACACTCCCATGTTATTAAGCGGACTTCGTGTTCTTTCTGCTCCATCCACAGGTTGAGCCAGTCTATGAACATTATGTCGGTTGAGTAGGTTATCTTCTTCTGCTCAAGGTCTGTAAGTATCTCGCGGCAACGTTGATTGGCTTCGCGCTTATTGTTGCCATCTGCTTTAAGACCAGTCGATATCCATTTTTGGTGTTCGATACCCATATCGTCGGGGATACGCACAACTGCGTAAAATATACCTTTTTTTACTTGTAGGCTTCCTGTCATTGAATCGCTCCTTTCGTATATGACAGATGTTTTGCCTACCATTGATTATCCACTGCTATTATAACATGGATTGGTCAAAAAGTCTATCACAGAATGCTTGGGAATTACATATTTTCTGCCGATTTTGACGTGCCGGATCTGGCCGGATCTTATCAGAGAATAGGCTGTGTTTTTTCCAATGTTGAGCATGTTCATAATATTTTCAATGCTGACAACATCAGGGTATTGCTCAAATATTACCACCCTGTTTGCTGTGCAGGGTTGCGTAGTAATACATTCTATAGTTACTGCAGATTGCTCTTGCTGTGACATATTAGCACCTCCTTTCACAGGCATATAACATTCCACCGCCCTTGTTGACGAAATGTCCTAAAGAGCGGGGAGTGGTAATTATCTGTTTTTCGGCAGCGATCTTGATGCCGTTAACTTACATACGGATTAAGTATATAGCCTACGGCTTGGTTTTGCATGGCGCCGCCGGTGAATGACCAGCGCATCGTAGTGACGCCGCCTATATCGACAGTGACGTCTTCGATGATCTGCCCGGGTCCGCAGTAGCTTTCCCAGAGGAGGGCGCCGGTGTCGGCGTTTATCAGGCAGAGTTTTAGCGGGTCGAAGCGGTCGGCTTCCGCGAGTTGGATCATTGTAAAGTCAAATGTAATAGTCCTGTACGTTCCTGTCAGGGGCATGTCGGAATCTACGCGGTAGGCGCGGTTGAATCCGGTAAGTTCGAATCCGAAGTTATGGTTGGGGAATGCTGCCATATCGGTTGTTACTGTTACTCCGTATGATGGGGCGCCGACGTCGGTTAGTTTTGCATTATAGTTTGACGGGATATTTGAGAGATAGACGGTTTTGGTTTCGCCGTCCCATTTGACGTCATAGCCGGTCAGCCCCGCTACCGCCCTGACCGGGAGGTAGGTCGTCCCCTCATAGAGTATCGGGTAGACTGCGTTGCCGTTTGCGTCCATGAAATCCTGCTTGACTCCGTTCAGCGTCACGGTCACGTCAGGGGAAAGCGTCACCTGGATACGCAGGCTGAGGGCGCCGGTTGCTGTCAGCGCCAGGGTCAGGACAGTGGCTATGATAACGATGGATCGTTTTGTTGTCAGTTTTTTATTTGTCTTTTTCATTTTCTCGTTTTTCCTTTCATTTTTATAGTATGCGGTTTGAGGGTGGTATGTCCGTTTAGCATGTGTTACTTGACTTGATCGCAGTAGTCGCTGTTTGTGTAGTGCTCGCCGGCTTCGGCGGCGGTCATCCAGTCGAAAAGCTCCTTAAGTTCCGATACGGCGCTGCTGATTTCGTATTGCGTGTAGTTCAGAAATTCGAGTGCGGCTATCGTGTAGCCCAGGCAGGCTTCATTTGTCCACGGTTCTGCCGGTATTCCAAATACATCTTCAAACATAGTCTTTTTCTCCAGTCTTTGTTATTGAGTTGGTGTAGGATGTTAACCCCTCTCAATAACCTCCAGAAAAAAGTGCCGTTTGTTCGGGTTTTTACTGAAACTTTTTCAAAATATTTTTCATATTCTGTAAACCGAGCTCTATACTTTCTGAAATACTGCTCTTTGCGGCGCATTCCAGTTTTGCTATTTTGGTGATGCTCATGCCGTATATGAAGTGCAGTTCTATCCTGCGGCGCTGTTTTGGTTTCAAGGCGGCGAGGGCGTCGTATAACTGTTCGTCTGTGATCCTGTTCACTAAAATATCCTCCGGTGACGGGGCGCGGTTCACTGCGTCGTTTTCGATGCCGTCGCCCGTGTTCAGTGAGTAGTATGCTTTGTTAACGCGCCTGCGTTCGCAATAGGCGTTTTCAGCGCGGTGGAATTCTATGTAGATGTCCACTATTTCTCTTGTAAGCGCGGCGATGAATTCTTTTTCTTCGCCGTCGGTCACGTTTACATAGCAATTGAGCTCGATTTCCGGGTAGTAGTCCCGCAGGTTAATATTAGCCATTGTTTTGTCCCCCATTCGATTTTTTTGTATTGCGGAAATCGAATGGGGGGATGGCGGGGCACGCGACTGGTATGATAGTTGTATATTCTTTAGCACGGCATTAGCCCTCTTCGTCGGGGGGCCTCGAATGCCGATTGTCTTCAACAGCAAAGACGGCAGGTGGAGAGGCCCTTTCGGGTTTTCTCCGCGCTGCCGTCTTGCGTTCGGGCGGGCTTTTTATTACGCTCGCTGTTTACGTGGGTTTGAGTTTAGTATTTGTTACTTCTGGCGAGGGGCCTTGCAGTCGAATCCGGGTTTCACAGCCGCGGTGGATTATGATTACGGTCATGGTGGATTCATCTATTGTCGCGACGAGTTTGTTATCGCTGTTCCGCACCTCTCTCATTTGCCCCACCACCCCGTTATTGTTCAGTTTCCTACTTTTCGTTTCCGTATGTGTTAAGCATATACACGTTGCGGCCAAAAACGCTGTGATTGCAACGGTTATTTACAGGTACCGCTGTTTGTGTTATGCTTTTTGAGTAGGATTTTGCTGCACTTTTTCTGTTCTGTGATGATGGTAGCATGAAATTAGTTATTTGTGGTTAACCCGTTGTTCACCCGTTTTTCATTGGTGTTGATTTGGTTAACTGTTCATCGGTGTTAACTTGGAGTTGAACAAGTTAACTGTTCACCGGAGTTAACCGGGAGTTAACGGATTAACGGTTAACCGGAATTAACGCAGGAGGTTATTATGAGCGGGGGTTTGAGTAAAATGACAGGGTTTACATACGCGTCATATGAAGCGTTGCTGTACGAGTATTTCAAAATGGAGTATGGCAAGGAGTCGTTTACAAAACTGTTATTATGCTCCGGGCTGGAGCAGGGCAATTACTATGTCGTTGAAAAACTGCACAAGTCTCAGACGAGTGATTACCGGTCCGGGAAGAAGCCTGTTAGTTCAAACGTGTGTTATTACTATTACGATATTGGGTGTATTGAGCGCGCTGCGGTTTATTTCGAGCAGAAAATGGCCCGCAGTATCGCATTGCAGAAGCAGGGCGAAATGCGGGCAGGGCTCGCTATGCTGATCGAGTCTGACGCCGGGATGCCGGACGCCAGTAAAGATGAACTGATGGGTACAGTCGGAAATGAGTCAGTGTATGTTTTTCTCGCGATTCTGTTGCAGTATGTCTTGACAAAGACTGGCGGCTGCAATGGTAACGCATCGAATACGGGCAATGACAAGCGCACCGCCGGACCGGATGGCCATGCGATCGAGGCAGATACGCCTGCAGATTGCTCGCGGGAGGTTCAACCGGATTATATGCGTGTTGAGGCTGCCGGCGCCGGGGCTGGCCAGGCTGCAGGACGGCCACTGGAAAAGGCGTCCGACAAGGGGAGCGCGGGCATACCCCATATCTTTCATACTGTCTCTTTGGCGCTTAATCTTCTGTTGTTGGCAGCCGTCCTGATCCTCTCATTCTTTTTATTCCAGGCTTTTAGACGAATTAATGACGGCCCGGTCGTTGAGCCTGAAGAAAACGCCGGGGAGGAAATTATGGTTGACGATGAATACGGAGATGTTGACGATGAAGTCCAAGACGACGTAGAAATTGATGACATCATTGAAGAAAATGAAAAACCTGCCATAGAGGTTCCCCTGTACAGCAGGCCTGTATCCGATATTGGCGACAGCGCATGTTACAACGTGTTTTTTGACAGTACAAGCAGCGCTATAAAGATATACTCGACGTACAGGACTACGCTAAGCGACGGCAGTACCGGGTTTCATAACTACATCACCTATGAGCTCGGTGGTTTGGCGACGCGGTTCACTGCGGTTTTGTATCCGCCGGTGTACCCGGCGCAATCCCCGGTATTGAAGTATTTGGTACTGTGTGACGGAGAATTGGTCTTCGAGACAACGCTGGAACACGATGCTTCTCCTGAAGTGGTTGACATTGACATGACCGGAGCAGAGGAAATGACTATAGCTGTCGAGCTTTTTGGGAGGGTGCACAGTTCTATATCGTTACCGACATATGGCGGGATCCGGGATGCGGTTGTTGTAACGACGGGGTATTGAGTGTAGTTTGTGGCAGTAATGATTGTTAGTTTAAGATTTGTGTACTCCGCTATGGCACTCCGGGTGCAGCAGTTCTATGACGCTGCCGCCGCAGCCGTCTTTTTCGTGGATAGAAAACTCGCTTTCAAGGGTTTTATTGCAGACGGGGCAAATCCCGCCCTGCCGGGAGTATACAGCCTCCAGCCTGCTGCGGCCTTTGCGTGTGTGAAACCGTCGAGCGTATGTCCATTCTTCAAAGTATAAGCGCCAATCCTCGTCAAATGGGTTTGCACTCGGGAGCGCCGGAATAAGGCGCTCTTTTCCCGCTTCTGACGCTGCAATCATGGAATTCAGTATTTCAGACGGCATCCTACTCTGCCTTATGTACTCGTTTGTCATCAGGTCGATGTACAGAAACGCTCCGCGCTCTGTGCTGTAACAATGATAGTTTGCCCATCCCCGGATGGCTGCGTTGACGCGCTCGGCTGTGTTTGCCTTATCATTGTTGTTTTCATTTATAAGGTAATGCAGCTTTGCGAGGATTCTGTTTACGCTTTTCGCCGACGGCTTGGTCTTAATGTTCCCGTTGTGCTTTTGAAACCGGTAGCCGAGGAAATCAAAACCGGTATACACGCTTGTTACAGTGGTTTTTTCCTCAGACAATGCCAATCCACGCTCTGCAAGGAACCCGCTCAATGCCGGCAGCAGCTTCATCAGGCGAGTCAGATCATTCCCGGCGATAATGAAATCGTCGGCATACCGAATTATTTCCATACCCGGATCCTGCTGTTTTACCAGCGCGCTCATACCGTCAAGAGTCAGGTTGCATAGTATTTGGGACAGCGGACCGCCTTGTGAGACCCCGACGTCGGTAGCCTGGACGGAGCCGCAGCGGTTTTCACTGTAACCGCACTTGAGCATTTTTCTGAGAACATCTTTGTTCATTGGTATATTGGCAAGGAGCCATTCGTGGCTAATATTATCAAAACACCCTTTGATATCGCCTTCGATCACCCACTCAGCGCCATTCAGTAATAACCGGTGGCATTCTACAATCGCATCGTGTGGTGAACGCCATCGCCTGTATGCAAAGGAGTTTCTGTCCGCACTGCATTCGGCGATTGGTTCCATCACAAGCTTGTACAGCGTTTGCATAGCCCTGTCGGTCATGGTCGGTATGCTGATCGGGCGCAACCCGCCTTGCGGTTTCGGGATGTATATTCTGAGGTACGGGCTTGGGGCGTAGTTATCAGGTTGCAGTTGCATGATCGCCTGGTATTTCTGGCTGTCGCTTTTCCAGCTTTGATCATCCACGCCTGCTGTCCTCGCTCCTTTTGCTTTCGTAACAGTAAGGACAGCGAGCGCTTTTGCGCAAAATGAGTTGGTTACCAGTCTTTCCAGAATAGCCAGTTCCTTAAAATTGCTTTCCTTGTAAGCGCTTACTATGCGGCGCTGGAATGCGATGACTTCGTTTGTGATTTTCTTCCAGTCCAGTTCCCGCCAACTCTCCGCGTATTCGGAGTCAGGGCATTTCTGGTCGTTGATTCTTTGCATATTGCATTATCTCCGTGTTAAAGTATTGGGTCAGCCATTGCTGAAGCTCTGCCCTGTACATTGCTGTGATTTCACAGGCTCCCCCGCATCCCGGGCACAGGCAGTTTTGTATATACTGAATGTCGATACCGACAACGATATGCTCGGATTTGCAGTGAGGGCACGAAAATTTGAGACGTTTGTTCATATTTGTATTCACGGTTTGATCTCCTGTTAAGGTTAAGTTGCTCACGGCGGTGACAGACAGAAGCGCCTGTCATTATAGACAGAGGCTTCTGCCTGGTTTATCGCCGAATGTTGTGGGGTCAGCGGAACTCGTTTATAGCTCTTTTGAACTCTTCGAGCGTAAACTTTTGGTTTTCCAACGATTCCATCATTTCTTGAAAATCTTTGTCATTCCAGAGGGGCGCTTTATTATCTATCCGGACTTTTTCTTCCGGTTCGTCGGCGTCCGGTATTCCGGTCGTCAATGGTTTGTACAGCACTTTCATTGCCTCCGTTTTTCCTTTGTATTGGTTATTGCGTTTCGGATTGCAGAAAGGGCGCGGAGCTTTCGTCGAGCACGGCAGGTTTCATCAGCTCGCTGAAAGCTTTTTTCGCGCTGATCTGCCCGCCCAGCGGTTCATCGTCCCTGTACTTCATGACCGGCCCTAATATGCACCCGATGCCTTTTTTCCCGCTCCGCATGTAAGCGAAAAAGGTTACTGATAAGTAAACCCAGACGCCCCTGTATATTTCTCCGGGGTTCATGATCGGCTGCAGGTTTGCGTCGACTATTTCAGGTTTCTCTTTGCTGTTTGCGGTCATAACGTAGCAGCCTGCGCATTCGGGTCCGAAGGCTTCGCCGTTTGAACGCGGGCCGTCCCCGTCGTGGAGCGGTGTGAGCAGCGTTACCGGGGCAGCCCCGTTCCATTTTGTATGAAGGGCTTCTTGAGCTACTGATTCGATTGCTGAGTCGATCGTGCTTTTCAGGGTCAGGTCTGTTTTGGGGATCAGCACGGTTATCTTGTATTTCTGCTCCTCCCCGTTCCCTCCCTTGGAGTACGGCGCAGCCAGGCTCTGGTGGGTCACGCGGGCCGGCCCTATTGTAATGGTCTTCGATTGTGGCTTGTTCATTTACAGATGTACCTCCTTTATTATTTTGCCGCCACATTTATACACGGCATGATAGCCATGCTTTCGCCGGGGTTTGTTATGATCGCCTCCTTTCTCTTCACGAATAAAAGATTTTTCCACTATAGAGCGCCCGAGAACCTCTAAAGTTTGACTGAATGAGAAAGAATTTTTACTATTTTCTGTGCCCGAAGCGCTCTTGGTGGTATCCTTGTGTAATGCAAGGCATGAAACATATATATCGTGGGGCGCATTAAGCCATCTGCTGCGTCAACCGCATTGACAGAACCGGTTAGCTCCGTTATGCGGGTCTTCCATGATTTTTCTCATCGCTGCCAGCCCCCTTGATATAGACAGGCTGACCGACCCTTTTGTGACTTTTTCGTCCGCCGCGATGCTCTTCTGGCTCTTTTTATGTAAGTAGTGCGCTTCTATGCGCCTCCTCTGTACGTCCGGCAGCGAGCTTAACGCCTGGCACAGGCGGCAGTGCTCGTCTGCCATTTCAATTATGACTGCCGGATCGTCATGGGTATATGAGAACTCCACGCCCCACATGTCAGCCGGATCGATGAGGAATGTTTTGCTCCGGTGCATGCGTTGGATATGTGATTTTATGTACTTGTGTTCCGCTATAAGCTCCTCCGCAACGTCGTCGTCCAGGTTTATGAGCTCATCTGCGCTGTAGTAATCAGGGTATTGGTATCGTAAATTGACTGTTTTCATTATTGGCCTTTCCTTTCGGTTATTTGTGGAATGCGTAACCGAAAAGAAAGAGGTGGGGCGCGGGCTTGGTTATGTTTTTTATTTAGTAACAGCACGTTTTCTGTCCCCTCCTGTTCGGGGAGCCTCATACTTTGCGCTGTTACCTGTATGTAAAGACGACAGGCGAGGCTCACCCTGCTGGGTGTTCCTCCGCAACTGCCGTCATGCGTTCTGTGCGGTAATTAGGTTGTATTTGGCGCTATGGCGCCTTCTTTTTCAAATGCCTTACCGTTATCACGCTGTTGGGTTTAAGCAGGAGTAGTGTAATAAAACCGCGCCTCGCGACCCTTATTACGCCTGCTGCTTCATCGATCTCGGCAATCAGCTTGCCTTCTGGGTTTCGTATTTTTCGCATGTTTTCAGCCTCCTTAGTCTGTCCGGTTCGATGAGTTTATTGGTTTTGGATATTGCCTTGCTTTGGATAGTTGACAGTTATACTGTGTATGCGATAAAATTTTCCGGTGAATCATTTTTAAAACCGGACCGGCGCCCGGATCGTCTATAAAGTACCACAGGAAAATAATAAAAAAAGAACCCATAGTTCAGTATAAGTTCCGGTAATGTTCATTTTTGCGGAGTTCAAATATGTCAGAAAACCATTTGACCATGCATACTTTCGGCGACGCGCTCATAAAGAAAATGCGCAAAGAGGCCAAAAAAAAGTATTACGACGCTGAGACCTGCTGGTTTGAGCTGCTTCCCGGCGCTGTGGGGTGCGACGCGACGAAACAGGAAGTCCTTTATGAGCTGCTGTTTGAATCGCTTACATATAACCTGCTTAAATCAGGCAGTTACAATTTCCCCGATATGAATAAAAGATGGATCAGTCAGACAGTAGGCAACAGTATCCCGCTAAACTCTGAAATCCTGCGATCAGCGCAGCGGGATAACGCGGCTTCCAACGTCAGCGCTTACTTCAGAGAAAACCTCATCCCGAATATAACGGTTATCCTTCGAAGCACTGCGCTTAAGGCAGTAGATTCGCTTGTTCAGTCTGACAGCAGACTGGCGAAAAAAACAAAGGTTTCTTTGAAATCGGCGATGGAAAGGAACTCAGAGGCTGATTATCTTGCAAAAGTCTGGGTCCTGACGATTTGCCTCGCTGCGGAGTCGTCTAAAGGCAAGCCGCAGCTTTCTGCCGAAGGGATTGCCGCGCCGGCAGACCGGAGCTCGTTTGCTTTCTATATTGACAATGAGCGGCAAAACAGCATTGCATTGTCCGATCTCGATTACCGCTCAAGCAAAATCCCTTTTTACTCCCGGAAAGCGGAAATCAGCGCAATAGACGCATTTTGCTCGGACGACAGGCCTGTTTTATGGTGGTCAGTCACCGGCAACGGAGGCGCCGGAAAAAGTCGGCTGGCTCATGAGTATATACAAAGCCATCTATCTGATGGCTGGAAGGGCCTGTTCTTACGTGACGAGTTTTTTACTCAAGTCGGTGGCCCCGGCAAGTATCAGCAATTCATTGACTGGTCATACCCAAAGCATCTGCTCCTGATTGTAGACAATGCGCAGCGGTACTCAGAATCCGTTGCTCAATGGATAGAGAGCGTGGTTTCCCGCAGCAACTCCGGCGGCAATAAAATACGTATCTTGTTATTAGAGCGCACAGACTTAGGCGATGCACGGTACAACGATGTACTGGCCAGGCATACAGTTAAGTTTTACAGCTATAGCGGGCCTTTGCCGCTAGAGAAGCTGGAGCCGTCGGAGTTCGTTGAATTCGCGAATAAATATGCCGGTGTCAGAGGCCGTGATCTCTCCGGCGAAGATATAGACGGAGCGACGGCATTCTTAAGGAAAATAGACGCGGAAGAGCGTATACTATATTTTGTCATGATTTTGGATGCCTTATTTGACGAGGGGCCGTCTTTATATAATAAGTGGGATAAAGCAAAACTGACTGAACACATAATACGCGGCGAGCGGGTGGCGATTGAAGACAGGTTCAGAGGTAAACCCAGGGCAATTAGAAACTATATGCATCTGCTTGCCTTTAGCACTGCCGCAGGGAAAATTGACATCAACAGCACTCCTGGAATGGTCAAAGACTGGCTTAGCAGCGTCTTTGACGAGTTTTCAAGCCCGGCGCTTGCCGGGCAAGCAATGTTGCTAACGGATAATTGTTTGCCCCCCTTTACTCCGGATCTGGTGGGGGAATACTTCGCTATAGCTCTGTTGGACGAGTATTTTCCGTTTGACAGCGATAAGCGGCAGTTCGTTTCCGGGGCGTGGGAGCAAGCTCCGGAGCACTTTGCCGTTTTCCTTGTGCGGCTGCTGAGCGACTACTCATTGAACGACTTGCTAAATGAATTTAAGTGGATAGATATTATATATGACGAGCCGAATACTGAGATCAAGCCGGTTTGCGTCGCTTACTATTACTTGTTGTATCATTTGGCCTACCGCCTGGTCCGTGATGTCGGAGCTGATGCGAGCAAGTATATAAACCTTCTTGATAGTCTTCGCAACCGCTACCGCTACCCGGAGTTTGCCGTCATTGACGCACGATGGGTATATGACTCTATGCAGGATGCCGGTATGAGCGCTGATGATTATAGGGCCGGCCTGGAGAAACTTAAGGGATTACACCATAAAAACCTGAAGAATGCGGAGATTGCTTTGCTTTACGCACAATGTCTCGCTTATACAGAGCTGAAATACGGGCATCAGGGTGCAAAAAAAGAAATAATGAGGCTAAAGAGATTAGCTGGAGCCTCAAACGACGCAAGTATCGCTGCGGAGTACGCCGGCTCTTTAGGCTTGATCGTTATTTATACGGATGATGATAACGAAAACAAGAATGCACTTTATGAGCTACAGTCGCTCGCCGGGAAATATCATCATGTTTCGTTGCACTTTTTATACGCAACGTCCCTGTTGACCTATATCTCCAAAGTCAGGAACTCCATTGACACGGAAGCTGATCCGGTGAAAACTCAGAATCCGGTTTTTGAGCAGAATGTAAAATTCATACGCCAATCAGTCAGCTACATAGCCACTTTGGTCAACTCCAAAGAAGGCGACTGGCTTCCCGACTTTTTTTACAGCAATATATTTGATATAGCTATAGATATTGTTAATGCTGAAGATGTAGCCTGTATTAAGCAACTGGTAGAGCTTTTGTCTGGACTTGCGGAAAAGCACAATGGCAGAACCGCCATACAGGAGCATTATGCGAGCGGCTTGTTCAAGTTGCTGATCGCATATATCAATCATAATATGACTCAGGAGATCAAGCTGACTATTGATCGTCTGTTAGCTCATGAATCCCAGTATACCCACACCAAAGAGATAGATGAATTATACAAGGCTGTAAAAAGCCTTAGTGACGCCTACCGATAGGACGGCAGAACTTTGGGTGCTTGCTTGGGGCGTAAGCCTGCACCCAAAAGCGAATCTTAACAAATAGGAGGCGATTTCCATGAAAAAGCTCTTAATTATCTTTCTCGCAGTCTTACTCGTAATGGCATCAATGCCGATGACGGCAATGGCAAACAATCCGTACGCGGATCTCCTAGATGGCCCACCCGAGCAGTTCACTCCCGAGGCTTTACTTGCTGCCAACGGGCCCAATGAGGGCGGATGGTACGCGCATGGCTACGATTATGCGTTCTACGAGATTGCTGGAGGGAACTCTCCCGGATGGACTTTTGAAGTTGTAGTACAGGGTGACAGTCTTGAATTCAGCGGTATTGCAAAAGCAGTGTTCGCTAATGGGGCAGTCATCAACGGCATAGTTGAACGTTTTGAGGATGGCGAACGCATAACCATAGTTTTTCCTACTGACATGATGGGAAAAGGCCGCTACGCGGTGGTCATTTCGTTTAGGGGCGTACATGGTGAAGAGGCGAGCCGTGCTATACGGGCCAACAACGGAGGTGTCTTTAGGGAGATTGAGTGGGACGCAGGAGCCTTTAGTGGACCCGCATATGGTTATCCATCTGGTTCACCATACACCCCCACTCCCCGCACTGCCAGCGGTTCGATAGAGGACATCTTCTATACCAACAGCAGTGGCGATCTCTGCATCAGACCCAACCCTAACCTCTCCGGCGACACTCCCACCGAGCCACCCACGACCGAGCCACCCGGCCCAGGACTCCCGTCTGACTCACCATCGACATGGGCGACGACCGGCGTTGACGCCGCGATCGCAGCAG
>Ga0082212_10008959_pt1 | contig 12970 bp, 12 predicted proteins | sample TergutNt197P3_FD_71548 | JGI IMG/M metagenome (GOLD analysis project Ga0082212, IMG submission 71548) | Neocapritermes taracua P3 segment gut microbial communities from Petit-Saut dam, French Guiana - Nt197 P3 | ecosystem: Host-associated > Arthropoda: Insects > Digestive system > Gut ... | reverse complement strand
CATACACAGAATCTCGCTGTACAGGGTGCTGCGCGAACAGCAAGAACGCGGCCTGTTCGGCTCCATCAGGGGCAAGTCCATAACGATTCTACGACCACATGAATTTTATGAACTGGCAAAAACGTGATAACGCCCAGCCTGATGCCGCTGCTAAGGCACTGCCGGCAAAGAAGTAGGCCAAAAGCGGCCCTCTGACATTGCGCTGGGGGGCATTTTCATCTGGACAAATTCCCATAAGTGCCCGTAGATTCTGCCGGTGGTCAATAAGTTTGCAAACATTAGCATAAAGCAATGACACCCGCATGCTGGTTTTGCCTGCCTTGTGAAATGGATTGCCCGCAGCAAGCGCTCTATGTGGAAATTCCCTATCTCTTGCGTTAACGTCGTAACGGAGCAGTAAGGAGACAATATGCGCAGAACAGAACGGCAAATGCTTGATCTTGAATTCATGCACGCGGTTCTGCGGGATGCCCAAGAAATATATATCGCCATGAATGCCGAAGGCGCACCCTACGTGCTCCCCGTGAACCATGTCTTTCACGAGGGCTGCATCTATTTTCACTGCGCCACGGAAGGCCGCAAGCTTGATCTCCTGCGGGCCGACCCCCGCATTGGTTTTTCAACGGCCGTCGACATTGCCGTGGACGGCGCCAAGACCCGCTACCGCTCTGTATGCGGTAGCGGTGTGGCCGAAATAGTGACCGACGACGCAGCTCTAAAAAACAGCGTGCTCAGGGCCATAGCGGCCCGCTTCAAGGCGCCTTGCCATTTTCCTGTTTCTGAAAAGAAGTTCGCCGCCACCGGCATGGTGCGCATCCGCATAGAAAGCATGACGGGGAAGTATTCCCGCCGGGGCGAAGGCAAACGCACCTCTTGAACGACAGCGTTTTTCAGGGGAATGTCGTGCGGCAGCATAGAATGCGATTTCAAAGGACGCTCTTGCCGTTCTGTTCGCGCATCTTCTTCACTGCTCCGGCTAGTTTTTCGGTATCCAGCACCATTTCCATCATGCTGATTTGCTCTTCCCAAACTGTTTGATCCGCTTCAGCCTTAATGAGCGGGTCCAGAATATGATAGACAGGGAGTCCCAACTGGACTCCGGCTAAAGAACCTGCAAAGGTCGGGTCGCCGGCGGTTACGGTTTCCGCGTAGATGCCAGCGCCTTCAGCGTCGGAAGCCCCAATGACGACAATGAGTTCCTCAGGGCCGTACTTTTCGGCCGCTTCCTTGATACGCTGCTGATTTTGCAGATCCATAGCTCCTGCGGCCGTTCAGACAAAGCATTCCGTTGCCGAAAAGGCAACCTCCGCTCCGCTGCCGGCAAAGACCTGCTCCATGGCCGGACTGGGAATCCCATCCCGTTCGCCCAGCAAGATCAATTTTTTACCCTGCAATTTTCCCATACGCATCTCCCTTCCTGTTGCCATATAACGATACGGTCTAAAGATTGTCGGCCTTTGCCTTGATATTTTCTATGGACACCTCATCACCCATGAGACGGTCTTTGCATTCCCCGTCTTTGTAAAACAGGAAAGCCGGCACGCTCATCACCTTCAGCTGGATGCAGAGCCGCCGATTGCCTGCCACGTTGAGCTTGCAGAATGTGATCCTGCCTTGATAGCTTTTCGCCAGCTCTTCGACTTCCGGCATTAGGGCGAGGCAGGGGCCGCACTGTGGTCCCCAGAAGTCAATAACAACAGGGACAGGGCTTTGTTCAACCTCAGTGGCGAAACTGTCCTTATCAATTTCCAGCATGTGAGCGCTCCTTGTTTCTTGTCATATAAGATTAGCCCCGCGCAGGATTTCAGTCGCCTTGGCCTTTATTGAGGCTTGTACCCGCACAACCGGTCCGGTACAACCCATGGCGGTTTCAGCATAAATATTTTCTTTCCACAGGGTCTGAACAGCTCTGTCCATATCCAGAACGTCAACTCCGGAGATTTCGGCGTCAAGCGGCACAAGCGCAGGCTTTGCAACGGGCTCCTCCCGCATGGGCCCCGGCGTCAGTTTCTCCAGTTCCGCGCCAAAACCGGCCTCGCGCGCGGCCTTGAGTTCTTCCGTCACCTTACGGGGAAGCCGGCCGGCAATCGCCTGGGCTGTAAGGCTCAAGGCATTGGCGATAACCTGGCAACCTGAGGCGCGGGAAACAATGGAAATGACCTCATTCCAGCCTTCCCCGGCGGACGGGCCATATCCCCAGCCGGCGCTTTCAAGTAAACCGCCAGTCGTAAAGGTTGAAAATATTTTTATGAGCGCGTTTCCTGTAAGCGTGTCGCATACCAGCACATCCACGACGCCGGACACAAGATCGTTGCCGCGCAGAAGCTGCCCACCGTCGGCGCGGCTACTGACGCCGAACGCAACGTGATAGCCGTTCTTCTGCATGCGCCCGAGGGCGCGCAGTGCCGGGCCCGCGCCGTCAATGTTCATGAAAGCTACAGTCGGCTCGGCATGGCCGCAGGCCTTTGCCGTGGCGATCCCGTACACGGCGTTGCGCAGGAGAGCTTCCTGGCGCAGGGCGGCCGTGGAGCCGGTACAGGAGGCGATGAACATGGGATGGCCGCGCCGGGGCGTCACCATTCTGCCTACTGTGGCTACGCCGATCGGGAAGGGAAAGTGCATGGCCACAGCCCCGGCTACCGCTCCCTCTTGCAATGATTTTCTTATGGCCGCAGCGGTGTCCGCTTCACAGTCCGGGGTTTCGATCCATTCCAGATCTTCAAAACCCGGCAGGCGCGGTCCAATGGCCACCACGCGCAAAAGCGGGTTCGCGGCCTGGGCGAGCCGTCCGCCGCGCAAAATTTCATCCTGCCCCAGTTCACTCCCTGTGGCCATAAGCCCTATTTTCACGGAATGGCCGCCATGACGAGCTTTTTCCACGATATTTCCCAATGCATCGGCAATGAGTTTCCGCCTGGAAGCTTCCATGGCTTACTCCTTAAGCCTGTGCGCCAGATCCGCAAGCACGTCCAGAATGACGGACTCCACATCCTGCCTGCTTACTGTCGGTGCTGTTGCCCCGCCCTGTGACTTTTCCATCAAAAAAGACGCTCCGTCCGCCAGGTTGGTCAGCCGTCCGAGGAACAGACTCCCCTTGCCTATAATCATGGCCCGGTTCTTTGTGCCTTTGCTGATGGCGTCAATGGCGTGACCTATATAGGGCACGCCTGAAGGGATATGCCCCTGCGTGGGCGCAAAGCCCGGCATGCCGCGTTCCTGCACGAAAGCGGCGATCCCGTCCCTTTCGCACTGGCCTTTCATTACGGCCAGAGCGGCAATCATCTTGAAATTGGCCTCCGGCACATTGCCGGCCCCGGCAGGAACGGTCACCTCAGGGTCGTGCAGTTCAGGGGCGTATGTATCCACGTCAGCAAACTTCAATCCGGCCGCCTGCAGAGGATCTAATACCAGGGAGGTGGTGACGGCCTGCGGGGAAGCGCCTGATGCCACATTGTGCTTGCCGATGGCGTCAAGGCGAATGATTGCCCCATCGCCCTCGTCCGGGGTCAACAGCACGGCAAAGCATCCCATGACGTTTTCCAACGGCGGAAGCGCCTTTTTGATATGCTCGCGGGAGTTCATGAACAATTTTGGGATGGAACCTCCGCTGACCACGGCCACATTCCGGCGCACGCCGGAAGCCACCATGCTTGCCGAAGCGATGATCGCCGCTACCGGAGCCGCGCAAAAGGCGCGCAGATCAAATCCGCTGGCCTCGGAGCATCCGGCGCTCTCCGCAACGGCCTTGGCCATGTTGCCGCCTCCGCGCTGGTTCATATCGCCGACCGCTTCTTCCGAACAATCCACCACGAAGTCGATGTCAAAGGCTTTGAGTCCGGCATTTTTTACCAGGTGGAGCAGGGCCAGAACCGCGCCGGCTTTGCTGGCGATATTTTCCAGCAGCACATGCGCGCTGAGGTTTTCATCCTTTTCATGCCCCCTGCGGCAGCAGCCGACCAACTCGCCCCTGTAATACAGCGGCAGGGCATGGCTTTTGGCTATTTCAGCACGAATTGCGTCCGGATCGTGTCCGGCTTCAAGATGTTTCAACTGTTCGTCGCTGATCAGGGGATGCCCTTCCAGCTTGGTTTTGACGCCGGCGGCAAAAGACGCGCTCAACCAGATAAGATCAAAGGCGTCACAGATGTCCATAAGCCCGATGAATTCATCCTCGGGCATGATCTCCCCGTACGCGCCGAAGCGACAGGCGTCGTTGTGCGGGTTTTGCAGCAGGGGACGTGGATGGGCGGCCAGTTCATCCGTGGTCATGGCGCCTATATACGTAAGGTGGGGAACGTAACGGCAGATTGCTTCGTACGACAAAGCCGGCCCGTTCACCGCCTTTTCCATATCTGCCAGAAAAGCGGAATCAGGATGCGCGGCATATTCCTGGCCGGGAGTCGTGCCATAGCGCAAGCCCATTTCAGGAGCATGGATCAGGCAATATGAAGCGGCTTTAATGGCGGCTGTCGCCATACGCATCTCCTTTCATCAGCTTGTCCCCTCTATCCAGTGATAGGCGGCCATGGCAGCGTGAGCGCCATCGCCAGCGGCGGTCACCACCTGGCGCAGAGGAGTGTCCCGCACGTCCCCGGCAGCAAAAATGCCAGGAATAGACGTGCGCATGCGGGCATCGGTTTTTATCCAGCCTCCCTCGACCCGATCAAGCAGATCGCCCAAAAATGCGGTGGAAGGAACCGTGCCCACAAAAATAAACACTCCGGCCGCCGGGATAGTGCTGAAAACGCCTGTGCGGACATTTTTCACGGTGACGCCGCCCACTATTTCGTCGCCATGAATGCTTTCGACCACGCTGTCCCATACAGGAAGCACTTTTGGATTGGCGACCGCCCGTTCGCAGACCAACCGGTCCGCCCGAAAAGTGTCACGCCTATGGACGATGGACACCTTTGAGGCAAAGCGGGTCAGGTAACAGGCTTCTTCAACGGCGGTGTTGCCTCCCCCTATGACGACGACCTCTTCATCCTGGTAGAAAGGCCCGTCGCAAACCGCGCAATAACTCACGCCAGCTCCCGTGAATTCCGCCTCCCCCTTGCAGCCCAGCCGCCTGAACGCCGCGCCGGTTGCAATGATGACGGCCGTAGCGGACAATTCCCCATCGCTGGTGCGGACAATATGGTTGTTGTTGCCGGGGGATATTGCCTGCACCGTGGCCTTGCGGAATTCACAGCCCAAGTGCCTGGCATGGGCGTGGAAGGATTCGGCCAAGGCGGCTCCGGATATTTTCGCCTGCCCCGGCCAGTTTTCCACATCGCTCGTGATGAGAATCTGGCCGCCGTACGGGCCTTTTTCCAGGACTACCAGGTCCAGCCCGGCCCGTTTGGCGTATACAGCGGCAGTGAGCCCGGCAGGACCGCCTCCAATGATGACAAGCTCGCGACGTTCCATGGTTTTTCTCTTTTTGGGCATGTACGGCTTGTGCAGAATACTAGCATACTAACACTGAACAGGTGTCAACCCTATACTTATGAGGCTCTGGACCATCAGCTATTTCGTCAATTTCTGCAAAGCCTCGCGCACCATGCGCAAGCGCAAGTCTCTTTCCGCTTCGGGTTCCAACTGGGGATTTCCCAGTGGATGCGGAATGGCCACGGCAGCCATGCTCCGGTTCGCGCCGACATTTTGGGCGATACTCTCCAAGGTGCAAACCACCACTGTGGGAATGCCCGCCCGCTCCAACTCCTTGCTCATCGTTGCGCCGCAACGAGTTCCCGTGCCTCAGGTGGCTGTCAGGAACACTCCCGCCTGTCGCTGGAAGCGTTTGCGGATGTCTTCGGCAATTTCCCTGCCGAAGCGGGCGGCATTATTCACACTGGTCGCATTACCGGAGGTTGCGTAAAACACGGGAGACACGCCGCCAATTTCTCCGCTATCAGCCAGCAGACGCAAGGCGTCTAGGGGCAACAGGCGGTTGGGGTCGGTGTTGGCGTGACAATTGTCATACCCGCCGTGCGCGACTTGAAAGTCTTCCGTCGACAAGACGGCCAGACCCTCTATGCTGTAGACGCCGAATTTGGTGGCCATGGACGCTTCCAGGCGATCGGGATTGCCGCGTGGCGTTAGTCCCCCTTCCGTCACCGGCACGATAAGGGCCGTGGCAAGGTCGACCAGGGGCGGGGCCGGGGGTACCCTGTCGAACTCCAGCAGCGGGACTTCGCTCAACGGCCCTTCACCTTTAAGCCTGCTCAAGAGCATGGCCGCAGCGCGGCATGCCCCGGTTTTGTCCTTCTTCACGAGCACGCGTACGCCTTGGGCAAAATGGTTGTCCGGTTCCAGACTCTTGCCTTCGGCCAGTCGCAGCCCAATCCCGGTCATGGCGGCCACGGCCGGACGCATGGACGCCGCAGTCGGCCCGACTGGTACGATGTAGACGGAAGAACGGTACAAATCAACAGCCGGATTGCTCTCGTGCATACCCGTCACAACCGGGATCGACAACCGATCGCCGACCGCCTTGCATACAGCGCCGCAAGCCATTCCGTAACGTCCTGCCCCAAAAGCCGGCCCTGCCAAGAAAAGGTCAGGCTGCAGCCCGGCAATGGTCCCGGCGGCAAGGACACTCCGTTCTTCCAGCGCCCCGGCCATGTAGTTGTCGCCGCAAATAACCGTGGTCACGAGCATTCCGGCTTCGCCCAAGGCCGCCTGGACAGCTAGGCCGGGTCCCACGGGGCCGTCTTTGATCAGCAAAGGCTCGTCAGCCTTATCTTCGCCCCCAATCTGCCCGAAAAACTGGTTTATGTAATGCACAACGCGTAAAGGCCGGTTCATGGCATTAGGCCTCCAGCACTGGAGATGGACGGTTTCTCATGTTTCATCTGCTTTCACAGGCTAAACGTCCGAAACCGAGCTGGTTTGTAGAGCCGTAATGCCTGCTGAGCGGCAAAACCAGCTCGCCCGTCAGGGCATCACGCTGCAGAATCCCCCCGGAAAAACCGATAAAGTCCCGTACAGGGGCCAATTTGGCTGGATAATCATTATTCCCGGTACTGACCATGCAGCGCGCTGCAGGGGCATATTCGGTCAGGGAAGGTGTTTTGCCGTCAGGCCCCGCGAATTCATTCACCAACAGCACTGTTGCAACGCCGGCGGCTTCCAGGGTTCTGCAAGCCAGCATGATGTCCAGGTCGGCATTGCCGCCGCCCTCCTGGTTGATGATTACGCCTTGCAGGTTAAGCTTTTTGACCCGTTCCAGGATGTTTTTGACGTTATCCTCCTTGGCCTGCCTCGTACTGGCTTCATTGCTCAGAATGACCCCGGCAAAGCGCCAGTCGGTGTTATGCCTGGCAAGGAGTTCGCGCAGAACCGGAGCCTGGTGGTGAATATAGGTGCAGGTTTTATTGCCGGGCATGACATAGTTGCCGCTGGTCAACGCGCCGCCGAGACAGTCCAGCGGATCGATCAGGAGCGGGGCCATGTCGTCCGCCGCGATGCCCCGGTAGAACGTCCGTCGCAACGCTCCTTGGGACTGGATGAAATATATCGCGCCCACTTTGGGCAAGTGTTCCGCCCCTTGGGGATCGGGCTTCCACTCCAAAATTTCCTCTGCATCGGCCTTGTCTTCAGCGGCGAGGGAAGCCAGCAGTTCCGCCAGGCGGCACTGGAACAGCCGGATTTCGGCATCCGCTTCCGCTTTGTCCAAAGCGGGCGAAACGTCCACTGCGCAGATCAGAAAATGCAGGGAAGACAACGGGGACCAGTGGGCGTCAGTATCAATAACGCCTTCCTGGACTCCGGCCAGATTTGAAACCACACATACCGCCGAGTTTTCCAGCAGGGTCAGTTTGCGCTCCGGCGCATCCGAGGCCGGGCCGGTAACACCCGGAAAAGCCGGGCCGCCATGGCAACAGCGTATTCCCACGACATCCAGAACAGGGCCGAAGCGTATGGAGGAAAGGGGAGCTGCAGCGCGTATTTCCAGCAGGCGCAATCCGTCACGCCTAGGGAAGAGCGCGGACACGGCTTCCGGGGCCACGGTGAGAACATGGTCGCTCCAGGTATTCTCACCGCCGACAACAAGCGCGTCAACCCGGTGCTTATGCAAGACAAGGCGCATGGCTCCCCTTTCCGCTACTTCTTCTTCATGCCGGCCTTGTCGAACAGCGTCTTCAGGCTCACCACTTCCTTCTTGAAGGACTCGACCGCCTGTTCGGGCGTCAGGATGTTAATCAACAACCCGGCCTTCTTGGCGTCGGCCTGGTATTCGGGATCGTTCGCGGCTTTCATAAAGGCCTCTGACAAGATTTTCTTCACGGCCGGATTCGTGCCGGCGGGCACGGCCACGCCACGGTCACTGCTGGGAATATATCCTTGCACGCCCACTTCCTTGAAAGTTGGGGCATTGGGAGCAAAAGCGGTACGCTTGCCCATGCCCACGGCCAGGATGCGCACTTGCCCCTCAAGCTTTGTCACATAGTCGGACAGGGTGTCGGAAAGCAGATCCACCTGCCCGCCAAGCAGACCGGCCATGGAACCCGCAGACCCTTGGAAAGGCACGACGGTGAATTTTACGCCAAGTTCCTGTTCCACCTGAATAGCCGCGATATGGTGGGCCAGATTCAGGCCGGCGGTACCCACGGTGATCGATCCCGGCTTCGCTTTTGCCGCGTTCACCAGGTCTTGGAAGCTCTTGTAGGGGCTGTCGTTGCGCACCATGAATATGGTCGGATCCTGGCTGACCATGATCAGGGGCTCAAAGGTGCTGTAATCAAAGCGGGTAGCGGACAGCAGAGGAAAGCTCAGAATGTGCGGCGTATTGATGTTGCACAGAAAATAGCCGTCCTTGGGTTTGTCGGGCACGGTGTTCCAGCCGACTATCCCGCCGCCGCCCGGCACGTTGATGATGACCAACTTTTGGCCCAGGTACTTTTCCGCATACTTGGCCAGGATGCGGATATCCAGGTCAGTGGGTCCGCCTGCGGGAAAGATGACCATGAGTTCCACGGGTTTTTCCGGAAACGCGGCCAAAGCATGTTTCGCTGCCGGAATCAGCATCAGCGAGCAGAGCGCCAAGGCAAGCATAAGAAAGCGTTTCATGTCATTCTCCTGGTAAAATTTGGGTGAAACCGTCTACAGGAACAGGCCCCTTGGGGTGGGTACCATTAAAAGCGCGGCAAAGATCAAGTACAAAACGCCCGTAAACAGCGCAGCTATCAGGAGTACCCAAGGAGCCCTGGTCTTGCGCTGTTCAGGGTTCAGCAGAAGAGCCGGCAGGGCAAGCATAAACAGAAACGTGGAACTGTAAAACCCGAGCCATCCGGCCAAAAGCACATACAGCACAAAAACGGTTACGGACATGAGCATTTGCCTGCCGGGAAAAGCGGCAAACGGCGTTTTGGCTTCCAGGGGAGAGCCCTTGCCTGCGACCGTGGCGGCAAACAGGCACAGGGCAAGTATGGCCAGGGTCACGGCCAGCGTTTGGGGAAACAAAGCGGCTTCGCTGTCCAGCATGTTCGCGCCTGTAAACAGGGCAACGGCAAGGGCCATGACCACCGATGCGGCTATGCCGTTGCACTGGCGCATGTTGAGTCCGGCCAGGGACGAAGGCATGCGGAACAGGGGCGGGCGATCTTCCGCGAGTGCCGCAGCAGCGGTATTCTGCCGCCGTTCGAGCCAGGCTGCGATCAGAATGGACCCCGCGGTTATGGCAATAAGCACAATGCAGATCGGCTGGGTAAAGAAATAGGTCAGGAGACCTCCCTTGGCCTTGGCAATGCGCGCGCCGAGCAACAGCCCGTTTTCCGCGATGCCCCCCAGGATGTGCCCCAAAACCAGTGCCGCCGGGGAAAAGCCAATCTTGATTGCCATATACGTCAGAACGCCGAGCACGCCCATGATGTACACATCGCCCATGCTGTTCTGCGTGGCAAAAGAGCCGATGACGCAAAGCACCAGGATGGACGGCCCGAGATAGTTTTGCGGCACCTTGGCCACGCGGGCCAGGTACGGAGCTAGGCCGACGCCCGTGATGAACATGGCCACCTGGGCTACGAGCATGGCCAGCAGAAAAGTATACACGATGTCGCCGTGCTCGGTGTACAGACGGTGTCCGGGGTACAAGCCGTGAATGAGCAGTCCGCCAAGCAGTACGGCCGCCGTCGGGCTGCCGGGTATGCCCAGCGTGAAAAGCGGCACGAGCGATCCGCCGCACATGGCGTTGTTCGCCGATTCAGCCGCTATTATGCCATCAGGGTTGCCCTTGCCGAAGGTGGCCCGCTCCGCATCCGAGGCCCAACGCTTGGCTTCGTTGTAAGCCGAGAGCGCGGCGACCTGCCCGCCCGCTCCGGGAATGATGCCCACAATGGTGCCGACCATGGAGCCGATTGCCAAGGCCTTGGTCCGACGCAAGGTGCGCATAAGCGTATCCCACAGTGAATCTTCTTCCGTTTTTACTATGGAGATCAAACTCTCCGGGTTGCGGAAACAGTCCTCAAAGCGGTTCAATAACTGGGAAAGGGCAAATATGCCGATGAGGCCCGCCACAATGGGGATGCCCGCGAGCAGGGCCTGCAGGCCGAAGGTGAAACGAAAAGCGCCGGTGACGCTATCCATGCCGATGAGCGACAGGCATAAACCCAAAGCTCCGCTGATCAGTCCCTTGAGCATGCTGCCCACCGAAAGCGAGGCAATGATGCTCACGCCGAACATGGCAACCCAGAAAACCTCGGCCGGGCCGAAGAGCAGGGAAAGCTGGGCCAGGGGAGGCGCAAAAAACAGGAGCACCATCATGCCGAAAATGCCGCCAACCATGGAGGCTGAGGTGGCGTAATATATGGCCTGCTTGCCCTTGCCCGCCTGAGCCATGGGGTAGCCGTCGAACACGGTGGCCACATTGGCCGGCGAGCCGGGAATGTTGACCAGAATGGCCGTAATGGCTCCGGAAAACACGCTGCTGCAGTAAAGTCCGCCCAGAAGGATCAGGCCGGCTTTGGCAGACATGCCGAAGGTAAAGGGAACCATGATCGCCACCCCCATGGTGGGCGTGAGGCCGGGCAGCACTCCCATAAGCGTCCCTCCGAGAACGCCGAGGAGGAGAGCGGCTATATTAGCCGGCTCAAACAGCGAGGGAAACGCCGATGCAAGGGACATGAAGATGGCTTCCATGAAGCGCTCCTGCCTGCGATGGTGAGTTAAGGTGTACTTTATCTTTCATCTATTATTTTTTTAATGTCAAGCTGCGATTCTAATAGAAATAATTAATAATAGATTCAATCAGAACCGTCCTTGGGGATTCCCGATTACTGAGGAAAGGATCGGGTTTGCCGCTTCCGAGCAGCAGAAGATGGGGGACGTGACGGATCACGGCGGTCAGAGGATTTCAGCATCTGGATAGCGCAATGCAGCCTTTGGGGGCCGGGCTGGTATAGATGAGATCCATAAAGGCTTCCACCTGGTCGCCGAAGCGCTTGTTTTTTCTCCAAATCATCACGTACTGCCTGTCCGGCAACTCATCGGCAATTTCATAAATATCGTACAATTGCTCATCGTCGTGAACCGTGAACATGTCCAACATGGTCACTCCCAGTCCGACCCGGACGTAATTGAGAAGGAGGGAAAAGGTATTGGTGGTGATCACGGTCTGCATTTCCAGGTGGCGGCTCTGCAGAAGGGCCTTAATCGTGGTGTCCACTGTTCCGCGCGGGGGAAAGGAAATAAAGGGAACCCGCGCGATGTCTTCAAGCGTCGGATGTGCGGGCAGGCCGAAGGGATTACCCCTGGGGCTAATCAGCACGAGCCGGGAACCGAAAAGAGGCTTGTATACAATGTGATCGGCGAATTCTCCCATGCTGACGACGCCGAAATCCGCCGCCCCCCCTGTGACAGCTTCGGTTATCTGGCCGAAACCTCCCCCGTTGATAGTAAAACGCACTTCCGGGTGTCTGGCGTGAAATTCCTGCAAGGTTCCGGTGAGAAAAAACATGGCTATGGCATGGGTGGTGGCGAGACGGACCCTGCCTTTCAGTTCCCCTTCCTTTCTGCCTATTGAGTCCATGACCGTCTGCACATGTTCGAATAATGGAATGGCTTTGGCGTATAATGCCTCTCCGGCGCTGGTGATTTCGAGTTCCTTGTGGCGGCGGAAGAAAAGGGAAACATTAAGGGTCTTTTCCAAATTTTTCAGTTGATGGCTGACCGTTGACTGTTTCAGCCCCATCTGGGCTGCTGCCTTGGTTACTCCGCCCAAACGCACGACATAATAAAACCCCCGCAGCCACTGTAGAAAATTGCCATCAAGCCTTTCGAGCATGGAGTTTCTCCTCTGGAAGCTTGCGTCACAATTAGGAACGTAAGTAGCCCTCGCAAATATCGCAGGCAACCTTTTAGGCGCCCTAATCGTGCTTGCGCAGGCCGTGGATGCGCATTTTTCTGTACAACGTGGTCCTGTCCATTCCCAGTTGTGCGGCGGTTCTGATTTGATGCCAGCCGTTTTCTTCCAGGGCATTGATAATGCGCGCGCGCTCTCCGATGCTGTTCTGTTGTCTGGAGGCAGGCGCACGATCTATGTCCGGCATTTCGCTCCATTGTCGTTCCGGATTCAAGCAGTCCACGACATCTGGAGCACGCAGGCTGAAACTGGCCGCATCCATAACGTACCGTTCCATCATGTTAAGCAGCTCCCTGACATTGCCCGGCCAACTGTAGGCTCTCAATTGCCCAAGGGTATTCTGATCCGGCGTGTGCTTGTTTGTGCTCTCAGATTTGGATAGCGCAAATTCGATGAGACAGTCCACATCGCCATCCCTGTCGCGCAAGGGGGGGATGAAGACAGTCAACACGTTCAACCGAAAGAACAGGTCTTTGCGGAAACTGCCTTGGATGACCATGTCCCACAGATTGCGATTCGTGGCGGCGATAACCCGGACGTCAAGCGGAATAATCCTGTTCCCGCCTATGCGCATGGTGGTCCGCTCCTGCAAGATCCGCAAAAGCCGAATTTGACCGTGCAAGTCCA
>Ga0082212_10008958_pt1 | contig 12970 bp, 16 predicted proteins | sample TergutNt197P3_FD_71548 | JGI IMG/M metagenome (GOLD analysis project Ga0082212, IMG submission 71548) | Neocapritermes taracua P3 segment gut microbial communities from Petit-Saut dam, French Guiana - Nt197 P3 | ecosystem: Host-associated > Arthropoda: Insects > Digestive system > Gut ... | reverse complement strand
TTTATGATGCTTTGCGGGGAGCAAGATTAACAACGAAAATTATTCTCGCACTGGAAAAACTAATGCGACTCGCCGCGTGACGTTAGGAAAGGGTAGTGGTTAACAAATCGCCTTTTTTTCTGACCTCTTGAAAAACGGCGGTCTCATGGGAAAATATCACTGTTAGAAGACCTCGGGGCGTGGCTTTATGGAACAGAAAGCTGAGATGACATCAGAAGATATTGAGAAAATTCGGCGTTTTGCAGGTGAATTTTGGAGCGTACCGGAGAACCTTGAGCTGGTTCAAGAGCAGTGTGCAAAGAGTACACTTGGAGAATTTGCATCAAGGGGGACTCGAAGAGTTTCTCCAAAAATGGTAGTGGGCGTATGCCGAAAGCCAACAGAACGAGCGGAAGAGCCAGCAGTAAAGGTATCCACCGGCACCACAGGAACAGGAACTCCAAACGATGCAAAGGCAACCAAGCAACGGGCGGTAGCGACAAGCGACAAGCGTCCTGACGCACGGAAAAAATACGATTCGTTGTCTAATGAAGGCAAGAAAGCATTGAAACAAAATGCTGCACTCCACGCATGCAAAAAAGAAAACTTGCACATGAACATAGAGGACATCGGAATTCTTTTTGGTTTACCTGAAAAATCACTGAACCGCGACCCATATAAGAGCATAATCAAGAGAGGACGTGACAAGGCGCGACAAGAGAGGCAACGCTAATAACTTCTAAACAAACCGGCACATCTTGACAAAATAAGTGCGCAAAAAGTGCAGAATTGCGCACCTTCTAGAAAATTTATCACTCTTGAAACATAGGCAGTTGCGTAAAAAGTGCGCACCCATTTTTGCACTTTTCACGTAGGGTAGGAAGGCTGCTCATCGTAGAGTGGTCCGAAACATTGTCAAATCTGTACCGCTGAATTTTTCAAAGTGCCGCGCCTTTTGGTTCTGGTATGGAAACACATGGAGTTACAACAATGAAAAAATTACTGACCCTTCGAGACCTGATGCTCATCCTGAACTGCAGCGAATCGACACTGCGTCGCAGACATGCTGAAACTCTCGCAGGGATTGGCAATTTTCCGAGGTCAGTTAATGGCTTCGGGAAAAAATTGCTGTTCCGACCTGAGGACATCGAAGCTTGGGCGGCTGCCGGTCGTCCACCACCGGTTGCCGTTGAGTCGACATCCCAACGCTCAAAGCGGCACGCTGCCGCTTTGAAGCGGTTGCAATCCAAAGGCGTTCGCATTACTGACTCGAAGCCCATGGATGACACGGAGACATGATACACCAAATCGCAAGAGGTGGAAGCCCCACCCATAGGGACAATTTTTTACCGCTGGCTCGGTGCCAGTGGGAGTAGTCCATACCCGTTTTCGACATTATTTCCAAGCATACGCATTAACCGTTTCCAGTGATGAATACACACGTCCTTGAAATCCTTGATAAGCGTGCTGCCATTAGATTGGCAATAGAGAAATTGTGCGCCGATGATTTGGTGCTGGAAATCGAATTGCGGAAAACCTTAGAGGCAGGGAATCGCCAGAAAAGAAAACTCCTGACATTTGACCATGATGGCAGAACAATCCGGTGGGATGGCGGTTTTGTTCGGCTTGGAAAGAAGCCATGCAAATTTGTCCAGTCGTTGTATGAGAAACGCCAGATGCTGATCAACAGTATTGCAGAAACGGTCTGGGGAGATGCAACAACAAACAGTAACACAATCAGTGTTACTGTTTGCAACCTTCGCAAGGAATTGGCAAATGCAGGTTTTCCTTATGAAATTATTACGGTTGAATGCGAGAAAAAGGAAGTTGAAGTGATACATCCTATTACAAAAAAACCTCGAAAACTCACCGTTCAGCCTGAAATTAAAGGGTTTCGTATCAGCGTTAAAAAATAATTTAATCCTTTTAACGCTGGTTGGCAAGTCATTTAATACAATCGGTTCAAACGGTGGCGAAGGGAACCAAGCAAATAAAGTCCCTGCCCTCGCCATTGTTTGCAGAAGTTTAACACGAACGAAAGAGGGACTTTTTACATAGGAGAACTTGATATGAGTACAGAGAAGATTTCACACAGGAAGTCGAGCAGTGGCGTGGGACCTCCACCACCAGCCTTGACGGACACCGCCAAACATCACGGCGATGTGGGGCAACTACAATTTTTTCCTGTGGAGACAGGAGAGAACATTTTGGATAGAGAACAGTTGCATGAGTTCAAAAAGGGCATGAAGAGTATGCTGAGATACCTGATCGCCGATACTTGGCGTGGCTACGCTGCCCAAGTTGCGACTTTTGGCGATACATGCGTCATTGCCTTTCACAAGGGAAGTACTACCCCGCCAGTGATGAGACCGAAGCGAATACCATGTGCTGGTTTGCCCGGTAGCGACATGGTATTCATTGACCCACAGGAAGTACCAGACCCGGCAACGAAGAAGTGGTTGCGAGAACGATTGCGGAAACATTTTGCTGCAGCGTCGCTGACGCTGCTTATTCTCCTTCCGGTGGGACTTCTGGAAACATTGGTTGTCGGGGACATGTCGAAAGACTGGCGGCAGTTGGCACTCCAATACTGGAAGAAGTATCAGGGCGAGCGCAAGAACTTGTGCAAGGAAAGTTTACGCGAAATTCAGGAGTTGAATTCGATGAAGGGTTTTGCTTCTAGCGATGTTCGAAGTGGGAAGTTTGTCGGTGCCTACAACGCTGTCTTGATGACCTTCGTTGCTGCTACGGCGATGCGTACAGGCAAGTCGCCTTTGGAAATTTATGCACTCGTGCGTAAAGGACAAATGGAGATGGCAAACTCGCCTATCGCCTACACCGGTAATGACGTAAAAGATGGCGTGAGAGCTGGCAAACTCGCATGCCGTTATATCGCCCTGAAGCGCAAGGAACTCGACGCAGCATTTGATACATGTCCAGCAATGTTCACGTACTTTGGTTGGGAACGTGAGATGAGCCGTGATGAATACGCAAAGACAACGCCGGTGGAGTCATAGACCCACTGACAGCAGGGATTCCCGTCGAACCCTGTAAAAAAATCGGCGGACCCGCTTGGCTACTCTTTTTTACCGTTGGCATGTTGCCAGTGGTGGAGTAGTCCATGCACAAACGTTATCACAGAAAGGGCTCAATTATGAGTAACACTGTATCGTCCGCTGACACGTCAGTTAGCACCCAGGCTGGTAGTAACCTGCCTTGTAACACGCCGGACAATTTGCCAAGCAATTTGCCGAGCGACCTTCCCGTCAACCCGCCAGCCGGTGCCGAAAACGCACTGCTGACACCGAAAGCCAAAAGCGCGAAGACTGTACCCCGTACAACCTCCGCGCCTGCGGCAAAGCCAACGATGCCAATGTTGGGGCAACCCATTGCCGGTATGAAGCCTTTTCACGAACTCGTGAGCCTTTTTCCGCCGCTCAGTGCAGAGGAAAAGGAGAAACTTCGTGCCGACATCAAGAAATACGGACTCCTTGAACCCATCACGATATGGGACGGCAAAATCATTGACGGTAGACACCGCGCAATGGCTTGCCAAGAGCTGGGGATTGAGCCAAAGTACGTCGAGTACACTGGCGACGATCCCGTTAGTTTCGTGCTCTCGAAGAATCTCCACCGGCGGCATTTGACACAGTCTCAACTGGCGATGCTGGTCAATACGTTGGAAAATCTTCCAAAAGGGCGACCTGACTTAAATGCGCAGGCAATGACGCAGGACGAGATTGCGAAGCGGTTAGGTGTCTCGGAGCGGCTTCTCCAACTTGCGCAGGCTGTTCGTTCAAAGGCGATTCCCGAAGTGGTGGCACTTGCTGAAGCCGGAAAATTGCCAGTGGACAAAGCGGCGGCACTTGCCAAAGCAACGCCGGAACAACAACTGGATGCAGTTGCAGCGGTTGAGCGCGGCGAAAAATGCCCCACATTCAAGACGCAGGACTCGCAAGGGAAGGCGACCAAAGAGCCCACTCTGGAGGACCAACTCTGCGACCAGTTGAAGGCGGCACTGGCACATTCCAAGGATACGCCGGAACGGTCTGGCGCACTGGTCGAACTCTTCAAAACGCTTAGCGATGAGGCGTTTGCAAAAAAGACTCCGCGCGAAGAATTTTTGCAGTGCATCGTGGCGGAATGTGCCGAGTATGGCGTGGTGCCTGCCGGGATCGAAGCGTAACGCATCAGGAAAATTGGGGCAACACCGACCTCACTTTTATCGGTGATTTTTTTATGGAGCCGAATAGCCCCATCTTTGGGGCTTGGCTCCTTTGTTTTATTTTCACTTTCATTCACATTCACAATTTCATTTTACAAATGTCCACAAAGAAATCAACACTTGTCGTCAACACTGGACAATATCATAAATGTCTCAATCAGCAGATACTTGAAATCCCCAGCGCGTTGAGTACAATTCCTGCGACCGAGGTACTCAAAGAGTTTAGCGGTACAAAATATCGCATCAACTCGATTGATGGCAACACGTACAAGATGACCACGCCTATCTATAAACTGTGGGACTTACTCGTACTCAAACTGACCGAGGTGGTTCCCTGCCATCATCGGACTAAAAAATACCAGTGGGATCATTGCGATCCTTGGTACATCGATTTGAGTATCAAGACCATAGCTGACTGCTTGAACTTATCGACCCGCGCGGATGCTTTGGCGCATTTATACAAACGCATCAAAGCCGCCGCCAACGTGTTACGGAACATCAGCGTTACCATTACCAAAGGGAAAAATGTGACCAAGATCGACGGTTATTTGTCTGATATAGGAGTCCGTGATTGCAGTCATACACAAGAGCGTTCCATGACAAAATCAAATGCGCTCTTCTCTTTCGTTATTAACCCTGAACTGATCGCCTACATCGCAGAACAAAATGTGGGTATTTATTATTTCAATCACGCATGGCTCCATCTGCCGGAGAATAGCTTGAATGCCTATGCCGCTGCGAAGCGACTGGGACGGCTTTACAGTCAGAATACGTACAAGCGTAAGAATACAAACAAACCTGTAACGATGGACATCGGTACTTTGAGGAACTCCCTGCCGTGCCTGAATAACAATAAAGAAAAGGACAACAGGTTAGCTCTGGATAATGCCTTGAAGTCGATCCCCGGTCTCGTTTTCAGATACTTGAAAGACGGTCAAGAATTGACATTTGAGGAACTGGCAAAACGTCAGCTGCGCGCCGGGAACTATAACAATGTCAGAATTGACATAAAATATGACGACCACCCAAACACGAGCGACAACAAACCGACTACCGACTACATCAAGAAAATGAATGACGATGCCCTGTACGGCGGTCATCAATTTTATGGTATAGATTTAGCGGACACGATCATTAACCGCAAAGGTGCAATTAAGCAATATGCCATTCCACACGGCTTTGCATGTTCGCCGGATGCGTCCGATGATTCAGAAAATGCGGATGATTGGTTGTCAGAAGAAGCGAGCATCGTTGATGCCGAACCCCCCTTTAGCCCGTTTTCGCGTTGATGAGCGACCCTATGTTACGTTGACACGGCTCCATACCCTGATTGACACGTGACCCTATGTTAATTGACGAGCGCCCCCACCCTGACAGACAAATGAGCCTAGAAATGAAGGGACTTCACAATTCCTAACTTACAATAACTTACATTATTAACTATCCTTAACTTACTTAGAAAAAAACTGCTACGCAGTCGGGATGGGCTTTCGCCCATCCCTTGACTGCTCCACAGTTTTTTATTCATTTTTTGTTTTTCAGAAAAAGTAGAGAACCATGATTTCCTTGACCCTTCAACTTCCTTTTCTGTTCCTGATACTATGTTCCTCTGCCGTCCTTACAGAGCCGCCTAGGAGCCGCTCTCCGAGCGGTCTAGGCGTAGTAGGGATTATTGCTCCTTTCCTCTGCGGTTCGATATACAGCCTCTCAGTGCGTTTGTTTTGTCTGCTGGCAATCACCGCCGCGACTTCCTTCAACGAAACACCCGCTTGCCAAACAATGTTTATCTTTTACAATCACCCAGCTAACTCGTAGCCATGCCAAGACAAAAGAAACGTGAAAAAACAATTACGCCGAATCCTTATTACACATCTCTAATCAATGCGGATGTAAAAAAGATGGAAGCCGGATTTGAAAGTTTGGTATTCGAGGAACTACAAAAGGTTCGCGGCTACACGAATGAACGATTACGGCAATTCCCTGTCGATAATGATGGTTTCTTTTCATTGGAAGATTTGGATTTGGACATTACGGTAAAAATTGTTCGACACAAGTTTGATTCCGACAGTATTTTCAATTCTGCTAATAAAATACGAGCGTTGTATGACAATGAAGAAGCTGACATTGTTGTTCTGAACGATTTTAACCGGCAGTCCTATCGGGGCATTGCGTTAGCTGCCCTTGGGGTCATTTACTACGAGGATATGTTTGGTATCATTACAACCATTCCGAGCATTGACAGTTCCCCCATTTACCTCGGACGCACCGTAGATGTGTTTAAGAGCTTGGTGTTAGCTGGACATATTCCCAAATGGGACGGTACTTTTGAGGAGGATGACTGATGCTGCCGATTTCTGAAAATGGTATCTTTTGGAATGTATATGAGCAGGAATGCCGGTTTAGAGGTGTCGCCAAGAAGCCGCCCGGTTATGTGCGAAAGACATGCGACAAGCTAGCAGCATTGTATCCTGACCTCGATGATGCGGAAATGTTTATGCGAGCGCAATTTGTTACGCATATTGAAGGTCTTCACATTGTATCCAAAGACCTCGTTTGGGGGTTCAAGGATTTTATTATGGACAGGCACCATTTGGCGTACAGGGACTACAAGAGTAACCAGTTAGCTCTCGTACAGGTAATGCTTACGTCTGCTTCTCGCAGGATCGAAGATATAGAGCAACAACACAATATGCGTGATAAATTACTGAAAGAGGCTAACATTACTTTAAGTGATTTGCAGTCGCCGCATGGAGTAGAAGCATTAGATCAGTTGCCCGAAGAACTAAAATGGGACATTTGTTCTTTCTTGAAGAAACCTTCGACAACGCCGTTGATCCGGTATCTTATGGAAAAAGAGGACAGTCCGGGTGATGTTATCGCAGAAGTAGCGGTTGAATGTTTGCACTATCCGCTTTTACTGAAAGCCATGCCATTGACGGATGAGTTGTTGGACAGGGTACAATTCTACAAGGATGAAGTTCGCGGAGGTGATCGCCGGATTGTCTGATTTTCGGGTAGAAAACCAGTTGATCTTCGCCAAAATTGCAAGAAATCAGATGTGATTGGCGCACATTTTGCTGGTAAAAATTAAAAGCGCAATTTTGCGCTTTTAATTTTCGGGAGCATTTCCGGCGGTCGCGGTTGCAGGTTTGCCCCATAAATGAACTCCGGCACTCATTTCTGACTTGATTATCTGTGTTCCGGCGGTTCTAAAATTAAAAGCGCAAAATTGCGCTTTTAACAAAATGGCATCTTCAGCGATTATTTTATTTTCCGCTGAGGGAATCGTAGGCATATTTCAGCACATTGTTAACGTATTTGACCGCTTCCGGCATCATATCCGGTGGCAACTTCAATACCTCGCCTGCTTTCGGGTTCTTCGTCCAGTATCCTCGAACAAAATCCTCAAAAGGAACGCAATTACAGTTCTCATAGTCGCACCCTGCTTCTGTTTCGACGGCAGTTACCTTCTTGCTCGATTTCGCCTTTTTCTTCTTGCCGCTTTTCTTTCCCTTTGCCTGTTGCTTCCACGATTGCAGCGATGCGATGCTACAACCGATTTGCTCCGCTATTTCTTTTTGTGGGATTCCGTCTTTGAGTAATTGCAGTGCTTCTGCCTTTTCTTCTGCTGAAAATGATTTGATTGACATGTTTTCAGGTTTGCTATTGGAACGTTGTCAGGATAGTATAGGTTACGAAAACAAAAAGTCAAGAAAAGATGCAACTATTTTTTCCAGATAAAGGGTATTTCTCGCGCGATGGAGCATCCATCATTTTCCAACTGACGGCATACGCTTATTACTACGTAAGAGAAGCTGGCGTGTTTCTACCATCGGCAAGCTGTTTTTTGTAGTTATTCTTTGGCTTGGATATTATCATATCTTCAGTACAATAATAGAAGTAGGTGGGATCGGTGTTACAACAGTCGCAACCCACTTCAAATTCTGCGGTCTATATTGTGCACACAAGCCCGTAGAAACCAATAGCACAATGACGTTCCATTCGGCTATCTGAACGACAGATTTGTCCCGCTCAAAATCTGTAACAAAACACCCTCAAAATCCCAGTATTTTTCGTTTTTTGTTTCCCGCCCCCCACGACACTTTAAGTGTCTGGGGGCGGCATTTTTGCGACTCTGACTCTGAAAAACTATCTTCGATTATTATTCTGCGTCTCTCGCAAGCCTTGTTTGCAAGGGTCTAGCTTCTCCTGTTTCTCTGTTTCATTATGAAATCGTTGTCTTTCCAAAAATCTCATGCGAAGCTTCTGCCAATACATTTCATAGCGGAACCATTGCGCGCAAATTGGTCAGAGGCGACATTTTACCGCAGATACAATAAAAGTAAACAGATGTCCTAAAAGAATCTCAAACGTTGAAGTATCTCGGTTCGAAGAAAAAACTCATTCCATTTCTCGAAAAAACCATCAAGAGCGTCGTTGGCAACGATTTAGCTAAATTGTCATTCTGCGACCTTTTTGCTGGTAGCGGAATCGTTGGTCGCCATTTCAAGAACAGCGTCAATGAAATTATCAGTAATGACCTCGAATACTATGCGTATATTCTGAACCGCAACTACATCGGCAATAATGAAATCATTCCAGACAGCCAGTATCACATTGACATATTGAATCGTTTGCCGCTCGAACAAAAGGGCTTCATTTTCAAGAACTACTGCATTGGCGGTGGAAATGGAAGGTTGTATTTCTCAGACCATAATGGAAAGAAGATCGACACGCAGCGTAAATGGATTGAATGGTTGAAGAAACTCGGTATTGATGATAATTTGTACTTTTTCCTCTTGGCATCCCTTCTCGAAAGTGCGGATACGGTATCAAATACAACCGCTCATTACACAGCGTATCTGAAAAACCTTATTCCAAAAGCACAGGAATCGCTTATCTTGGAGCCCGCTCATTTTGAAGTCAACAAGAATACACACCGAGTTTTCAATGAAAACGCCAACGATTTAATCCGAAAAATATCAGGGAACATCCTTTATATTGACCCGCCGTATAACAACTGGCAATATGGCGGCGACTATCATCTTTTGAATACGATTGCAATATATGATACCTTCATTCCCGCAGGTATAACTGGCAGAAGAGAATACCTGCGATCCGCTTGGGCGAGCAGTAAGACAGTTGCAAGTCAGCTCGATGACCTGTTGAAGCATGCGCAATTCAAATATATCTTTTTGAGTTACAACAACGAAGGTCTCATGCCGCCCGATGTTATCGAGAGGACGATGAAGCAGTACGGCAGCTATGACGTAGCGACAACCGAATACAAACGCTTCAAGAGTAACGCCGGAGTTCATAAAGCAAAAACAACAACGGAATACCTGCACATTCTTGAAAAGCCGTAACAGATACATTGTCGCTAAAAACTAGCTCATTCTTCGGTACATAACATTGATTGAAAAATCAATTTCTATTTCTCTAACCCCGTGAAAGCCTATGCGAACTCTATTGCATCGGCGGCGGTTCTGGTACTCCATCAATGCTACACTTGGTCGATCTCGCCGTAGGCGATTTGACCGGAATAGACGCAATGATCCGCCTGCCGCCACCGCTATCGTTGCTTGACTGAAACATTAACCCTCTAACCCAATAGAACATCATGAATTTTTTGGAAAACTTTGTTGATTGGCTCATCAGAAGGACTCCTGATGACCTCGAACCAGAACCGGAACCGATCCGGCAAACTCGGTGGGTTGTCGATCTGCCAGCGCACCCTGCTGTAAGCCTCGGTAGTTTTCGGACAAAGCAGGAGGCACTTGATTACCGACGCGAGTATATCATTCGGACGATCAGGGAATCTGCCGACCCGATTGAATTGCCTTTTTGAACTGAACTTTAACCCCTTGCCGTGAGCTTGCGGCAATCAACCTGCGAAAGGACAAAAATGTTACAGACAAAAACCTCGACGGACATTGTTCGTCAACCAGCGTGGCACGGGCTAGGTACCGTTTTGCATCATGCGACAACCTCGGCGGTTGCATTGCGGAAGGCGAAACTGTCATGGAACGTTGCCCAAACCCCTGTCCAATGGAGGGATGCAGATGGCACATTGCAAGTCGATGACTCGTATTGGTGCAACTACCGTGATGACACGGGCGCATTGCTTGGCGTAGTCGGGCGCGGTTATACCGTCGTCCAGAATGCAGATGCGTTCGAGTTTGCGGATCATTTGATTGGCGAAGGTGTCCAGTATGAGTATGTCGGTTCCAACAAGGGCGGCAAGCGTGTATGGTTGCTCGCCAAGATGCCGGAGCGAACAATTCTCCAAGATGCGTATGCTCCCTATCTGTTGTTTGCCAATGGACATGATGGTAAAACCGCCATCAATGTTTGTATGACACCGGTGCGTGTTGCTTGCTGGAACACAATGAACCTCGCTTTCAGAAATGCGAAACAGCGTTGGTCTTTTAGCCATACGACCAATGTCATTTCTCGGCTTGCACAAGCAAGAGAGACTTTGGCATTGGCGGACTCGTATATGGCTTCGTTGGAGGCAAAGGTCGAAAGGTTGGCATCCATCAAAGTAAGCCGTTCGCGTACAGAAGCATTCATCAAGCAGTTGTTTCCGGCAAAGGAATCGGCTGTTGCCAATCGGAATAATGATGAGCGGATCGCACGATTTCGGAATTGTTATGCCGAACCTGACCTCGATAATGTCCGGGGTACTGCGTATGGATTACTTGCGGCGGTGTCAGATTATACCAGCCATAAGCATCTGCCCACGTATAAACAACGTGAGCGGCATTTTTTCCAAACGGTGGTACAGCCAGCAGAGATGCTGACACTTGCCGGATCATTGCTTGTAGCGTAATGAACTGCACCCGAACTCGGCACGGGTTGAATTGCCGGAACCATTGTAACCCTTTAATAGAAAGGACAAATTTACCATGACAATGACTTTGAAACAATCCGATCTTACACGTTTTACGCGATTGGTCGGAAGACTCATCAAGCCGACCGACATTCAGACGATCTGTTTGATACCACACGGCGGCAGTCTCAAACTGTGCGCTTTTGGCAAGGATGCGATGCTGACGTTCATTATCAGCAAAGAGGGATTTTGCGATCCGTTTGCAATACGCTGGGACGACCTCAAAAAGGTTTCCGGCAAGAAGAGCGGTGATGTTACCTTCAACCTTACCAAAGATGCAGTTCACGTCCGCAGTGGCGAAGAGCAAAATTGGTTCGGAATTGGCAAGAAGGTGAACGCTCTGCCAAATCGACCTTCTACGACTTCAACATTCCATGCCGTTAGCTTTTTTGCATCATTGGTAGAAGCAACTCGTTGCACCGACCCTGACAACATTTCCAGAACGGCACTGAATGGCATTTGTCTGCGTGGGAACACTTCGCAGATTATCAGCACCACCGGATCGCAGTTGCTCGTTCAAGACGGCTATGATTTCAGTTGGAAAGACAGCGATGTTGTTTGTCCGAGCAGTAAAATCTTTGCTTCAAAGGAACTCAAAGAACTGGATGACAACGAAGTATTGCTTGGTCTCGTCAACGGCTTTGTCTATTTCAGCATCGGCTCTGTGGAGTTCTATCTGAAAGCGATTGACGGCGTGTTTCCGAAGGTCGAAGGATTGCTTGCGCCAGCGGAAGGTGCAACGTTTTTGACCGTCGATCCGGGCGATGCCGATTTTGTGCTTAGCAAAATTGATAAATTGCCGGGCAGTCAGGATCACGAAAAACCGATTTATCTCTCGTTGGATGTGGCGGCATGGATTCGTGCTTACGAGCGCGCCCATAAAACCGGCATTACGCTTGAACTTTCCCGTTCCGCTTTCAGCGGCGTTGCGGTCAGTATTTCGCTGAACCGCAATTTTCTGAAAAATGCTCTGCAATTCGGTTGCCATAAAATTGGTATCGACCCTGCCGGCGATGCGCCACTTGTTTGTACTGGCGACGGTCGGACATTTGTTTGTATGCCGTTGTCGTCATCTACGGAACCAGAAACGGAACACATGGACGTGATTGCATCGGCTGATTCGGCACCACCGGCAGTAACGCCGACGGTCGCACCGAAAGTTGCCGCTGCCGTTGCTGTTACTACACCGGCACCAGTAGTCAAACGCAGACGCAAGGTTACCACAAAACGGGATGCCGTCAAGCAGACCGGCGAGATGGCACTGCTACAAACTGCGGAAACGATTCGCAATGACCTGCGCAATTCGTTGCTACAGGTCAACGCTCTCATCCGTGAGGTCAAGGCACAGCGAAGACAAAATCGGCTCTTGCAGAGTACGATGGACAATCTTCGCAAGTTGTCGCTCTAACTTTTTACGGGACGGACTTTCATCTTCGGTTTCTGATCTATGCCGACCATTGGTCGCCAACTATTGGATCCACGATGATTGTCCGTCCCATTTACTTCAACCCATTTTACAGGAAAGGAAAATCTCATGACCATCAAAATCAATGTTGGTGTCAACAAGAAAATCGGCTTGCCGGACTACGGAAGTGCTGGCGGTCATTGCAACATCGAGATCGAAGCGGATAATTCTATTCTCGATGATGCCGAACAATTTTTGCAGCGTGTCAAAGACGCTTACGAAGTTGCAAGGCAATCCGTTGAAGAAGAACTCGCTCATCATCGACCAAGTGCAAACACTGCTCAATCCAGAGCAGAACCACCGGCACAACGTCAGGAGTATCGGCAGGAAAGCGGTGGACGGCAAAAACTGGACAGTGGAATAAGCTATGAACGTTCCCTATAATGAGAGGGACTCATGAGCAAAAAAC
>Ga0082212_10008957_pt1 | contig 12970 bp, 11 predicted proteins | sample TergutNt197P3_FD_71548 | JGI IMG/M metagenome (GOLD analysis project Ga0082212, IMG submission 71548) | Neocapritermes taracua P3 segment gut microbial communities from Petit-Saut dam, French Guiana - Nt197 P3 | ecosystem: Host-associated > Arthropoda: Insects > Digestive system > Gut ... | reverse complement strand
TCGAAATATGAAACGCTTTCTGAATTCTTGGAACACGCGGCATTAATGATGACCGAAGACGACGATGATAAAACCCAGAACGGAGACGCGGTTAACATAATGACGATACACGCGGCCAAGGGTCTTGAATTCGACACCGTATTCATGCCCGCATGGGAAGAAGACATTTTTCCAAACAAAAAGGCCGCAGAAAACGGCGGGTTAGAGGAAGAGCGTCGTTTGGCCTATGTCGCATTGACCCGTGCGCGCAAACGCGCGGTTATTTCAAGCGCATGCTCGCGCATGATATTTGGCAAGCGTGATGTCGCCACCCCAAGTCGGTTTATCGGGGAAATCGATAAACAATTTGTCCAAGGCGCGGAATCAAGAATAGAAAAACCAATACCGGTTTATAAAAAGAAAATTCATACGTCTTATGCGTCGTCCATGGTTGGGAAATTGGTCAAACATTCGGAACTGGGCTCCGGCGTTGTAATCGAAGAAAATGACGACACTTTAACCGTCGCATTTAAGGATAAGGGGATTAAAAAAGTGGCGAAAAAATTCGTCGCCGATTAATGCGATATTTTTCGCTTGCCCCGCTTTTGGCATTTGTTCTATCATTCCCTTAAAGGGGAAGGATTTCTTGATTTTGCACGTCAGAGTTTTGCTAACATTCGCAATTATGACCGCGGTTTTCTGCGGCGCGGATGCTTCTGCGCGATTGCCTGTGATGAATGTTAATGGACACGGCATTTCGGCGCGCGCGGCATTCGGTTTAGAACCTTTGGCCAAAATTCAAGATAATAAAACCGCACCCGAAAAAGATAATTTAGTCGCGCGCAATACAACCGTTACCACAACGACGAATCATGGTTTAAAAATGCCTGTGGGCGACGTTCTTGTCCCCAACCGGCCAAGCGGCGATTTGTGGGCGCGTTCAAGCAACAGCGATAACGGAAGAAACGTCGTCGCGCGCGCCGCCACGAATTCGGATACGCCGCTTCGCATGCCGCGCGCGCACGAATTTGCCCAGCTTGACGACGGATTTGTTCTTCCCGAAGAAAGCTTGTTCAAAGATTCAAGATTGGATGCGATGATTGCGTCGTCCTCTAATATGCGCAAAACATCCGCATCCGCCAACCAATATGATTACAGTGACTTTTTCGCAGGCGTTCGCACGCCGGGCGCGGCGCCGATGCCCGTGCCAACGTCCGCCCCTGCGCCCGCCCGCGTTGCGGCAACTGTGCCGACCCGCACCAATACCATAACCGCGCCTGCGCGTGTTGCGGCCGCCCCGGTTCAAGTTGCAGCGGCTCCGCGCATTGCCGCCGCGCCAAAAACGGTGCCAATTGCGCCGATGCGCATGCAAAATGTTAATACTCCCATGGCGGCGCCCGCGCCCGTGGCGCGCGTCGCGGCATCAACCATAGAAAACCGGCGCGTGATGCCGGCGCGTGCCGCCGTGACATCGCCCGCGCCAACCCATGACCCCGATGTCATCACCCGCCGCGTAGTTGTTCCAATGGATGATTATGAAGACGCAGCGCCTTGGGATAACAATGACGCATTTGCCCGCGCCGAACCCGCGCGCGCGCCGAATTACGAAGAATACGACGATGTGCCTTTGACCAAATTATCCCCGATGCAGTTAAAGCGCGCATTTCAAAAAACATACGTATCGGAAAACAAACATCTGTCCGCATACAGAATCGACGACAAATTCGATGTGGCGTCCGAAATGACATATGAAATCGCGGGCTTTGATTCAAGCCGCGATTTGTCCGAAAAGGGCGGCGTGCGCCCGCTTGAAATCAAGCTTGGATTCCGGGGAAGCGACGCGTCACTATCGCGCGAGAACTTTAATCTTCTTTCCGAATATGCCGGAATCGTGGCAAGCAATCCAAAGCGCGCGATTCAAATATCCATACCCGAACGCGCGACAAGAAGCTTTGACGGACGACGTTTGGCCGCAAAACGCCTTGCCATTGTGGAACAGGTGTTAAAAGACACCGGCGTAAACGACCAACGCATAATCCCGGTATTAAGCCAGCGTAACGACGACGCGTTCGTGCTGCGCGTCATATCGAACGATGTATTCCAAACCTTGACCGAGAAACAGCAAGACATATTCGGCGATACGGAAACAAGGACTCAGCGGCGATTGTCGTGGTAAAAATTTTATTTTCCAAAATACTTGATTTTTTATTTCCGGCGACGTGCCCGATGTGCGGGTGCGACGTTGCCGAAAATGGTCAGCTTTGCGCGGAATGCTGGGGCAAATTCAATTGGATAGGTCATCCGTTGTGCAGCATATGCGGATATCCTTTCCCGGCCGATTTGGATTTGGGGCCGCACCCCATGTGCCCCGTTTGCGCCGCGGGCAAGAACGAGTTGGACTGGCTTCGCTCTGCGTGCGTATACGACGATGTTTCGAAATCCGTAATGTTGCCGTTCAAACACGCGTCCGCATTGAAATACCGGGATTTAATGGCAAAATCTATGATTAATGCGTTGCGCGATGCCCCGCCGTTCGACATTGTTATGCCCGTTCCCCTTTCGTGTCAAAGGTTGTTTAAACGCGGATATAATCAGGCTACATTATTGGCCCGGCCGATTGCGCGCCATTTTAATGTGGCAATGGATGTCGGTTCGGTAAAAAGACGTCATCGCGCCGACATGGGGCATAAAACTTATCGGCAAAGACACGACAATATCCGCGGCGTTTTTCATGTGGCGAACCCAAACCGGGTGCGCGGCCGCACAATATTGATTGTCGACGACGTTATGACTTCGGGCGCGACGTTCGCGGAACTTCGCAAAGTTCTTAAAAAGGCCGGCGCCCGGGCCATATACGGCGTCACATTCTGCCGCGTTGTCAAAGCGATTTAATATCGTCGTGATAGGTGACACGTGACAGGTGATAGGAAGTCCGGTCAGTTTCACGCTTGATTTTTCACATTTTTTGTTTATAGTTCAAACGTAAATAATACATATCACCTATCACGTGTCACCTATCACGTGAAAAAACGGAGTTTTTTCCATGTATAATTGGCTTCTTAAATTTTTCTCGGCCGATATGGCGATTGATTTGGGCACTGCGAATACTTTGATTTATGTAAAGGGCCGCGGCGTCATGCTGAACGAACCGTCTGTTGTCGCCGTCGCCGAAAACAGGTTGTTGGGACGGAAAGAGGTTTTGGCGGTGGGTACAGAGGCAAAGCAAATGTTGGGCCGCACGCCCGGCACGATTTCGGCGGTCAGACCATTGCGCGACGGCGTTATCGCGGATTTCGAAGTCGCCGAAGAAATGATAAAATATTTCATAAGAAAAGTTCATTCTCGAAGCATGTTGGCCGCGCCCCTTATTATTATTTGCGTGCCGTCTTGCGCGACCCAGGTGGAACGGAGAGCTATACAAGAGGCCGCGGACGCCGCCGGCGCGCGCAAAGTCTATATTGTCGAAGAATCGACCGCCGCGGCCGTAGGCGCCGGATTGCCGATTGATAAACCGTTGGGCTCTATGGTTCTTGACATTGGCGGCGGGACGACCGAAATTTCGGTCATGTCTTTGGGCGGCGTAGTGTACGCGAACGCGGTGCGCGTCGCGGGCGATCAAATGGATGTCGATATAATCGATTATGTGCGTAAAAATAAAAATCTTTTGATTGGAGAGGCAACGGCCGAAGAAATCAAAAAAACAATCGGATGCGCGATTGCGCCGAAAGACAAGAAAGACGAACGCCAAATGAAAATCAAAGGCCGCGACTTGCTGTCGGGCGTGCCGCGCGAAGCCGTGATTACGGAATCCCAAGTTGCAACGGCGTTGGCCCAAACGGTTTCGAAAATAATTGATACAGTGCGCCAAGCGCTTGAGCTGACCCCGCCGGAATTATCCGCGGACATCGTGGATTATGGAATTGCGATGACGGGCGGCGGCGCGATGCTGCGCGATTTGGATGTCGCAATACGTCAGGCTACAGGCCTTCCGGCATTTGTTGTAGACGAGCCGTTAAGTTGCGTTGCGCGCGGCACGGGCAAGATGCTGAACGACATCGATAAATCAAGACATATACTTCAAACCATGTATTAATCTCCGGGGCTAATTTTCCCGTCTGAAACCGCATTTGGGGCTGCGGGCGACCCTCGTGTATTATTTATACACGTCGGGTCACCCGCAACCCCAAAGCCGGCCTAACGGCCAAAAAATATCTGGTTTTTTAATTTATTTTTTAGTTTATTTATTTTGATTTTTTATTACTAATGTTCTATATTGCATACATCAAAAAGGAACGGATATGGACACAGAAAACAAACCTCAAGAATTATCGTTCGAAGCGGCGTTGGCCCAGTTGCAAGACCTTGTCAAAAAGATGGAATCCGGCACGCTTCCTTTGGCCGATTCGGTTGCCGCTTATGAAACCGGCATGAAATTAAAGGCGTATCTTGAACAAATGCTGAAAGAAGCGGAATTGAAAATCGAACAATTGAAAACCACAGCGTAATGAAAGAAAACAAACTGTCCCCTGCGATGCAACAATACGTCGACATGAAGGCTGAATGTCCGGATGCTTTGTTGCTGTACCGTTTGGGGGATTTTTACGAATGCTTTTTCGAAGACGCCAAAATTATGGCGCGCACTCTGGATTTGGTATTGACCAAGCGGGGCACGGATGCCGACGGCATTGACATTCCGATGTGCGGAATTCCGTGGCATGCAATGGAAAGCTATGTCGGGCGTTTGGTGCGCGGCGGTCATTCCGTCGCATTCGCGGAACAAATGGAAACCCCCGAAGAGGCCAAGGCCCGCGGCCGCAAACAGATAGAGCGCAAGATTGTGCGCGTTCTTACACCCGGAACGCTTACCGATGAAAATTTGCTAAGCCCCAGCAGGTCGAATTTCTTGGTCGCCGTTGCGCCGCGTCCGGATTCGGTTTTCGATATCGCCGGATGCGATATTTCAACCGGAGAATTCTTTGTCGGGGAATTGTCGGGCAATTTATTCGATGAATTAACGCGCCTTAACCCGGCGGAAATAATATATCCCGAATCGGCTTCGGAAATCCCGGAAATAATGCGCGTCCGCGCCGCATTTAAAACGACGCATATTTACGACCGCCTTTATGCCCGGGAAAATATCACAGAAACTGTCAAAACGATTTTCGGAATCGAAAATACTTCTGTAAATATCGCGGTTCATTTGCTTGCCGGGTATTTGGAATCAACTCAGCGCGGCGCGAAAATGGCATTTCGCGCGCCGTACAGATTGGGCGAAGGGAAACGTTTGCTGATCGATGCCGCGACATGGAAAAGTTTGGAAATCGACGACACTCTGTCCGGGCATGGCGCGACATTGCTTGATGTGATTGATAAAACGAAAACCGCCGCCGGCGCGCGCAAACTTCGCGCGTATTTACGCGAATTGTCGGGCGATGTTTCCGTTATTCAAAAGCGCGCACGTCATATCGGTCATCTTTTATTAAACTCGGACGTTTTTAACAGTGTGCGCGCGCTTTTGGGCAAGGTATCTGATATCGGGCGAAGCGTTTCAAGATTGTCCGCGAATCGCGGAACGCCGCGCGATTTAAAGGGTGTCGCGGAATTTTTAACATTATTGCCCCAGATTAAATCGGTGGGCGCGCGGCTTGATTCCGAATTGGCGTCGCATTTCAATCAAATCAAAACGCATGATAATTTGGCATATGAACTTCGTTCGGCGTTAATGGACAACTTGCCGGCATTTTTCCGCGAAGGAAATATTATTCGAAGCGGATTCAATTCGGCGTTGGACAATATGAATGCTTTGGCGCATGGCGCGAGAGAGGTTATCGCGGGACTTCAAGCAGAATATGTCAAAGCCACGGAAATCGCCACATTGAAGATAAAATACAATAATATCTTGGGGTATCATATAGAGGTTCCGTCAAAGGCGGCGGACAAGCTTTTCGCGGATTCCGGAAACTTCATACACCGCCAAACCATGAAGGATAATGTTCGGTTTACAACAACGCGATTAATAGAATTGGATAACGAAGTGCGCGGCGCCGCCGACCGCGCAAGCGCGATCGAGGCCGAGATAGTCGCCGAACTAATCGAAAAAATATTGCAAGAATCCGACGATTTAAACGCTACGGCGAATTTGCTGTCCGATGTTGATGTGTGGGCCGCTTTGGCCGAATGCGCGGCCGAATACGGTTGGGTGCGGCCGACTGTGACGGACGATCGCACGTTCGACGTGTCTGGCGGCCGGCACCCGGTGGTTGAAAAAATACTTCGCGCGCGCGCGGATAATTTTGTAAAGAACGATTGTTGTTTGGGCACAGGCGCCGAAAAATATCGCAAGGCAAAATTTGTCCGGGATGAAAATGCGGACGCGCAATCGGCAAATAATTCAGATGACACAAAATCAATCGCGCTTTTGACCGGGCCAAATATGGCCGGAAAATCCACATATTTGCGTCAGAATGCATTGATCGTGGTCTTGGCACATTTGGGTTCATTTGTGCCTGCGGACAGTGCAAACGTTGGTCTTTGCGATCAATTGTTTTCTCGGGTCGGCGCGTCGGATAATCTTGCCGCCGGTCAATCGACATTTATGGTAGAAATGACCGAGACCGCAAATATCCTAAACCGCGCGACGGATAAATCATTTATTATATTTGATGAAATCGGGCGGGGAACCGCGACTTTCGACGGTCTTTCCATTGCGTGGGCGGTATTGGAATTTCTAAATAAATTGGGCCCTCGCGCATTATTTGCGACGCATTATCATGAATTGACTGCTTTGGCCGATGATGCCGCGGGCAAGAAATTAGAATATGTGAAAAACCTTACCGTGTCTGTGGCCGAAGATAATGGCGAGATAATATTCATGCATAAAATCACGCCGGGCGTCGCGGCAAGTTCATACGGAATCCACGTTGCAAAAATGGCCGGGATGCCAGAAACCGTGGTCGCGCGCGCGGAAGAGGTCTTGGCTGGATTAGAATCACAAGAAAACAATTGCGGCGTTGCGGGCGTGGCATCAAAGAAACAAGAAACCGTTATTCCGTCGTCGGCCATACCGCATACCGCCCCAATTCAAAGGGTATCGGAACCATTGCCTCTGAAAAAATCGCAAATGACATTATTCTGATGAAAAATTCTGGTTGGATTATTTTAGATAAACCAAGCGGTATGTCCTCGCGCGCGGCGGGTGGGCGCATTGCGCGGATGCTTGGCATTAAAAAGTTCGGGCATTTGGGAACGCTTGACCCCATGGCTTCCGGAGTTTTGCCAATCGCATTCTTTGAGGCAACAAAAATGATTCCATACCTGGAAGAAGCGCCCCAAAAAGAATATGAATTCTCTGTACAGTGGGGAACTTGCACCGATACCGATGATATTACGGGCCGGGTTTTGGAACAAAATGACATGGCGCCGACGCACGCGCAAATTGCGGCCGCGATTCCAAAACTGATTGGCGAAATCGATCAAGTTCCCCCGGCGTATAGTGCCGTTCATATCGACGGCGTTCGCGCATACAAATTGGCAGTTGCCGGAAAACCGGTCGAAATTCCCCCGCGACGCGTTCGGATTTATAATCTTGAATATTTGGGCGAAAACAATTTCAAAGTTCAATGCGGCGCGGGCACGTATGTCCGAAGCCTTGCGCGGGATATCGGCGCGCTTGCAGGGGGCTTTTTGGCGACCTGCACCGCAATTCGGCGCACCCGCACGCATGATTTTTATATAAAAGATGCCGTTTCGCTTGATTTTCTTGAAAATCTGTATAATAATGCCCCTCAATCGGTACAAGATTACTTGATGCCGACCGATTTCGGACTGGACGACATTCTGGTTGCGGAATTAAACGGGTATGACGCCGCGTCTTTTCAAAACGGCGGATTTATCCAATCAAATGGCAATGGTTTGCGGCGGGTTTACAATGATTCTAAATTGATTGGAATCGGCGAAATAAAAGATAATCTGTTGCGACCATTACGAATAATAAAACAATAAGGAAATACAATGTCGATTGCAAAAACGAAAAAAACAGAATTAATCAAAGAATTCAAAGCGTCTGACAAAGACAACGGCGGATCTGTTGAATCCCAAGTTGCGGTTTTGACCGAACGCATTCGGAATCTGACCGAACATATGAAGAAAATGCCCAAAGACGAGCATTCAAAGCGCGGGCTCCTCTTGTTGGTCAATCGCCGGAAAAAATTGCTGTCCTATATCAAGGGCAGAAACCCGGAAGATTACGAAACCCTGATTAAAAAATTGGGTATCAGAAAATAAAAAAACGGGCGTTCGCCCGTTTTTTAATACTTGCCCGACTCTCCGTTTTTTTGCTAAATTTATTGGTATGAGAAAACTATTCGCATTTCTTATCACTTGTCACTTATCACTTGTCACTTTTTGCGCGCAAAGCGCGCAATATAACGCCGTTCTTGTCGCAGATATGGATACCGGCGCCGTGTTGTATCAAGAGCGCGCGACCGAGCTGAATTACCCGGCGTCGCTTACCAAAATCATGACGATGTATTTGGCTTTCGATGCGCTGGAACATGGGCGGCTTCATCTGGATGATTATTTGATTGTGTCGCAGGCTGCGGCGAATGCAAGTCCGATAAAACTTGGCGTGGCGGCCGGTTCTAAAATCCGGGTCGAAGACGCTATCAAAGCGGTTGCGGTTATATCCGCGAACGATATCGCGCGCGTTTTGGCTGAAAATTTGAAAGGCGGGAAAGAGGGGAATTTCGCGTCATTAATGACGGACGTTGCATCGCAAATCGGTTTGTCCCAGACAAATTTTGAAAATTCATCCGGGTTGCCGGACGACGACCATATGTCGTCTGCGCGCGATATCGCGCTGCTTTCCATGGCGGTTTACAAGCATTTTCCCCAATATTGGAAATACTTTGGCATAAAGACATGGGAATATAACGGCAAGACTTATACTAATGGCAATCGTTTGCTTGGGTCGTATCCAGGGTGCGACGGGATGAAGACGGGCTTTACGAATAAATCGAAATATTCGCTTGTCGCTACGGCGCAAAGAGACGGAAGGCGAATAATGTCTGTGGTTTTGGGCGCGACGAACAAAGACGTTCGCGCGGATGTTGCGCGCCGCATGTTGGACAAAGGATTCACACTGTTGGGGCAGGCCCCAACAGTGCAGAGTAAAGAGTTGAGAGTAGAGAGTAAAGATATGGAAAAATCACAAAGCGCCATATCAACGAATCACGAATCACGAGTAACGAATAACGGCGTCGCCAAAGGCGACGCGGGAATACAATTCGGCGCATTCGGAAGCAGCAAAGGGGCCCAGACCCAGCAAACACGCGTGCAAAGCGCGTTGGGCGTCGCCACCGTGATCGAGGTCGCGCCGAACGGAATGTTCCGCGTGCGCGCAAGGGGCCTTTCCGAATCGTCCGCGCAATCAATTGCGGCGCGTTGTCGCGGCGCCGGCATAGATTGCTTTATATTTAGATAATCCATGAATCCAAAAATAGAAAAACTTATCAAACAATTTGCAAAGCTTCCGCGCGTGGGCGGCCGCGCGGCACAGCGCATAGTGTTGGCATTGCTTCAAGATAAAACGGGGCGCGCGATCACGCTTGCCGCGGCATTGGCGGATGCCGCCGAATCAATTCGGCCGTGCGTCGCATGCGGATGCCTTACGGATGCGGAATTTTCATCATGCGAATTTTGTCGGGATGCCGGCCGCGCGACGGGCCAATTGTGCGTCGTCCGCGATTTGGGCGACGTGTGGACTTTGGAAAAATCCGGCGTATTTCACGGCCGGTATCATATACTTGGCGGGTTGCTTTCGGGCGCGGCCGGCACAACCCCGGATGATTTGAACATAAAAACACTGCCGGGGCGCATCCATGATGAATCGATTACCGAAATAATTTTTGTTCTTCCCAATACGGTCGAAGGCAAAACAACACAGCATTATGTAAAGAACGAATTAAAAAATTGCAATGTCGAATTCTCAGAATTGGCAAGCGGAGTGCCATTGGGAGGGGATTTGGATTATATCGACGACGGCACCTTGAGTCTGGCGTTTGGAAGAAGAGAGAAAATATGAAAAAATGTTCAAAGTGCAAAGTTCAAAGTTCAAATGATAATGGCGTCGGCTTTGCCGACGCAACAATTGAACATTGCACTTTGCACTTTGAACTTTGTAATTTACCGCCGGTATCGGACATGATGCGCGCCGCGGGTTTAGAGCCCAAAAAAGCGTTGGGTCAGAATTTTTTGTTCGATTTAAACCTGACCGGTAAAATCGCGCGAAGCGTGCCGGACATTGAAAATACCGATGTTGTCGAAGTGGGGCCTGGGCCGGGGGGACTTACCCGCGCGTTATTAATGGCGGGCGCCGCGCGCGTCATCGCAATTGAAAAAGACAAAACCACGGCGCCGATTTTGGAACAAATCAAATCCGTCAGCGACGGCCGATTAGAAATCGTTTACGGCGATGCATTGAAAATTGAAAATGGAAAATTGAAAATTGAAAATGAACAATATGCGATTTGTTCAAATCTGCCGTATAATATTGGCACGGAATTATTAATTCGTTGGTTGCATATTATTGCCGAATCTCAAACCGCTGGGTTGTCACCCCGGCGAAGGCCGGGGCTCAAACCTCAAATCTCTTCCATGACTTTGATGTTCCAACGCGAGGTCGCAGAGCGCATAGTTGCAAAAGTCGGCGGCGAACAATACGGCCGGCTGTCGGTATTAACATCGTTAATCGCGGATGCAAAGATTTTGTTTAATGTTCCGCGTACCGCGTTTACGCCCGCGCCAAAGGTTGAATCCGCGGTGGTGCAAATTCTTCCAAAGAAAAAGCAAACGGCGAATATTGAAAATATTGAAAAATTAACCGCGCGCCTTTTCGGTCAGCGTCGCAAGATGATTCGCGGTATTATTCCGGGCGTCGATTGGGCCGCATTCGGTTTAACCGGCATGGAACGCGCGGAAGAATTAAATCCCGAAAAATTTGCAGAAATTGCGTGCGGTATTATGCTATAATTTGAATAATTCAGGAGAGAGAAGATGACCCAATCCATACTTATATTTTTCGCAATTGCATTCGCGCTTGTGTTCTTGTTGCGCGTTGCGCGGATTGGAACGCTGCTTGCGTTCTTGCTTGCGGGAATCATGTCGGGGCAATATGTTTTGGGACTTTTCGAATTGAATGAGATTTGGAGCTTCCTTGGGCAATTGGGTATCATATTCCTTTGGTTCTCTATGGGATTGGAATTGAATATAAAGCGCCTTTGGCAGATGAAGCGCACAATATTCGGATTTGGCGCGGCCCAAGTGCTTGTCGTCGCCATGATGCTTTTCCCGATACTTTTCGGCGTGACGCATTGGTCGATTATGGGCACCGTCATGATCGCGTTGATGCTTGCGATGTCAAGCACGTCGTCGGATTTGGGATTGCTTGCCGACCGAAACGAATTGCAATCGGGATTGGGGCGCCAGACTTTTTCAATATTATTATTCCAAGACTTGCTTGCCATTCCGCTTCTTGCCATGCTGCCCGTGTTCGCGGGGCATTCTTTTAATTTGGGCGCGCATGTGATTGATATCTTGGTGTTGTCCGCGGGTCTTATCCTTGGCGTTGTCATCGTCGGGCGGTATCTTCTGAACCCATTGATGAAGCGCGTTACAAGATTAAAATCCAAAGAGGCGTTCTTGCTTGCCATTATGCTGAACATCGTGCTTTGGGCCGTTGTTTTTGAATTCGTGGGGCTGCCCGCGGCAATGGGCGCGTTCTTGGCCGGTATGTTGTTGTCTGAGACGGTATACAGGCACCAGGTTCAGGCAGACATAAACCCGTATCAGATGTTGTTCTTGGCGTTCTTTTTCATAGCGTTGGGACTGGGCTTTAATGTTCCGTTATTGATTGATAATTGGTGGATTATCGCATTGGGTGTTGCGGGATTGGTTATCGTAAAATTCGTCGCAATATATATTGTTGCGCGCGTGCGCCGCGTCATGAACCGCGAGGCTTTTTTAATCGCACTAATACTTGCCCAGGGCGGAGAGTTCGGATTGTTAATCCTTGCCACTATGAAGCAAAGCGGGATAGAGCCGATTCCAATCGCGCATGCGGAAATAATTATGGCGATTATCATAGTATCGATGATGGTGACGCCGATATTGTTGGCGATATACGACCGGCTTTATCAATCGGGCAAATTATTTTCGGAAAATAAAGCAAAGAAAGTAAACTCTGTCCCCGGCGCGAAAATGAAGCCCGAAGTCATAATATGCGGATTCGGCCGTGTTGGTCAAACTATTGCGAAAATGCTGAAATCTCAAAACATACCGTATGTCGCCATAGATATGAACGTGGACAAAGTAATACTTGGCCGCAACGACGGATATAATGTGTTTTACGGAGATACGACAAAGCCTGCGATATTGCAAGAATTCGGACTAAAGCCCCGCGGGGCAAAATCGGTTGTAATCGCGTTGGACAATGCGGATATCGCAAAACGCACCGTTCGCGCGATACACGGCATCGCGCCGCGCGTTCGCATTTTCGCCCGCGCAAGAAACATGACCGAAGCGGACATATTGACCAAGGAAGGCGCGAAAATGGCATTGCCGGAAACAATCGAATCGTCGTTTATGCTTGGGGAGCAAGTATTATTAGACATGGGCATCAAACCGGCCCAGGTCGAGATATTGATGTCGCGCCTTCGCGGAAATAATTACGAAACGCTGAATAATATTTTAGATAGAAATAAATAATATTATCTATCGTCTCGGCTTAATACTATCATTCTGTCCATTGGCATTTCATCGGGTTTTCTGTCTGGGTCATTCATGGCCGCGTCATAAAAGTCTGTTTTAAATTTATGCGGTTTGAATTTTTGTGTGCCTGCCTTGAATCCTGGAATTTTGGAATACAGCTGTATCGATTCGTCATTATCATGCACGGCGTCTATAACATGATATCTGTAATCGGCGATTATTGTTC
>Ga0082212_10008956_pt1 | contig 12972 bp, 11 predicted proteins | sample TergutNt197P3_FD_71548 | JGI IMG/M metagenome (GOLD analysis project Ga0082212, IMG submission 71548) | Neocapritermes taracua P3 segment gut microbial communities from Petit-Saut dam, French Guiana - Nt197 P3 | ecosystem: Host-associated > Arthropoda: Insects > Digestive system > Gut ... | reverse complement strand
CTATAACGTGCTTTCCAATTCCAAAATATTTTTCAGCGCGGAAGACGCTTTCAAAATCGGTTTTTTGAAAAGTAATATTCATCCGCTGGCTATCAATATAATGTCCCGCATTCCTGTCAATATGGTAGACCGTTTTATCGTTATTTTTGGCGGGTACGGGGTTGCGGTGGTGGTTGGGAAATTGATTAACAGAGAGCATGAAGTAAAAAAAAATCAGTAATGATCCGGTCAACGGCGGGTCAAATTTAGATAGGGTGTTTTCCCGTTGTTTGCTTTGGGCATACATTTCTGCTAGGATACTACATGAACCTTCTTGCCGTTGATACCGCTACAGAAAAATTTTCCGTCGCTCTTTCCCGGGAAAATTCGGCGGGAAACAACACCATGCTGCTGACTGTCGATGCGGGGCTGCGCCATTCAGAGCTCCTCATGGATGGCATAGATGCTCTGCTGAAAACGGCAGGGCTAAGACCCGAAGAGCTTTCCGGAGTCGTATGTTCAGGAGGGCCCGGATCGTTTACCGGCTTGCGTATAGGCTTTGCCCTTTCCAAGGGCCTGGCATTGGCGCTGAACATCCCTTTTACGGCAATTCCCACCCTTGACTTTATGGCGGGCCCTTTTTCATTTTGGCCGGGTATGGTCGCCCCTGTTATTGATGCGAAGAAAGGGGCTTTTTTCTGCGCGCTTTACAGGGACGGCAAACGCCTGTGCCCCGACATGGATGCAAGCCCAGCCGAAATCGCCACCGTGATAAATGGGGCGCAACCCGGCGCGGAAGAACCTGTGCTGTTGGTTGGTCCCGCTTCTCTTATGTTGTATGAAAAAATAATGGAACTGCCTATGGAAAAACGGCCTGCACCGGGCATAAAGTCAGGAGGTACCCGTTGGGGTGATGCCCAAACCCTGCTGGAAATCGCCAAGGAAACCGCGTTTCCCGAAATTCAATCAGATTATTTTTCAGGCCCTGTATACATAAGAAAAAGCGATGCTGAGTTGAATTTGCAATAAGAATATTTGTCACCGAATGACGCGAATAAATACTAATGCTTATTTATTCCTTATTCGTAAATATTCGCGTAATTCGGTGACTCTCCTTATTTATACACTAATACCCCTTATACTTAGGCTTGAAGAAGTATGCGATGCGGAACTGGTCGCTGGCATACCCGATTGCGGCATTCCAACCGCCTGCGGGGACAGTTCCTAACGTAACGCCGGTGCGGACGTTGGGCGGCCAGGACTCGATGTTGAGGCGGTCGGTGTGTACCGTATAGGGGGCGGGCATTTGCACGGTTTCCCAGTTATTGCCAAAGACATCGCTGTTTGCACCCTTATACGCAAGGCGCACACCGTCGTAATTGCCCATACGGGAATTATCCCCGTACACAATAAAGGGATTGCCCGCATCGTCCAGTGAAAGGTCGATACGGATGGCACCCTGTATTACATCGGCGACTTTTTCGGCCGTAAAGGTTCCCGCTCTGGTACCCTTTGCGTACACCAGGGCATTTTCCCGCGTGTTGAGGAAGGCCAAGTGAACATTATTATCATTATCCACCTTCATGCTTATATGGGTGCCGGCATTCCTGAACAGATCACTCTGTGTTTGCAATGAACGCCGGGTCCAGGCGCCCATGGTGCAGCTGACCAGCATATATTGTTCGCCCTCCAAATACCAGATAGTACTTTGTGCCCCGCTATAGCGGGAAGTATTGGCGGGGGTCATCCAGGCTCCGGTTGACACATCACCCACTTTCCGGCGCAGGATGACCTGGCTTCCGCCGTCCGCATCCACCCAGAATGTACCGCCGCCGGTTGAAGTATAATAACCAATCGCTTCCACAAAGTAGAGGACGCCACCGACCCTAACCGGCTGATTCATTGATAAACCGTGATACGCAAACTGATATGCGTTAGCTCCCTGGAAAGGCCCCTGGGCGGGAGTCGCCCCGCCATTAGGTATCAGTTGATGAGGAGTCGTCGTTTCGGTAAGTTGGGCATAGGCAAGCCTGACAGTATCGGCAGTCTGATCGTAGTAGGCGATGATTACCGGGCCGACTTTTTCGTTATCATTATTGCCATCAACGAAGCTTTCGTAATCAATGGCATTGTACAGGCCCGCATTGGCTGAACGGGTACCGCTAACGGTAACACCTGCCGTGTCTGTTGTACCGCCGTCGATGATAACGGCGCGAGTATTAGAGGCGGCAGTGGTACCGGGATACTGGGTAGTATACCGGGGACTGGCAGCGTCGCCGGCAAAGTATGAAAGCGAGAACATCAGCCGCCGGCTAACCGTATCGTAGAACGAAGTCAGATTGGTCCGCCGCGTCCGGGCGGTGCGGATGCTTCTCCAGCGGTCGGAGGGAGTGCCGGAATCGGCTGCCGAGATGGTGTTGCTTTCGGCATTGGGAACCATCTGATTTTCACCATTATCGGCATCCCGCGCCAACAGGTGCGTACTTTGGCCAAAATAGTTGTAAACAATATTCGCATGATTCGGATGGGTGGTGGTATCGGTACTGTGGTAATAGCCGATGTCAACCCCGTTATAGGGTCCTACAGGCTCAATATTTTCCCGCGGAATGTTGGTATTTAAGGTCTGGTGGACGCTCTGGGTTAGATCATTTATCCAGGCTCCGTAGAGTCTTCCGGAATTAGGCCCGCTGTGAATCAGTTTCATCGCTGGTTCTTTCATATTCATACTGCCGCCCCAGTCCGAACCGTTACCGAAGTAAGTTAACGGCGCTTCTGTTGAGCCGGCCGAATTCTGCTGGGAACGCCAGATATGGGCATAAGGTTTGTTGATCCATAACTGCGAACCCTGGGTACGGGGGAAGTATTGTTTATTCCATGCCTTGGTCTCATCGCTGGGGTGGTTCATTGCTTCAATGGTTCCGCCGCCGGTTTTACCGGTTGTCAGGGTAATTTTTCCGCTTTGCGCGTTGTTGGGCACACTGAAGCTTAAGCGGCTGCCCGTCACTGTTCTGGCAAGAGGATACGTTGTTGTACCGTCATTCAAAGTCAGAACAGCGGCGGCGGGGTTGAGGTTATAACCCAGAACCGTGATGTTTTCCTCGCCCTGGAAGAAGCTGTACCAGCCCTGCAGAGAACGTTTGGTTGCATATTGGGGCATTTCCCTCTCAAAGCCGGTAATGTAGGGGGCAATGTCTACTGTTTTATTGACCACACCGCTGGTAAGCCCTGTCGGCAGGTTACCGGTTGACGTTCCCTGACCGATTTTATCTTTGGAGATAATTTGTATTGATACATTATCCTGCGGATTACCGGGCCATGCTTCGGTATCCCAGAGCCATGCCCATTCCACCGTGTGGCCGTTTTTCCAGTGCAGTTGATCGTAGGCCCACGCGTGCTGGCCGGATGTCGGTTTCAGAGTGAATTCGGTTGTGTCCAGTTCCAGTACGGTCAGGTCCGGCTGCCCTGTCCGCCGCACAATTATCTGGTTGATAAGCTGATCATCTGTTGCCCTGCCCCGGATGATTATTCCGCCTGAAACAGTATCGCGTGTAAGACCAAGGGTATTACCGTGATCGGTTCCTTTCGGCTCAATGTGGCCGGAGCTGACCAGGTCGCGGTCGTTTTTGGCGTTATACAGTCCGCCCCGGCTCTTGTGATGCTCCTGATCCAGGCCCTGCGGATCAAGGGCGTTCCGGATCGTCTTGGCCAGGTTCGGCTCCCCGCCCGCGCCGTTGCCCCGCGCCTCGGCGTATGGTAAGATACCGTAAAGCGAAGCGCGGGGAGGCGGCAAAAATGGAGCTCGAATTCAAGCGGGATATAGACGACGCCCTTAGGAGGCACGAGGCTTTCTGGCACAGGGAGATAATCGACCGCCCCCTGATTACGATATCCGTACCGAAGCCCGGCGCGAAACCCCTGCCGAAAAGGGAGTACGCGAGCGAGAGGGATCGCTGGCTCGACGCGGAGTATAGGGCGGAGGAGGCGGAGCGCGGCATGGCGAACGCGCTGTTCCTCTACGACGCGCTGCCCGTCGCCTTCCCGAACCTCGGGCCGGAGATATTCTCGGCGTGGTGCGGCTGCCCCTACGAGTTCGGCGAGACGACGACTTGGAGCGAGCCGTGCGTGTTCGACTGCGAGGCGGATTCGGACGGCGCGCGCCTTAACGTAAACCACCCGCTGTTCAAGGCCTTGGACGATTTCTGCGACGCGCTCATCGAGAGGGGCGCGGGCAAGTTCATCACGGGTCTGACGGACTTCCACCCGGGCGGCGACCACTTGGCCGCCCTGCGCGACCCCGCCCAACTCTGCGTGGACCTCATCGAGAGGCCCGAGTGGGTGGACTATATGATCGAGCGCTCGATGCCCGAGTACTACGCGGCGTACGGCTACTTCTACGCCAAGCTGCGAAGGGCGGGGCTGCCGATATCCTCGTGGACGCCGCTCGCCCACGACGGCACGTACTATATACCCTCGAACGACTTCAGCTGCATGATATCCAAGGAGATGTTCGACAGGCACTTCCTGCCGGGCATAGCGCAGGAGTGCAAGTTCTACGAGCGCAGCATCTACCACCTCGACGGCCCCGACGCGCTGCGGCACCTCGACTCCCTGCTCGATATACCCGAGCTCGACGCGGTGCAGTGGGTGTGCGGCGCGGGCAACGAGGGCTTCGCGAGGTGGCGCAAGGTGTACCGAAGAATCCAGGCCGCGGGCAAGGGGCTTCAGGTGCACCTGAGCTTCGACGAGTTCGACGACGCGTTCGCCTCGCTGAGGCCCGAGGGCGTTTGCGTGAGCGTCGGCGGCGTCGGCGACGAGGAAACCGCGAGGCGCGCCGCCGATAGGATAACCAAATGGCGCTAACCCATAATGAAAACAGATTGAATCCATGGGATCTTCGCGGCCTTTTTAGCCCCCTTACTTCGTCATTCTCCATTCGGCGCAGCGCTGCCGCGCTCTCTCTCCGATTCCTCGCAGGGAACAAAGGAATCCTCGCGAGTCTCTCCATGTTTTAATCGGTACTCGTTATATGAAAGAGGGGATCGGCCGTGAGGGTTAGCCCGCCCAAGGGCATGATCGACGTGCTCCCCGCCGAGATGGCGACGCGCGAGCGCGCCCAGGCGATAATACTCAAAACCTACTACGATTACGGTTATATGAGGATAATGACCCCCGCCCTCGAGGACGCGGAGAACCTCGAGCGCAGCGAGGGCGGCGAGAACCTGAGCCTCATATACCGCGTTATGAAGCGGGGCGAAAAGCTCGACGAGGCCGTGAGGGACGGCTCGCCCCTATACGACATGGGGCTTAGGTACGACCTCACCCTCCCGCTCGCGCGCTTCTACGCCGCGAACCGCGAGAGCCTCCCGCGCCCTTTCAAGTGCATTCAAATTGATAGGGTGTACCGCGCGGAGAGGCCCCAGAGGGGCAGGCTGCGCGAGTTCACGCAGTGCGATATCGACGTAATCGGCGAGGGCGGGGCGGTCGCCGAGGCGGAGCTCATCGCCGTGACCTCCGAAGCGCTCGTCGCGCTCGGCTTTACGGGGTTTACCGTGCGCGTGAGCGACAGGCGGATGCTCCGGGCGCTGCTCGCGCGCTTCGGCTTCTCCGAAAAACAGGCCGACGCCATCCTCGACATGCGCCTCTACCAGCTCACCGGCCTCGAGCGCGAAAAACTCGACACCGAGCTGCGCGAATTGATCGAGCGCATTGATTACCTCAACGGCCTGCTCGCGTTCCCCGGGCGCGTCTACGCGCTCATCAAGGACGACCTCGCCGCCCTCCGCGAAAAGTACGGCGACGCGCGCCGCACCGAGCTCGTCCCCCTCGAGGGCGAGGTCAGCATGGAGGACCTCATCGCCGACGCGCCGTGCATCCTCACGCTTTCGCACAAGGGCTACATCAAGCGCGTCCCGCTCGACACCTACCGCGAGCAAAACCGCGGCGGCCGCGGCGTCTCCGGCGCGGCCACCAAGGAGGAGGACTTCATCGCCACGCTCTTCCTCGCCGAGACCCACGACACCCTCCTCTTCTTCACCAACCTCGGCCGCGTCTACGCCGCGCGCGCGTTTGAGATCCCCGAGGCCGCGCGCACCTCCGCCGGCAAGGCGCTCGTCAACCTCCTCGAGTTGCGCGAGGGCGAGAAGGCCGCGGCCATGCTCCGCATCCGCAAGTTCCACGACGACCAGTTCGTCTTCTTCGCCACCGAGCAGGGCACGGTCAAAAAGACCCGCCTCAGCGACTACCGCAACGTCCGGCGCAACGGCATCAACGCCCTGGGCATTGACGACAACGACCGCCTCGTTGACGTGCGCCTCACCGGCGGCGCCGACCAAATCATCCTCGTCACCGCGCAGGGCATGGCGATACGCTTCCCCGAGGACCAGGTGCGCCCCACGGGCCGCGGCGCCACCGGCGTCAGGGGCATCGACCTCGAGGCCGGCGACAGCATCCGCGGCTTTGACATCGTGCGCGAAGACCTCTCCTTCCTCATCGCCACCGCCAACGGCTACGGCAAGCGCACCGCGTTCGACGCCTACCGCGTCCAAAACCGCGGCGGCAAGGGCCTCATCGGCATCCAGGCCTCCGACCGCAACGGCCTCGTCGTCGCCGCCGCCGCCGTGCGCGACGACGACTCGCTCATCATGGTCACCGCCAACGGCATGATGGTCCGCTCCCCCCTCGGCCAGGTCCGCGTCATCGGCCGCAACACCCAGGGCGTGCGCCTCATCAACCTCGACGACGGCGACGCGCTCGTCTCCGCCTCCGTCATCCGCCCCGACGCCGACGCCGAACCCGCCGCGCCGGGCGAACCCCCGCCCCCTTCAAACTGATTCACAACCCCGAAAGGAACCCGCAATGACCACAGCCATCATCCTTGCCGCCGGCAAGAGCGAGCGCATGGGCGAAAACCTTGACAAGGCCTTTGTCGCCCTCGGCCCCCGCCCCGTTGTCGCATGGTCCCTGCTCGCCTTCCAGCAGTGCGCGGACATCGGCCGCATCGTCCTCGTCGTCCGCCGCGAGCAGCTCGTCGCGGCCAAGGGCATCGTCAACATGTTCGGCCTCTCCAAGGTCGCGCAAATCATCCCCGGCGGCGCGCGGCGGCAGGACTCCGTCATGCGCGGCCTCGAGGCCGCCGACCCCGACTCGCGCTTCATCGCCATCCACGACGGCGCGCGCCCGTGCGTCACCCCCGAGCTCGTTTCCGCCGTCCTCCAGTCCGCCCGCAAGCACGGCTCCGGCGTCGCCGCCACCCGCGTCACCGACACCCTCAAGACCGCGGATCGCGGCGCCAACATCACCGGCACCGTCGAGCGCGCCAACACCTGGGCCGTCCAGACCCCGCAGGCCTTCAAGGCCGACCTCCTCCGCCGCGCCTACGCCGGGCTTGGCAAGGACAAGGCCGAGGTCACCGACGACGCCGCCGCCGTCGCCCTCCTCCCCGACGCCCCCGCCCTCAAGCTCGTCGAGTGGAACAAGCCCAACCTCAAAATCACCATCGTCGAAGACCTCTCCATCGCCGCCGCCCTGCTGCGGATACACGGCTGAGCAAAAACCATGGACCGCCGTTTCGCCATCCTCGGGGACATCCACGCCAACCTCGACGCCCTTCAGGCCGTCATTGAAGACGCGCGCGGGCAGGACGTCACCGACTACGTCTGCGTCGGCGACATCATCGGCTACAACGCCGCGCCCGCCGAGTGCATCCGGCTCGTGCGCGAGCTCGGCGCCCTCTGCGTCCGCGGCAACCACGACCACTACTGCCAGGCCAACGAGTCCCTCGGCGACTTCCAGCCCACCGCCGCCAGCGTCATTGACTGGACCCGCCGCCAGTTGAGCGAGGACGACGCCCGCTGGCTGGGCGACCTTCCCCTCTCCCGCGTCGTCTCCGGCCTCTTCACCATCGTCCACGCCACCCTTGACATGCCCGCCAACTGGGGGTACGTCTTCGACGCGCTCGAGGCCGAGGCGCATTTCACTTACCAGAACACCATGCTGTGCTTCCACGGCCACACGCACGTCCCGATTATTTTCGAGAAGGTTTCCGGCCGCGTGTTCCGCACCGAGCCCGCGCGCACCCGCGTCAAGCTCGGCACCAAATACTTCATCAACGCCGGCTCCGTCGGCCAGCCGCGCGACGGCGACCCGCGCGCCTCGTATGTGATTTACCATTCAAAGGCCCGCGAGGTCGAGTTCCGCCGCGTCCCCTACGACACCCTCACCGCCGTCGCCCGCGTCCGCCGCGCCGGCCTCCCCGAACGCCTCGCCCACCGCCTCGAAACCGGAAAGTGAGGGGTCGCGCCAAGGGCGTTGGCCATTCGTCAATGGCTTGCGCCCTGCACCCGTCAGGATTTCCCATTTTTTACGCGCCAAAAAAGGAGGAGCGCCGCGCCGATGCCGCCGCAAATGATTGCCGCGCCATTCCGCCCTTCCTCCTTGGGTGTCGTAAGCACAAGGCCAGCGATGGCAAGAAAAATCAATCCGAAAAAAATGCGTATTTTCCGCCGCCGCATCTTTTTTCTTTTTTGTTTTTGTCGCGGTGTTCATATTCTCACTCCTCCTCAAAATCCCGAGCAATCTTTTTGGCCCGTTTAATATCCCTGTCCTGAGTGTTTTTGACACCGCCGCAGAGCAGTAGAATGATCTCTTTGCCGGTGTCCTTGTAATACACCCGGTATCCGGGGCCGTAGTCGATGCGCATTTCAGAGCAGCCTTCTCCAATTGGTTCAACATCGCCAGGGTTACCTTCTGCAAGGCGATCAACGCGCCTGTGAATATGATCTTTAGCGCGGCTGTCTCTCAATTTTTTGAACCATCTGCCGTATGCATCGGAACGGCGCATCTTCTTCATATTTCAAGTGTAGAATATATTCAACAGCTTGTCAAGGCGCTCGCGGGGCAGTTTCTCTTCCCAATTCCCTCCGTATCTGTTATAGTATTCAGCATGGTAACAACATACAAACTGGATACCAGAGATCTGGCAGAAAGCGCTTTTATTGACTCTATCATAACGACATATCCTAATCAGATAGTTGAAATAGAGGTTCGGGAACAGGATGCAACCGAATATCTCATGAGTTCCCCCGCCAACCGTGAGCATTTGCTCAAAGCGATTGAAAGCGTTAAGGAAGGGAAAAACCTTATCACGTTTGAGAGTGCAGAAGCGGCGCACAAGTGCGCCGAGGAATGGGCAGCAAAACAGTGATTATTGCATTTGACGGTCCCGCTTTTGACCAATACCGTCAATGGGCTAAAATAGACAAAAATGTGTTTAAGAAACTTGATTCTATTATTACCGATATTATTTATGCGCGACCCTTTCCACGGAATCGGCAAGCCGGAACCGCTACGAGAAAACCTCACCGGTTACTGGAGTCGCCGCATTACTGACGAACATCGGGTGGTGTATCAAGTTTTGAACGAGCAGGTTGTTATCATTTCCTGCAGACACCATTATTAATCTCCCATTGTTCTCGCCAGCTTTGCTGGTGCTTTCTTTATGGAAGCAAATGCGGCACTCTGGCGTTTGCTATGAATGTGTCAATGAGCGGCTTAAAAACCGGAGTCAGCCTACGGTCCGTGCTGTGCCGGTGGAGCGGGCAGCAGTCTGCCGCCCGCTCCACCGAATGGGTAAAAAGGCTACGCCTTTTTACCCGCTCAGCTCTTCCACTTCGACTCGTCAAGCTCACCCAGCTTTTTGCTGACAACAGTTGTGCAGACAAGGTCTCCGGTAACGTTGAGCGCGGTCCGGCCCATGTCAAGGAGGGCGTCAATGCCGAGGATCATCGCGTAGGCGCCGGCTACCGCGGTTCCCGCCGTGACGGGCAGCCCGACAGAGTCAAGCACCATGAGCAGCATGATTGCGCCCGCTCCGGGGACACCGGCGGTTCCGATTGAAGCCAGAGTAGCGACAAGGATGATGGATCCCATTTGCCCGATAGAGAAACTATGGCCCCATACGGTCAGCGCTATGAAGATGGCGCACACGCCCTGATAAATGGCGGTTCCGTCCATATTGATGGTCGCGCCCAGAGGAAGCGAGAAGGAATACACATCCTTCTTGACACCCAGGTTCTCCGCGGCTTCCATGGTAACCGGCAGGGTGCCGTTGGAACTTCTGGTAACAAACGCGGTAATAAAGGGATCTTTTCCGTCTTTGATGAACCGCTTGACGCTCAAGCCGCCGTAGAACCTGAGCAGCCCAAAGTATACCAGCACCACATGAAGGGCATAACCGATAAAGCAGGCGGCGGTTACCACTCCCAGAGCGCCGACTACTCTCGGCCCGTTTGTGGCGAATACGCCGAAAACAAGACAGGCGACGCCGATGGGCGCGTACTGCATGATTCCCTTTATCACTTTCATTATTACTTCCGCTACACCGTCAAAGAAATTGAAGACAGTATTTGCGGCGTTTTTGATTCGCTCGACCGGAGAAATTCTAAGATAGGAAAGCGCCAGGCCGAAAACAAGGGCAAAGAAAATAATCGGCAAAATGGTTCCGCTGTTGATTACCGCAAAAATATTTCTGGGTATTATGGGAAGCAGAATGTTGTTCAGAACAGACGAAACGGTTGTTTCGGCAACATCCCTGCCCGCGGCTTCGGTAAACCCGGCAAGCACTGTTTGCGGCCGGAAAATGGATCCCATTAAGAGACCGATTAATACCGCAACCGCGGAAGTACACAGGTAGAAAATAATGGTTCTGATGCCGACCTTTCCAAGCTGCGCGGGACTCACCGAAGACGCCCCCACAATAAGGGTTGAGATGATGATGGGCAGCATGATCATATTGAGAAGACTTACAAAAATGCCGCCGAAGAAGTTGGTCCAGATAAGCACTTTCGCCAGCGCCTCGCCCGACATGGCTGCTGCAAAAATAATCCCGAGAATTGCGCCCAGCACCAGGCCGATAAGAATACGGTAGAGCAGGTTAAAATTAAAATACCAGCTCAACAAGCCTTTCTTTTTTTCCATATACACACTCCTTGCCAATTTGATGTATTACATTATACCCCCTATTTGGCCTGGAAACAATAAAAAAATTTAATGGAAAAACAGGGGATTTTTCCTATTCCACCGGGTTCAGCAGCACCTGTCCTTCGAGCAGGTCCTGAACGCCCCAGGCGGCAAGCCGTACGCGGGAAAGGCTTAAGGCGTTTTTTCCGGTAGAATCAACACGGAAAGTCATGCGGGTTTCGGCAGGGTTGCCGGCTGCGCCGGCGCTGCGGAATTCCCCTTCTTGTTCGGGGCGGAGTTCCAACAGGTCCTGATTATTTACTTTGAAGAAGACATAGCGGCCCTTTCTGACAGCGCCGGCGGAACTCAGGGTATATTCGCCCGAATCATAAAAGCGCAGTCTTCCCCACGGACTGTCATACAGGGCGTCAACGCCGGGCTGTATGGACGGCTCTTTTTCTTTTGAAAACTGAACTCCCGCCCGGCGGTAGGAACCGTCCCAGGACGCGCTGACAATGATCTTCAGGCGCACATCTTCGGATACCCGCAGCCGTATGCTGTCCAGGGATTCAAGTTCTATATCAAGGAAGCGCCGCAATGTGCTGATCGAGATATTTTGGCTTGTTATGTATATGCCGTAGCGGGTCGGCGTGGAACGCTGCCAGGTAAAAATCTGCTGGGTTTCATCACCGTAAAAAATAATTTCCCTGCCCTGGGGATCAAAGTACAGGTACTGTCTTGAATCCAGCGTTCCCTGGGGGCTTACATAATACCACAGGTCATTGATGAATTCTTCAAAAACACCGGGAGCGCCGCTTAACAGTTCCCGCAGCCGGCGCTGCTCAACCTGGGAACCTGGTATCTTTGCGACTCTGCTCTGTTCATATCGCCCGCTTGCGGGATTAAAAATATAGGTAGTTTCCAGTTGATCCAGGATATTGTCGGATGCGCTGTCATGGCTGTAGGCCAAAATCGTGAAACTCTGCCCATTGGCTATGCCCTGCTGATAGGCCAGGGAACGTTCGATTTCCTGAACAACAATGGAGCCGTCAATCCGTAATTCCACGATTTTGGCATAAGCCTGCTCCGGGGCCGATTGGGGATTGCGCCTGAATACAGTCAAGGTATGCTCGTTCCGGCTGTTCAGGCCGGTTACCAGGATGCAATTGTTTCTATCGCCCAGGAGATCCTGGGAGTATAGCGATACGGTTCCGCTTTGAGTAGCGGCAGTGGAAGCGTTCCACATGCGTTTGTATGACCCGCTGCTTTCATCATATCTGATGCAGGTGATGTAAACCGGGCTTTCTATTTCGGTCAGACGGCGGTATGCCGCAATCTGTTCTTCCGCCGGGTTTTCGCCAATGTCCAGGTTTAAAACCGAAATGATAATTTCCTCTTCATCCAGGGCAAGTCTTGTATTGAAGTTATCCTCCCGCGCAAGCAGTTCCGCGGGGTTTATATCCATTTCGGAGCTGTACAATTCCCTTGGTATAACGAGCCTGGTCTGGTGCTGTTCCTGATTATCGGAGAAAATAAAGCGTCTGGCTAAACCGGTCGCGAGAAATACTATGCTCAGGGTGCATATAGCGGCAACAATGATTGAAAAACCCATGGACGCCTTTTTCATTTCCGTTCCTTCACCCCAGACGGGCCTGCACATCTTCCAGCAGTTTTTTCTGGGTCTCTTCAAGGCCCAGGCTGCTTTTAAAACCCGCTGCTGTTACATGGCCGCCGCCGCCAAAGTTCTGGGCAATTTTTGAGACATTTACCTTTCCTTTGGAGCGCAGGGAACAGCGGACTTCTCCTCCGGGCGTCTCCTTGACCAGCAGGGAAACTTCCACTTCTTTTGATTTTAGCGGCATATTGACGAAGGTTTCGGAGTCTTCAAAAGTTGCACCCGCGGCCGCCAGATCTTCCTTGCAAAGCATCTGCACCGCGATCCTCCCGCTGTTGTGAAGTTCCAGGGTAGAAAACGCCCGTTTTTGAAGCAGCAGCGCGCCGTTTGAAACGTTTTCCATAAGCTGGCGGTAGACATAA
>Ga0082212_10008955_pt1 | contig 12973 bp, 11 predicted proteins | sample TergutNt197P3_FD_71548 | JGI IMG/M metagenome (GOLD analysis project Ga0082212, IMG submission 71548) | Neocapritermes taracua P3 segment gut microbial communities from Petit-Saut dam, French Guiana - Nt197 P3 | ecosystem: Host-associated > Arthropoda: Insects > Digestive system > Gut ... | reverse complement strand
ACGCCGGGCACGCGTTTTTCAGCCGAAGCGCATGAAACCGGGCGTTTTGCGCTGCAACAAGCGTTCCCGGAGCTGCCCGTTTCAACCGTTGAAGGGCTTCCGTCCGGGGTTGACGCCTACGAAATGATGGCCCATGCGGAAGGGCAGATCCTCTTTGTCACCGACCCTTCGCTTTCAGACGCGGCGCTGCGCTTCGCGCTGGAAAACAAGAACAAACTGGTGCTGCTGTGCCACGACGAGCCTGTCGGCGTCACGGGCACCTATTACGCCAAAACGGAACAAGCGGCGTTTCTGACGGGCGCTCTTGCGGGCAGTTTATCGCAGTCCGCGCGCATAGGGTGGCTGCGCCCCCCTCATCATCTGGGCGGGCGCGGGCACGATTTGCAGGCGTTCGCGCAGGGCGCGGCCGCGTCGCGCCCCGCCGCCCGCGTTTATATGGCGGGCGGGGAACCGCCGTTGGCCATGTGGGCCGAACGCGGCGTCGACACGGTTGTCCTGCCCCGGACGGCCTTTGGCGTGCGCCCCGCCATCAAAGCGTTCCCGGGCGTTTACGCACATCTGTGCGCCCTCTCCCGCGACGGCGCCGTCGCCGGCGCGCTGGCCGCCGCCGCTTGGCACTGGGACGCCTTTTACCTCAAATTCATCGGCGGGATCCTTGAGGGAGGTCTCCCCGCCGACCCCCTTCATTACCGCATGGGCCTCGACAGCGGCGTACTCGATCTCCACCTCACCGCGCAAGCGGCCGGCGCGAAGCGATGCCTTTCGGTATTCCGCCACGCGCTGGCGTCCGGGCTGCTGGCCCCGGTGGACGAGAACACGCCGGTGGAGGTATACGAAGGGTAAATGTATATGTTTACCAACATTTGGGCATCCTTTGGGGAAAAGGAGGCTCTTTTTCTATGAATATCAAAGCTAAGATCATATCCTCCATAACGGCCTTGGCGCTCGCGGGCATTTTTCTCACGGCGCTGGCCCTGTCCGGCCCCGAAGCGCCCGTCTACAGTACGCCGCCGGATATGGAGCCGCCCCCCGCACCCGCCGAGCCGGAGAGCGCCGGGCCGGCGGAAGGGTTTTGGGTATGCGAACATGACGGCTATATCGCCGTGTACCACAACGCCGAACGCGGCACGCCGCTCGAAACGACCGGCATCCCCCTCCGTTCGCTGCGGGCCGGCGACCAGGAGATGCTGCGGGAGGGCGTGTTCTTTGAGGATTACATGGACGTGGTGCTGTTTTTGGAGGACTTCGGGCCTTGACCCTCCGCGGAATAAAAGAAAAGGCCGCTAATCGCGGCCCTTGTTGCTTTCGGCTTCGGCTATGATTTTGTCTAAGACCTTTTCAAGCACGTCATACTTTTGGCCTTCGCATAAGGCCTTGAGGGAATAGATAACCGCAAGAAACTCAAGTCGTGTCATAGTTTTCGCCTCCTTTTGTATTTACACTTTACTATAATCTTTGCGCTGTGTCAAGCATAAATCATTCAGCCAAAAGGGACGGCCCAAGCCGTCCCTTTTCACCTTGCTTACTTGTTTTACTTACCGGGAACTTCAAATTCACCGATGAGATAGATTTTGCTGACTTCCTGCCATTCCCATCTGACACCCCATGAACCGAAGAATAACTTTACGCCATTGTCGTCTTCCTTGAAATGGAAGGTCGCGGCGTCAATATCAAACGTTTCCCACAAGATAGTGAATTTGCCGTCCGCCCATTCACAGACAGTTTCCACACCTTCTTTTTGTGTCCAACTCCAGCCGTTGCCGCCGCCCATATAAATAAACACGAGGGGGCGTGTCGGTTGGGGCATCTCAAATACGATACCGGTGGATTTCACGAACACGTCTACGGGTATGCCGACCTCGCTCTTCTCGGTGCCGATAGTTACCCACATGGGGAGCGCGCCCCCGTCATTATGAGTGTAGCCGGTTGTGCCGTTCAAAGGCAGTTCCCACTCTGTTACAATAACAGGTTCCGGCTCCTCCTCTTCCTCTTCCTCCTCTTCTTCTTCGTCCTCTTCCTCTTCGTCCTCGCCGGCTTCAAGGCGGTCAATGCCGATCAGCCGGACGGACATGACCGCGGCTTGGCCGCGCAGAATGGGTTCGTCAGGGCCGAAGGTGGTGGCGGTCGTGCCGGAGACGATCCCGGCTTCATAGAAGAGTTTGATCGTGCTGTAATAGGCGTGGGTACTGGCCACGTCGCTGACGGAGTCAAACTTGATAACGGCTTCCATCAACTCGTCGGGCAGGATGCTGGCCCAAATATAGGTCACTTCGCCGCGTGTGGCGGCCTTTTCGTACACGTCCTCAAACTCGTCGCCGATGATTTTGTTTTCCTTGGCATACGCGATAAAGCCGTCAGGATACGCGAGGTCTTCGGCTTCGCCGGTGTTGTAGATCATGTGCAGTTTCGCGGCAATCGTGATGGCTTGCTGGATCAGTATGCCGTCGCCCACGCCGAAGGAGCCGACATTCCCCGCGAAGATGCCATACTCATAGGACAGGATCGACCACGCGTGATACGCGCTGTCGTCGTCTATGTCGGAGAAGTGGCCGCTCGCATAGGTGTTGACTTTCGTAAAGTTGTCAAGGCTGGCTTCGCCTTCGTCTACATCATCTTCCTCGTCTTCTTCGTCTTCCTCTTCGCCGGGTTCAGGCTCCGGGTCGGGAAGCAGGGATTCGCCCGGGCCGGAAATGATAATACTGTCAATGTTGAAGGAGATTTTGCTGGTGCCGGGACGCAGCCTGTAGCTTTCTCCGCCGTATTCCGGTTTTACGTTCGGCCACGAGGCGATTTCGTCAGCGGTATACTTCACTGTGAACTCGACCGCGAAAGAGCCGTCTTGGCCGATATTGTTGTCTTGCCCGATCATCTTATAGGTGGCGCTTTGAGCAAAGACGACTTCAAATCTCGCTGAACCGGTGTTCTCCGCCAAACGGCCTTTGATGCTAAACGTATACTCTTCATCTGGCACAGTGATGATTTCCTGTATCCTGAGGTCAATGGCAAAATAATCTTGCGCCAAATTGGAAACGCTGAGGGACACGCCGTCATTGTACTCTTCGATTATAGTTGTCGGGCTGCCGGCTCTCTGCATAAATGCCCAAGGGTTGGAGTCTCCCCCGACCTCAGCGCCGACTACGGCTTCAGGGTCCTTCTGAAAATCGTAGATAACCCCCGACGCTGCGGAGGCCACGGGAACAGTGACCAAGCCGATAAGCAGCGCCAGCGCCACCAGCAGGGATAGAATTTTGCGTGTTTTCATTATGTAGTCCTCCTCATAATATTAGTAGCTTGTTCAAATTGTAACAGAATTGATAGAATTTTGCAAGACTTTTTTTGCATTTTGTCACTGGTATTTTCAGGGAGTCCTCCGGGGATTGCCCGGAGGGGTTTGCGCCGCTTGCGCGGCCGGTTTTTTTGCCGCCGCTCCTTTTAATAGAATACGCAAGGCATTCGTCACTTGACGGATATGATATGATATAGGAAACCCAAAAGGAGGCTGACGATATGACAAAAGAGCAAGCGTTTTCCCTTCTCGCGCAAAAACGCGAGGCCATCCGCGCGCTAAACATGGCCGGGACGCTGATCCACTGGGACGCCGCCACCTCGGGCGTACCGGAGAAATCACTGCCCGCGCGGGGCGCGGCGGCCGGCTGGCTGGGCGGAGAGGCTTTCAGCCGCTTTACCGCGGAAGACACGCTGGAAGCGATCGAAACGCTAGAAGGGGTTTTGGATCAACTCAACGAGCGGGAACGGGCGATGACGCGCGAACTGGGACGGGAATACCGTAAGGTCAAAGCCGTGCCGCAAAAGGAGATGCAGGAATTTCAAACGCTGACGGCGCAGTCCGAGCCTATTTGGGAAAAGGCGCGGGAAAAGAACGATTTCTCGATGATACAGCCTTATTATGAGAAAATCTTCGATTTCCAGCGGCGCCTGTGCGATTGGTACGGGTATCAGGAGCATCCCTACGACGCGCTGCTGGACGACTATGAAAAGGGCGCGTCGGCGAAGATGCTTGACGGCTTCTTTGCCCTTCTGCGCGAGAAAATCGCCCCGCTGGTCAAGATGATCGGGCAGAGCGGGAAGAAGCCGCGCGAGATCAAAGGGAGTTTCCCCCTTGCGCGGCAGCGCGAACTGACGCCGTTCCTGTATAACTTTGTGGGATATGACGTCACGCGGGGCAAGGTGGGCGAGGTGGAACACCCTTTCTGTACCACCGTCACCCGCAACGACGTGCGTATTACAACCAAATACCATCAGGACGATTTGCTGTCCTCGCTCTTCTCGGTCATCCACGAGTCGGGCCACGCGCTCTATGAGCAGAATATGGACGAGGCGCTGGAGGAGTACGGACTGGCCGACTGCGCGTCGATGGGGATGCACGAGAGCCAGTCGCGCCTGTTTGAGAACATGATCGGGCGCAGCCGCGAATTTGCCGGCGTCCTGCTGCCAAAGCTGCGGGAACTGTTTGACGGTTTTGACGATTGGGACGAAGAGGGACTGTACCGCGCCGTCAACATCGCCCGCCCGTCGCTGATCCGTATCGAATCCGACGAATTGACCTACTGTCTGCACATTATGGTGCGCTATGAACTGGAGAAGATGCTGCTGACCGGCGCGGCGAAGGTTTGCGACCTGCCCGGTCTGTGGGCGGACAAGTATGAGGAACTGCTGGGCGTCCGCCCGCCTAACGACGCCAAAGGCGTTTTGCAGGACGTCCATTGGAGCATGGGCGCGGTGGGCTATTTCCCTTCGTACGCCGTCGGCAACGCTTACGCGGCGCAGATTATGCGGGCTATGCGGAAAACCGTGGACGTGGACGGCGCGGCCGGACGCGGCGATCTCGCGCCCGTCGCCGCGTGGCTGCGCGAGAACATTCATAGCCCCGCCGCGCTGTATAGGCCGGACGAACTATTGCGCCGCGCCACCGGGGAACCGTTCAACCCGGCTTACTACGCGGAGTACCTAACCGATAAATTTACGGCGCTGTATAAGTGAATAAAAAATAAGCCGCCTCCTGCCTTTCCGGCGGGGACAAACAGGCCGTGGCAGATAATGTATACTTGCGGAGGTTGAAAAATGAAAAAATGGTATGATGAGGAGTATGAATTTGAAATTGAGGTAACAGGGTTTCTTCACGGCGACCGCACGGAGCGATATTGCCGAAACGGCGAGGAAATAGGAGATACATATACCTGCACATACGGCTGTCCTGTAAACGCGGGAGGACAAGGCATTTGTTCCAAAGTAATGATGATTATGTTTCCGGCCATGGAGGCGGTCAGAAGCGGCGGAGATTTAGGAAACATCGGCGGCAGCGGCATGTACAGCAAGGATATTGTATGTCCGGACGGCTGTATTGTGTTCAAGCTGACGGCAAAGAAACTCGGAAATGAAAATTTTCACAAGGGAGGATTTTTCGATTTGCCGATTAGCGATACTACATAGTATAAGCAACCTCCACAGTTGGGGAATTGCCGTTCCCCCCCTCGCAGCCCCGCCGGACGGCGGGGCGAAAACTTTTTTCATTTTCCGTAAACACTTCGCCCTTCCCAAACGTCTATCAGACAGAGAGGTGAACCGGATGACGCTGGAAACTTTCTATGCGCGGCATAAGGACGAACTGACGGCGGTCCTGTCGCGGTACTCGGGCGACAGGGAAGCGGCGGCCGACGCCGTGCAGGACGCGTTCCTCAAAGCGCTGAACAACCGGGACAACCTCTCCACACAGGAAAAATCCCTTTGGTCATGGCTGTATACCACGGCAAAGAACCGTCTGATCGACGAGAAGCGCAAAGCCTCCCGGATGACCTCCTATGACGGTTACGACGAGGCCGCCCCGGACGGAGACCCCACCGACGCCATTCTGGTCAGGGACTGGCTCCACAAGCTGCCGCCCCATCTCGGCCACGTGGTTTCGCTGCGGTACTTCGGCGGGCTGAACGCCACGGAGATCGGACAGATGAAGGGCCTGCCGCCGGCCACGGTACGCTCGCAGCTCCGCGCGGCCCTCTCGATCCTGAAAAAGTACGCCGTGTAAAGTGATTTTCCCTGTAAAAATGAAAAGGAGGAACCCTCTGTGTTAATGCGAAAAAATAGGATCCTGGAGATGTTCCGGAGAGGTACGATCAACGCGATCGAAGCGATCCATCTATTCTCCGCGCCGAGCGGAAGTGCCATGCCTATGTTCCATATTTATAATGGGAGGGACACTAAATGAAAAAAACATTGAACGTCAACGCGGGGACCGCCCTGCTGCTGGGCGACCGCCTGGACGCGTTTTCCGGCTATGAATCGGTTCATATCAACGCGGGCAATGCCCTTGCTTCCCGCAAAGCATATGAGAAACTGATGGGCATGGGCGCGTCTCTGAACAGCGGAAATATGACCGTTCTCGACATTGAGGGCAAACCCGCGGAACTGCCTGAGAATACCGTAATCACCGCCTCCTCGGCTTATGACGGCTGTTATCTCGTATGCGACGGCAATCTGGTGATTGAGGACGCGAAGGGGCTGGGCGGCGTCACCGGCCTATACGCCGAAACCCTCTTTCATCCCGATACCGTGGATCTCAGCCATGTCAAGGGGATCACCGCGCCGGCGAGGGTGGTCTATCCGGACGGCGCGAAACTGCGCTTCGGAAAGATGACGCTGGGCGGCGACGCGCACATCCTCTTTGAGGAGAATACCCTTTACTGGGTCCACGGCAAGCTGACGGCGCTGGACGAAGAGGCGGTCAGGAAACTGCATGACAGAAAAATCAAATTCCATTGCAGGAGTTTGATCGTCTACAACGGCCTTTACGAGAGATACCGCGAACTGTTTGAGGCCGACAGCTATCAGTTGATCCCCGACGGCCACGCCGTTGTGGAGGATATATCCCTTGACGCCGCCACCGCGCCGTTATACGGCGGAAAGCTGTTTGTACTCGGGGATATGATGATCCCGCACGATCAGGCCGCGCATTTGAGCGGGTTTTCCTCGCTGATCGTCAACGGGACCGTCACCATGCCGGTGACCGCCGCGGCGGCTTTCAGGGCTGTGGGCAAGGCCAATGAGTATGACCTTTATGAAGGCGTCCTGATGGCGGTAAACGGCCGCCAGACGCTGGGCCGTGAACAGCTTCAGTCGGCCCTGGACCGGGGGATCAGCTATACGCTGAAGGTAAACGGTATGCTGGAGATCCTCGGCGACGTAACGGCGGAGGATATAGGCGCCATCGCCGCCGTCTACTGCAACGGCATGATTAAAGCGCCGGGCGCGGCGCGGGGCGCTTTGGACAGCAAAATCAGGGAGATGAACGGCAACATCTGCGGCTATGAGGAAGCCGCCCCCAATGCCTTCAATGCGGACGGCGATGATGAAACGGAGCAAATCAACATCGGGACGTTCCGGTTATAAGGGTTTCCCGCTCACATACAACTCCACAGCCTTGCCTTCGGCAAGGCTTTTCTTTACGTCGATCAGCCGCTGGTTCGCGCTTCCGCGCCACGGCAGCGTCAGCGAACGCCGCGCCGCGTCATACGGCCCGTCTTTCACCACGTCGGCCAGCGCGGCCAGTTCCCGCCGCGCTCCATCCAACGCCTCCCACAGATAGCCGGTGTAGATCCATAAGTCATACCCGCGTTCCTTGAGGCTTTTGGCGGCCGGGATCAGCGCTTCCGCCTGCGCCATCGGTTCCCCGCCGGAAAACGTCACGCCGGCCGTCAGCGGGTTGCGGGCGATTTCTTCCGCAAGCGCCTCCGCCGTCCAGTCCGTCCCGCCCTCAAAACTGAGCAGTTCGGGGTTGTGGCATTCTTTGCAGCGGTGCGGGCAGCCTTGCAAAAAAACGGCGGCCCGAAGCCCCGGGCCGTCCGTCACGGAGTCATGTACGATGCTGGCGACGCGCAGGGTCATTGGGGCGCGCCGCCCTTCGGGGTTTTGTGTTTTACGCGGTCTTTGATCTCGGCGCGTTTGGCGTTGTTGATCCGTTCCAGCGAACTGCCGAGATAGCCGGTGATGCGGCGGATGCGCACGAAATGCTTTTCCTCGCTTTCCTTCCGTCCGCATTTCGGGCACTCGTCCCCGATGACGCCGGTATAGCCGCATTCCGGGTCGCGGTCGAGCGGGTGGTTGATCGCCCCGTAGCCGATGCCGGCTTTTTGCATGGCGCGGATAATCTGCTCAAACGCCTCGAGGTTTTGCAGAGGATCGCCGTCCATCTCCACAAAGGAGATATGCCCCGCGTTGGTCAGTTCGTGGTAAGGCGCTTCCAGGCGGATCTTGTCGAAGGCCGTGACCGGGCAGCCGACCGGCACATGGAAGCCGTTGGTATAATATTCCTTATCGGTCACATCTTTGATCGAACCGAAGCGTTCGCGGTCGAGTTTGACAAAGCGGCCCGACAGCCCTTCGCCGGGCGTCGAGATCAGCGTAAAGTTCATCCTGCGGCGCGCGCTCTCTTCGTCGAGCCGGCGGCGCATATGGCCGATGATGTCGAGACCCAGGCGCTGGGACGCCTCCGCCTGCGCGTGATTCTTGCCGGTCAGGGCGGTCAGCGCCTCCGCAAGCCCGATGAAACCGACGGTCAGGGTGCCGTGTTTGAGCACTTCGCCCACTTCGTCGTCCCAATCCAGCGTCTCGCTGTCCAGCCACACGCCCTGTCCCATCAGGAAGGGGAAGTTACGCACTTTCTTCCGGGATTGGATGACAAAGCGGTCGGTGATCTGGTCTATCACAAGATCCAGCTTGCGGTCGAGCGAGCGGAAAAACTGCTCCACGCTGCCGTTTGCCAAAATGGCCAGCCGGGGCAGATTGACCGAGGTATAGGACAGGTTTCCCCGCCCGTTGCAGACCTCTTTCTCCGGGTCGTAGACATTGCCGATGACGCGGGTCCGGCAGCCCATATAGGCGATCTCCGTCTCCGGCGTCCCTTTATAGTATTTTGCGTTGAACGGCGCGTCCATGAACGAAAAATTGGGGTACATACGCCGGGCCGACACGCGGCAGGCCAGTTTGAAGAGGTCGTAGTTGGGGTCTTCGGGATTGAAGTTGACGCCCTCTTTGACGCGGAATATCTGGATGGGGAAGATGGGCGTTTCGCCGCGCCCCAGCCCCGCTTCGGTGGCGAGAAGCACATTTTTGATGGCGCAGCGGCCTTCGGGCGAGGTGTCCATGCCGTAGTTGATCGAGGAAAAAGGCACTTGGGCTCCGGCGCGGGAGTTCATGGTATTGAGGTTATGGACAAGCCCTTCCATCGCCTGATGGGTGGCGCGGTCGGTCTCTTTTTCGGCGTGTTCCTGCGCGAAATCCTGTATGCGGGCGATCAGCGCCTCGTCGTTTACCAGCCCTTTGAGCAGTTTTGCCTCGGCTTCGCGGTACGCCGCGCCGCCCCCCATTTTAGGATTGCGGTCCGAGGGGAAAGCAAAAGCGGGGTCGGCGATGCCGCACAGCAGCTCCAACGCCCGCAAGAGATTTTCGCGGTAGAGCCGCACAAAGGTTTTGGCGACGCCCAGCGCCATGCCGTAATCGAAGTTGAGGACGCTCTGGCCGCCGTGCTGGTCATTTTGGTTGGATTGGATGGCGATGCAGCACAGCGCGGTGTAGGAGGCGATATGGCTGGGTTCGCGCAAAAAACCGTGGCCGGTGGAAAAGCCGTTTTGGAACAGTTTGATGACGTCGATCTGGCAGCAGGTGGTGGTCAATGTATAGAAATCCATGTCGTGGATATGAATGTCGCCGGAGCGGTGCGCTTCGGAATGCCGGGGCTTGAGGACGAACATCTCATAGAACTGCTTGGCGCCCTCGGAGCCGTATTTGAGCATGGTACCCATCGCGGTGTCGCCGTCGACGTTGGCGTTCTCGCGCTTGATGTCGCTGTCCGACGCCGCGCTGAAGGTGATGTCCTCATAGACCTTCATCAGGCGGGTGTTCATCTCGCGCACGCGGCTTCGGTCGGCGCGGTAGAGAATATAGCTTTTGGCGGCTTCCTGATGGCCCGTCTCCATCAGCACCCGCTCCACCACGTCTTGAATATGTTCGACCTCAGGCGCGGGACGGCCTTCGTCCTCCAGCGCGTCCAAGACGCGCAGGGCGACGCGGCGCGCCTCCTCCTGATGGTCGCTGCGGTAACACGCGATAAACGCCTTGTTGACCGCCGCGGCGATCTTGTCAAGGTCAAAGCGCACTACCCGCCCGTCGCGCTTGCGGATCTGGCCGATATTGGTTACCCGTTCCGTCATCCGTTTTCCCATCTTTCGTGTAAGGATACCATATATAGAGTTTTCTCCGGCTGGAGAAGCATACATATTGTACAACGGAGAATCGGCCGTGTCAAGCATAATCGCGCAATTTGGCAAAAAGTTTTTTTATACGTGATTGACAAAAACAACCATCATAATCAGACATATTTCGAGCCATCCTATGACCGGAGCAAAATCGAGGAGGTTCCAAGAAACATGAAAAAAAGATGGATCGCAATCATTGCAATCAGTGCGTTGCTTATGTCCCTCTGTTCCTGCACGACCGCTAACAGGACCAACCGTACGGCCGTGACCCCGGCGCCCGCGGCCGCGCCGAGAACGCATCAGACCCCGGCCGCCAAACCGGCCGCGCCGAGGACGCATACGGCGCCCAGAACCCACACCGCGCCCCGCACTCAGCCGATGCCGGCCCCGGCGCAGACCTCACCGTTTGCCGGGCAGGACGGGTATAGAAACCACAACGGCATGAATGAAGGCTACCGCGGCGGTATGAATAACCAGGACAATTTCCGCGGCGGCATGGGCGGACAGGACGGTTACCGCGGCGGCATGAACCATCAGGACGGCTTCCGCAGCGGGATGAACGGACGCGACGGCTACCGCGCCGGGATCACCGGACGTGACGGCGTCAACGACGGATCGTACCGCGGCCATACCGCAGGGCAAAGCGGCAACACAGGCCGCGTGACCCCGCGCACAACCGCGCCGAGGTTCCGCGCCGCCCCGCCGGTGCGTTCGATCCCCCGCGCCAACCGCATCCCCGCGACCAGGCTTCCCATCCGCTAAAGGATAAGCCGCAAAAGCGCGCCGCCGTGTCAACGGCGGCGCCGCCGCGTATATGCAAAACAAATGTTTGACATTAAGCCGTTTCTATGGTATACTATGGCTTGGGAGGGTGCGCCGTATGGATCTGATGGAAAAACTCACTATCTTGGGCGACGCGGCGAAATTCGACGCGTCCTGCGCGTCGAGCGGGAGCGGTCGCTCCGGCAAGCCGGGGCAGCTTGGCAACGCGTTTTCGGCCGGCATCTGCCATACATGGGGCGCCGACGGGCGGTGTATCTGCCTGCTGAAAGTATTGCAGAGCAATGTTTGTATCTACGATTGCCAATATTGCCACAACCGTTGCGGCAACGACGTCCCCCGCGCCACTTTCAAGCCGGAGGAGCTGGCCGGGCTGACGGTGCAGTTCTACCGCCGCAATTACATAGAAGGGCTCTTTCTGTCCTCCGGCGTATACCGCAGCCCCGATCACACGATGGAGCGGATGATCCAAACGATGCGCATCCTGCGGGAAACACATCAATTCGGCGGGTATATCCATGTGAAAACCATTCCCGGCGCGGACATGCGGCTGATCAACGAAGCGGGGCTGCTGGCCGACCGCGTCAGCGTCAACATCGAGCTACCGTCGTCCGGATCGCTGGCGCTGCTCGCGCCGGAGAAGAAGCCGGAGATGATTTTCTCTCCGATGAAAGGGATTGAAACGGCGCGGCGGATGTATCTCGAGGACGGCAAAAAGCACCGCCACGCGCCGATGTTCGCCCCGGCGGGGCAGTCGACGCAGATGATCGTGGGCGCCACCGCCGATACCGACCGCACCATCCTGCGGCTGTCGGACGGATTGTATAAAAAGTTCCGGCTCAAGCGCGTCTATTTCTCAGCCTACATCCCGGTCGGGACGCACCCGTCCCTGCCGCCGCGCGAGACGGCCGCCGTCCCGATGCTGCGGGAGCACCGGTTGTATCAGTCCGACTGGCTGATGCGGTTTTACTCGTTCGGCGCGGATGAAATCACCGAAAACGGCGAACTTTTGGATATGGACGTCGACCCCAAGTGCGCGTGGGCGCTGCGGCACCCCGAGTTCTTTCCAGTGGAGGCCAATCGCGCCGACCGCGAGGAGCTGCTGCGCGTGCCGGGCCTGGGCATGGTGTCGGCGGACAGGATCCTTGAGGCGCGCCGGTACGGCCCGCTCCGCCCCGAAAACCTGCGCAAACTGGGCGTCGTGATGAAGCGGGCGCGCTTTTTCCTCACGGCGGGCGGCAAATATGAGGGCGAAAAGCGGCACGACCACCCATTCCTGCGCGAACTGCTGACCGACAAATACGACAACGGGCAAACGTCTTTATTCAAAGAAAACAATATACCCGCGCTTCCTGCCGCGCCGTTAAGCCTGCCATCCGCGGAATCTTTCGCGCAAATGATAAATGCGGCGACATAGGGCTTTATGACTATACTATATTACCAACAAACTTGGGAAGGCTTCTTAACGGCCGTTTTTGAGGCCTATGGGAAGCCGGTTTCCATAAAACCCGCGCATGAACAGGATATGGGGAGCCTATTTAACAGCGGGCAGGTTTCTGAGGACGCGCAAAAGGCCGGGCGGGTGGAAAAGGGGATGAAGCGGCTCGCGCCCGACCTGCCGGAGACGGTCTATATGGCGTGGCTGTCGGAACGTCCCGGCGTGGAGGACGATTTGCTCCGGCTTTTGACGCTGGGGTTTGAGCAGAAGCGCGACCCGCGCGGCGATTTGACCCATCCCACCGTGATCAGCGTCAACAAGGCGTGCCGGCAAACCGGATGGGAGCGCCAGCGGATGCTTCAGTTCGTCCGTTTCGTGCAAACGCCGGAGGGGATATACATCGCCGACGTCAAACCCAACAGCAACGTGCTGTTTTTGATCGCGGACCACTTTCACAAGCGGTTTAATGACCAACGCTTACTGATCA
>Ga0082212_10008954_pt1 | contig 12974 bp, 14 predicted proteins | sample TergutNt197P3_FD_71548 | JGI IMG/M metagenome (GOLD analysis project Ga0082212, IMG submission 71548) | Neocapritermes taracua P3 segment gut microbial communities from Petit-Saut dam, French Guiana - Nt197 P3 | ecosystem: Host-associated > Arthropoda: Insects > Digestive system > Gut ... | reverse complement strand
CTTGATATTTTTATGTTTACTGATCATTATGGTACATCTCCAAATCATCAAAGAAGAAATTTTTCTCAAAAATCATTACGGCAACGAATATGAACAATATTGCACCAAAACACGAAGATACATCTAAATCTGTAGAGACGGGGCGCGCCCCGTCTGATCGTGCCCCGTCTGATCGCGCCCCGTCTCAAAAAACAAAAATCCCAACAAGTATGTCAAACGAAAAATATCAAAACAAATATCGTATCAATTCAGCACGTGCAACATGGCATGATTACAGTGATGGTGCATTTTTCGTTACCGTCTGTACGAAAAATCACAATCATTATTTTGGTGAAATCCACACCGTAGAGACGGGGCGCGCCCCGTCTCTACAAATGACGGTAATCGGTCAATTTTTACAAGAAAATTTGCAAAATGTAAACAATCATTATCCATACGCTGAAATGCCATCATTCATGATAATGCCGAACCATTGGCATGCCATTGTATTTATTGATAATGATAAAACACCGTATGTTCGTAGAAACAACACAATAACAAATGAAAAAACGAAAATTATTGATTCATACAAAGGTTGGTTATCTGTTGTTGTTGGAGGCATTAAATCTGCTGTAACCAAATTCGCACATGAGAATAGAATGAATTTTGCATGGCAAACACGATTTCATGACCATATTATTCGTAAACATAACGAAATGAATCGCATCGTTGATTATATTGAAAATAACCCTGATACGTGGGATACCGATTGTTTTAATAAAAATAATACACACCGTAGAGACGGGGCGCGCGTAGAGACGGGGCGCGCCCCGTCTCTACAAATGAAATGAAATGTAAATCAAATAAAAAAATGAATAAATTAATATCATTATTGACTGCCGCGCTGATGATCGCCATGCAAACGGCAAATGCGCAACGGATTCTTACTTATGAAGAGTATATGAAAAATGTGCGCGAGAAGAATATCGAGTATATCGTCGAAAAATACGAAGTGTCTATTGCAGAAGCTAATGCGCAGGCGGCCAAAGTGTTTCCCGATCCCGAACTCTCTTTTAGCTATGAGGACTATGAAGACTGGGATTTAGAGACGGGACGGGGCTATGCCGCCGAACTCGACTACACATTGGAACTGGGCGGAAAACGTCGTGCAAGGATGGCCGTTGCCCGTAGCGAGCAGCAAATGACGGAAGCGCTTGTAGCCGATTTTTTCCGAAACCTGCAAGCCGATGCCACTTTATGTTATTTAGAGACGTTGATGCAAAAGCAACTTGCGGGTCTGGCGCAGTCGTCCTGGCATAGTATGCGGGATTTGGCTCGCGGCGACAGCCTGCGTCATGCACTCGGTGAAATAGCCGAAGTCGACGCCATGCAATCCCGCCTGGAGGCAACCACCATGATGACCGATTATATTCAGTCTGAATTGGAATATAAAAACATGCTTTCCGATTTGGCTGTTTTTGAAGGCGGGTCGGCGGCGATTGATTCGGTCGCGGATGTTGGGGCAACGCATGTGTTGCCCCAACAAAAAAAATATAACCTGCAAGTGTTAATCGAACAGGCACAGGATAACCGCGCAGATTTAAAGGCTGCCATTCGCGGAAAGGAACTATCGGCAGCGAATACAAGACTTGCAAAAGCCAACCGGGTCATCGACTTGGGACTGAATGTCGGTTTTGCGCGTGTCATCGAGCGGAATATGGAGGGCGAAGCCCCCGGTTTCAGACATGTTTCAGCAGGCATTTCCATCCCGCTGAAATTTTCCAACAAGAACAAAGGCGAATTACGGGCGGCGCAATTTGCTGAACGGCAGGCGGAAGCCCAATTCGATGCCGTACTGTTACAGATACGCAGCGAAGTCGTACAATCTTACAACAACTATATTTCGGCTTTCCGACAAGCAGAATTGTATCAAAATTCGACGCTTGCCGACGCCGCATCAATTTTAGAAAAGAAAAAGTACAGTTACACACGCGGCGAAACCTCGCTTTTAGAAGTGTTGGACGCCCAACGCACCGCCAACGAGGTTTACCAAAGTTATTACGAAGCGCTGTACAATGCCAACGCTTCGCTTGTTGAGTTGTGCCGCGCTGTCGGAATATGGAATCTTGAGTTTTGATTTAAAAAATGTAATTTTACACAATATTTTTAGAGACTGTTTGCGGGCGGCAACTTCCGTTCCTGCACGGCGGTTCGGGCTGACCGACTATGGACGGATAATTCCCGGAGCGCTTGCCGACATGGTGCTGGTTGACGGCAATCCATTGGTCGATATATCCAACACATTGTCAATTCGTTCAGTGTGGCATCGCGGCGTTCAATTGCAAAACTAAGTATTTCATCGGTGGAAAACAGCAGTTCATCCCGACTTTACCTCAAAAATTATATTTCAACCGCAAATACCCCAAAGTCAGATTGGATACAGTATTTGAACCACCTGCAAAAAACTGTACCATAGCGCTGAAAGTTAGATTGTCCGACAGGGAATAATCCACTGAAGGTCCAAAATAAAAGGCAGGAAGATTGATAAAACCGACCACAGCCAAACCGCCGGTAAACAGAGGCGTAATGGGATAGGTTGCTTGAGCGCACGCTGTCCATTCGGTTATGGAAAGCAATTTGGGCGTTAAGGGCACGTTGTACAGCGACATGAAATTACCCGAACTGCCGGTGGGTTGTTGATTGTATAAGACTGTTCCCGATAATGACAACGAGTTTTTAAAAATGTAGTCAGCGCCCAATGAGGTAACCAGCGTGTTTTTCGTTGGGGCGTCTGTTTGCGTGGAATGGAAAAATGAGGCTTCGCCGCGAAGATTGACTCCGCCTGCCTCGCCACTAAAACCGGCGCCAACTACTGCGTCGTAGCGGTTAACGAGACCTCCGAGGGTTTGCACATCCCATCCGCTTACGTTGAAACGATACAAGCCGGCAATTGTTGATTGTCCGTTGTGGTCGATTTTGGCTGCAAGTTCAACCACCGAAACAGCCGACAAATACCAGGATATCCGTACAGCGTCGCTGCCCGCTTTTTCAGGGTAATCGAAATCGAAGAAAGAGTAACCGTTGAAAATGTCGTTGGGATTAAACATCAATGTTTGCGACCAGTTTATACGCTGCCGCCCAACCACCAAACTCCAGCTATTGCCGTTAAAGGCAATATTCAGTCTTTCCACTGAACTGTTCAACAGATAACTGTCCCCCTGCATTGCGTTCCACGAAAGGTTCATCCGGCCATTGTCGGCAGTCAATCGTGAAAAATAGTCGAGGCTGAGATGGGTAAAATTTCCAAAAATGGCGCGATTTCTGACTTCAGCCGTAAATGTCCATTTGTCATCAGGAAAATATTTGAAATTCAAACGATTGTGTATCAGACCATTGTTTACAAACAAATCTTCGCCTGACATGTAAATAGGCGTGTACAGTCCGCTTACATATCCGTTCAAAGATACCTTCTGCTGCGCGAATAGAGACCAACAACAAAACAGTAAACAACAAAAAACCAACTTCCTCATTTTTCCAATCTCCAATCCCTAAACTCTAATCTCTAATATCTAAACTCTAATATCTAATATCTACTCTCCAACAATTTTCCCATCTTCCAAAGTGATGACCCGTCTTGCTTTTTGCATGACCCGCGGGTCGTGTGTGGAAAAAATAAAGGTGACATTTTCCTCCCTGTTCAACTTTTCCATAATATCCAACAACGTTTCTGCCGATTTGCCGTCAAGGTTTGCCGTTGGTTCATCAGCAAGAATAAATTTAGGTTTCGACGCCAATGCACGCGCTACGGCTACCCGCTGCTGCTGACCTCCCGACAATTTATTCGGACGTGTATTAACGCGTTCGCCCAGCCCCACATTTTTGAGTAACTCAATGGCACGAGCCGAACTCTGCGCAGCAGGAACGCCCTGCAAATCCATGATAAACGTGACGTTTTCCTTTGCCGTCAGCACAGGAATAAGATTGTAGGCTTGAAATACAAAACCCACATTGTCTCTGCGGAAATTAATCAAATCGTTTGCCGACAATTTAGTTACCTCAATGTCATCCACTACGATGGTTCCCGAAGTAGGTCTATCCAATCCGCCTATCAAATTGAGCAACGTGGTTTTACCCGATCCCGACGGACCAACAATTGCTGTAAATTCACCTTTTTGGATAGATAAATTGATGCTATCCAAAGCCTTTACTTCTTCATCGCCTTCGCGGTATATCTTTGTGAGGTTGCTTATCTTGACCATGATTTTTATGATTTATTTGATTTTTATGATTTTATTTATTATTCGATATTATGGTTTTATTTTTTTGTTGGTCAGTCTTTTGAAAATAAGGCTTGTTTCTCCAAAATTTATTAATAAACCGATTTCTAAATTATACGCTTCCAAATAGTTGATTGCCTGTGCAAAATGTACATCTTCCAATTTCGTAGTTGCTTTTAATTCCACAGATATCAATTCTTCCACAAAAAAGTCAACTCGTCGCGTACCGATTTTTTCTTCTCTGTAATAAATTGGCATTTCAAATTCTTTCTGAAAACGAATACCTGCCAAACGCAATTCAATCGCTAATGCACGTTGATATATAACTTCCTGAAAACCATTCCCCAATGTGCTGTGAACTGTCATTGCGCATTTTATTATTTTGGAAGTTAAATCCGAATATTTGTACTCCATAACTTGACGATGATTTATTTGATTATTATGAATCCTATTATTTTTGACTATGATTTATTTGATTTATTTGATTATTATGAATCCTATTATTTTTTGACTATGATTTATTTGATTTATTTGATTATTATGATTTATTTGATTTTCGTAATTGATAATGTAATTTTAAAAATTTTAAAAATCCCAAAAATCCCAAAAATCATAGTCCAGACGCTATCCTTGCCGGAAAAATTGCCGACAAAACACCCGTAATGACCACCATAATGGCTATGATGATAAATTGTGTGCCGGTAATCACGGGATGTATCATGGTGGTTATTCCCAATTGCTGGAACGAGCCGAAGGTTGCGCTTACATCTATGCCCGTTTTGTATGTTATCCAGACGATGATCATCGCTATCAATATGCCTAAAAAACCTCCTAACATAGTCAACATGCTACTTTCGGTGATAATCAACCGCATTACTTTTTTGCGGTTCATGCCGATAGCAATCAACATGCTCAATTCAAGCCTGCGTTCCAATACCGACATCAGTACGGTGTTCACAATTCCAAAACCCAGCGCAAACAAAATAACGCCAACAATAATTATGATTTCTACCTGCACAAAACCTGTGTACAGGTCCATCAACGGACTTATTTCTTTCCAGTTTCGCACCACTTCACCCTTTTGAAGCATGGATGCAATTTGAGTTTGGACTTTTTCAACCGTTTTATCTTCAGTATCCTTTAACTGGATGGACATCTCGTGCATGTTCCCATCCGCAATGCCGGTTAATGCCCGGGCGTCAGCAGTCCTGATAAACATTTGCATTTCATCAAAAACAGGATTATTGGTGCGAAAAATACCACAAATCCTGAAAGCGGCGCTTACCTGATCGCCTTCCATATCGACTAAAGAAAGTACAATCTTGGAATGAAGATTTACCCGATACTTTTCGGCGAATTTCTGTCCGACCACAACGCTATTCTTCAGGTTGTCGGCAAAATAATTGCCCAAACTGTCGGGAATGTACTGATGCAGCCGGCTGACCTGTTTTTCTTTTTCGGGATCAACTGCCATCACTTGCGTTCCGCCAGTTTTATGAGGCGACGCCACCATAGCGGTCAATACCACACGCGGACTTACGCCCGTAACTTCTGGAATACGACGTATTCGGGTTTCTATTTCGGAACCGTAAAATACGTCATCAATTTCTCCTTCGTCAATGAATTTTTGGGTATTGATTTGAAGCAATGTCATCTCAATCTGAATGGTATCTTCTACCTTTTGAATTATCATACCGTTCATAAATGCAACGGCAAAAACGCCGGCAATCAGCCCCAGCGTAATGGCAAAGAGTATGATAGCGCTACGGACTTTATTCCGCCATACATTTTTCCATGCTAATTGTTGAATCATGATTTCTACTTTCTTAATGCGTCAATAATATTCATCTTTTTAATTTTCACGTAGGGGTACAGGGTGATGACAACCGCAATACAGGCTACAATAATAGCTTGGCTTAGAAAAAGGTACGTGCTGAGGTCTAACGGGATAACAGGCTCCACTCCCATATCTTCGAATGAACTTTTCAATGTTCCGGTAAATTGAAACGGGAAATAATGAAAATACGCAATGATGGGAAAGGCGACAGCTAAACTTGCCAATAATCCCAGTATATTCAGCAAAAACATTTCGATAAACAGCCCTCCGATAAGACTGCTTTTTTTCATTCCCAAAGCCGTCATCACGCCAAATTCTTTTCTGCGCTCGTTGGTCAGCATGATTACCGTTCCCAACAATCCAAATCCAACTACTACATATAATATGTAGAAAAATACTTGCAGTGACTTTTTGTCGGAAGCCGCTCCGGCAGCCGTATCTACGATCAACTCCTGCCATGGACGATAAACAAAGTCACTGCCTGCTGCTAATTGAAAGGCGGCAGCCGTTTCTTTCACTTTATCCGTATTGTGCAATACCACAGAGATATAGGTTTGTCCATCGGGCATTTCGATAAAATTCCGCGCCGTATGAATGTTGGTATAAATGCAACCGGCGTCCTGTGCCGGGTCGAAAGCCTTTACGATACCCTTTACCGCAAAAAGCCCGACGGCGCTGCTACCATGATAGCCCTGCCCTACAAGCGCAAGCGTATCGCCCACGGAAAGGTTCATCACTTCGGCATATTTGCTTCCAATGATGAGGCCTTCATCATCCTGCGTTAAAAAATCCCCGTGTTGCATCCGTGTATTCAATTGTGAGAATTGACTTTCGCGTGCAGGGTCAATGCCTATCAGGATAACCGGCTTTGAACGTGTACCGTTCCACACCATGGCAAATGTTTCAATACGGGGCGTCAAACGTTTCACGTTGGGGATTGCCTCCCATTTCTTCAAGATGTTTTCATCTACCGTAATAAAATTATCAACGGTTTTATCGTCCCAATATTCAGCGCTCATGACCTGAAATGTGCCTGTCTGCCTTTCAACCGCCTTATCAATAATATAATTCGTTGAACCTTCCATAACCGATTTCAGCAACAAACATATAAAAGTGGCAAAGAAAACGGAAGAAACCGCAATCGTGCTTCTCCGCCTGTTTCGCCATAGATTTCTCCACGCAATTTTAATAATCATAGTTTTCAGTTATTAGTTTTCAGTTTTCAGTCTATTTATTAGAGAAGTAAGCATTTTCCCTGTTTCTATAGATAAATTCATCGCTTCAATAATTTCGGTTTCATTCAGATAACCGACTTTTACACAAATTAAGAGTTGTGTTTCCAATTCTGCTTTTGAACCACGAGATATGGTCAAAAAATGAATAAATTCCTTATTTGTATTTCTTTCTTGCCCTTCCGCAATATTGCTTGGAATTGAAACTACCGCTCTACGTATTTGGTCGCTTAAAGAATATAATTCTTCTTTTGGTAATTTTTTTACCAATTTATATATGACAGTTGTCAATTCCATTGCCTTTTGCCATACTAACAACCCTTGATAACTTGATTTTTCCATTTTATTTATTTTTTTTGATTTATATTGATATTCTGAAAGAAGTTGTCAGTTATCAGTTATCAGTTGTCAGTGACGAAAATTTTGAAAACTGAAAACTGAAAACTGAAAACTTACTGTATCGTTTTCAAATTCTGCTGCGAGAAAAAATTATCCTGCATGGGGGTATTGTATTGAGATATTGATATGGTAAGCACTGTTTTTTGTGTGGCGCCTGTCGCCGGCGTTATCTCCATGCGCGAAGGTATGGAACGGTCGCCAAATAATTTGACGTCAAAATATTCCATAGTTTGTGCCGTTTCAAAATCCTCGTCCATGTTTTGGGTTTTGACAAAATTGAACGTTTCCTTATCAATCCAGGTAATCACTTTTCCCCAAACCACAGCGGCGTCGGGAAGCGGCGTCAGTTCTATTTTGTAACAGTTCAAACCGCGAATATTCTCTTCACCCAGCAATTTTTGCGTATAATCCTTTACCATAGAACTTTCGCGCACCATATCGTCGTTGGTAAAATCGGAACCCATCCACGATTGCCCCATGACCGACGAACTCATCTTTATCAGCCGGTCAATAGCCGGCAGCCAGTTCCACAACTCTTTGTCGCGCTTCAAAAAACCGGTTCCTTTTTCTTTGGCAGGAGCGGTAATTTTGATTAACGCCAAATTGGTTCCTTTCGTCCATACTTTCATCGAAATAGAACGTTCCCATGCAGGTCGCACAATGGTCATGGTCATTTCGGAGTAGGAACTCTCGCCACGCGTTTTGCTGTCGGCTTTCTGTATAATCTCAAGCGCCGACAAAGTCTGTGCCGACAGCATTACTGATAGACTGATACCTATCAAACTGAATATTAACTTCTTCATGACTGTTATTAATTTAAAAACTCTAATCTCTCCCATCTAAACTCTAATATCTAATATCTAAACTCTAATATCTACAATCCCATATAATATAATCTCCATCATTTGTGTGGACATACTTTTTACGTCTTTGAAGTGGGCGCGAAACTCCGGCTTACTGCACAAATCCGTCTGATAATTGAACAACGTCATCACCATATCTATATTTATTTCCCGACGTATATCTCCTTTTTCGTGCGCCTGCGAAAAAAGCGAACGTGCCAACGCAAGATTTCTATCCGTCATTTTTTGATAATGTTGTAACACATCTCCCGAAGATTCAAATAAATCGGTCAGGAAATCCATGCTTAATTTCCGGCTCATGGCCATTTTCATATCCATCATGCTCGCCATTTTTTCAGCAAACGGCGCATCACTGTTCATTACTTCGACAAACTCATTGGTCAGTGTATCAACTAATTTATTCAACAATTCAATCGTTAGTGCGTCTTTATTTTTGAAATACACATAGAATGTCTTCCGGCTTACACCGGTGCGACGGCAAATCTCATCCACCGATACACGACGAAATCCATGCTTCAGAAACAAGGTTTCAGCCACGTCCATGATGGCTATTTTTGCATCTTTTTTGCTCATACTATTTTTTAGTTACAAAATCGCCGCAAAGGTAACATATTTTATTTATATATTCAATAAATGTTACCTAAAATTAGGTTAAAAATTCTTAAACTTTTTTGTTTTTTATTATTGATTACGGAAATAAGTTGAACGGATTTTTTTATTTTTCGAGGTATTCGGCGTATTTTTTTTTACTACTTTTGTGCCTTGAACAGACTAACGAAAAATATCTAACAAACAAAAAACATACAGCACAACGCACTTTTACAACAATGAAATATGTGATATACATAGAATTAGCCATATTTTTCCTGATGATTTCGGCAAAAGCTGTCATGCTTCGCCGAAACGGAATCACGGCATTGAAATTCGGCAAACCCGATAAAAACGCGGTTGCGCTTATATTGACAATTGCCGGTTTTGCTTATGCAGCATCAGCAGGCGCTATGGGTTTACCTTTTCCGGCTTTTGCAGGAAAGTTGTTTTGGAATATCCCGATTTTAAATGTGTTGGCTATCTTGATTTGCACCATCAGTTTGATATGGTTTGGGATTACCCTCGTCACATTCGGCCATTCTTTTCGCATCGGTATTGATGAAAAAACGAACGACAAGCTGATTACAACCGGCACATTTACCTTGAGCAGAAACCCTGTTTTTTTGGCATTTATCGTCTTTTTTCTGGGTGTCTTCCTGACATATCCCAATATGATCACATTGCTATTTTTATGTTTGCTGATCATGATGGCACATCGCCAAATCATCAAAGAAGAAATTTTTCTTCGAAATCATTACGGCAACGAATACGAACAATATTGCACCAAAGTACGAAGATACATCTAATGAAATAGGAATTTGGATGTGGAATTTTGAGAATCGCAAATCACATCGTATATTTGTGCTAAAAATCAGTAACAATGACTGAACATACCATCTGGATTGCATTTGGATTGACTTTGATTGCCGGCCTTTCAACCGGTATCGGTAGCTTGATTGCATTAATTGCTAAACATACCAATACGAAATTTTTGTGCATGTCGTTGGGGTTTTCTGCAGGCGTGATGCTTTTCGTTTCGTTTATGGACTTAATCCCTATTGCAAAAGAGGAACTTATTTTGTATTACGGCGATAAAATCGGCATATTGAGTTTGTTACTTGCCTTTTTCGGGGGAATGGGGATAATTACAATGATTGACTTTCTGATACCTGAGCAAAATAACCCACACGAATTTCATGGTATAGAAGCAATGAATCAGGGCAACCAAAAACAGTCGTTACATCGCATGGGTATTTTTGTTGCGCTTTCGCTTGTTATTCATAATTTTCCGGAAGGCATTGCTACTTTCACTGCAGCAATGAGTAGCGGTCTTTCGGTAGCCATACCTATTACGATTGCCATTGCAATACACAATATTCCCGAAGGCATTGCTGTTTCCGTGCCTATTTATCATGCTACGGGCAACAAACGAAAAGCATTCTGGCTGTCGTTTCTCTCGGGATTAGCAGAACCGGCAGGCGCTTTGATTGCCTATTTTTTCCTGATACCCTTTTGGTCGCCGTTAATCAATGGAATCGTCATGGCGGCTGTTGCAGGGATTATGGTATATATTTCCTTAGACGAACTGTTGCCCACAGCCGAGAAATACGGCGAACACCATATTTCCATTTCAGGACTTATTGCAGGGATGATTGTAATGGCATTGAGTTTGTTTCTTTTTATATAACAAGCAAAAGATTACCTGACCACTTCATCTTCACGATACGCACGCCATACGTTTTCAAACCAGTTATCATCTTGCGGAATAGGACGGACATCGTCCCATAAGAAAGTGCAACCCTGCGGGGTATAACTTACTTCCTGTATCTTAGATGATAGTTTGCCGTCGTCGGATGTGAATCCGAACAAATCCGCAATGTCGTTGGCGCCATTTATTTCGGGAATGATATACGAACCGCGACTACCGCCTCCTATATTGATATAGTCTTCCATAGCTGCAGTATATACATATTGAGCGATCAATAAATCAATATTTTCGAAAGCGACTAACAGGTCGGCCGGACGTGACAAAACGGTCTGTTTCGAAATGTTCTGTAACAATGCCGCCGCTTCTTTTTTTACGTTACGGATATCAGTAACTTGACGGATATGTGCTGCGTACGCCGACATTTTGCCACTTAGTTCGGAACGTATTTCCTGTGGCGAACGTCCTGATTTGTTTGCGAAAAACTGCTGTGCCAACGCTGTTTTTGTGGAAATCTGTTTTGCGGCAAGGTGCAAAAAACCGGCTTCATCCATGGGAGAGTCCGAATACCTGCGACTGATAAACATAGCCGCACGGGTACTACCTGCCTGGCCTGCATTCAAAGCGCTCCCTCCTGGACGATATACGCCATGCGTACCGGCAGCTTCGCCAACGGCAAAGAGATGCGGCACGTTTGTCTCCCACCACCGGTTGACCGCCAGCCCTCCATTGTTGTGTTGTGCACAAACAGCTATTTCGAGCATTTCGCACGACAGATCAATGCCGTTATTGTTATACAAGTCGATTGCGGGACGGTTGAGATGTGCAAGTCTCTCAAATGGTGTTGGTTGCAATGCACCTGACTGATTGAGATAGGCGTTTGACTCTTTGCCCAGATTGCTGAAATCATGCTCCAGTCTGGTTGGGTTGTGCAGAAAATCAAGGAAGACACGGCGTTTGTTTTGATGTATCTCTTTATGTACCAGAATATCAATAAGCGAAGAACCATAATTGGCGATTTTACGCGAGTCGAATGGCCACTGGTAACCTTTCAGGAAAATGGCGTCAAGCATCTTTCGGGCATCCGGAAAATATGGGTCGAGAAACTCACGGGCGTCGTTTCCTTGCTGATCGGTAGAAATATATCGTGGGATCACTTGCTGGTAGCTTCCGGAAAGATTCCAACGAAATTTGATGGAAGCAATACCGTATTGCCACTCTGTAAGGTTTCGTCCTAAAGCGCCCGCCTCAAATGCGATACCGGTTGAACCGGTTTGACTTTCAGGGTAAACGCTGCAACTGTATAATCCTGCCGGACCACCCGTAGCCAGCACTACGTTAGTACAGTTAAAAACAGCAAAAATATTGTCTAAATCCAAATTTGATCTACCGGAATTGTTACACAACACATTCTTATTCAGTGCCAATAAACCTTTGCAAGCGCCATTGTCAGTGATTATTCCGATTACTTTATAACCGTCAAAAATTCGGATGTTTTTTCTTCTGACCTGTGCTTCGAGTTTTTCGGTCATATAACGCGATGTAAGCGGACCGGCGCTCGTTGCACGCCTACGTGGATCGTGATCGGTTTTATAGCCAATAAATTCACCAAAGTGATTGTGCGGAAAAGGGACGCCAATATCAACCAATTTGCAAAAACACGGCACCGAAAGGGCGGCTTCGCACAGCGCAAGGTCACCGTGCATACAGCCGCCATCAAATAATGTACATGCCATATCCCGTATACTATCTACATCGCCTCCATCTAATGTCAGTTTGTAATACGTTTGTTTATCCGAACCCGTATTACGACTGGTGCCCATATTGAACCCTTCGGTAACGATGGCAATATCGTGCTGTCCAAAATCATAAAGCCGGTCGGCAGTATTCAAACCGGCTGCTCCGCTACCCACAACGACGGTATTAAAAGAAAAAATGTCCATAATGATTTGATTTAATGATGCAAAGATAACACTTCTTCCTGACTTCGACAATGCGTCACCCTAAAAATTCTCCCAGAAATTCGGGTCGAAAAACTGTCTGATAGATTTGTGTCTGGAGGTTATCAGCATCTGCTTAGTTACGGTTTCC
>Ga0082212_10008953_pt1 | contig 12975 bp, 5 predicted proteins | sample TergutNt197P3_FD_71548 | JGI IMG/M metagenome (GOLD analysis project Ga0082212, IMG submission 71548) | Neocapritermes taracua P3 segment gut microbial communities from Petit-Saut dam, French Guiana - Nt197 P3 | ecosystem: Host-associated > Arthropoda: Insects > Digestive system > Gut ... | reverse complement strand
CGACCGGGTGACGCGGCCGATCAGGGAGATGAGCATGGCCAGCACCGTCCAGAACACCGTGACCGACGTGTGCGCGATGTACAGAGCGTTTTGTTCGGTGTGGATGTGGAAGAAACTGTAACATTCGACGGTCATCGCGCCCCAGGCGAGGCCGAGACCGCCCAGCCCGATGGCGGTGAGGAAGCCGCGTTCATCGTTCGATGTCAACCGTTGCAATCGCGTCCCCCAAATCGCAAGCACGATCATCGCCATAAAGGCAAACGCGATGGTCAGGAAATACGGGTTGGCCAGTGCGGTTTCGTAAACGTCAGGCCGTGCGAACAGTTGCGTTGTCGCAGTGAAAATGCCCACCAGCGTCAAAAGCAACATCGCCAATACACGCAAAATTTGCGAACGCATCGTCATGCCGATGGTGAATAGCACGATGGCCCAGATTGACCAGAAGACCGCTAATGCGGCACGGGCTTGGAAATAAACGACGTTCCAATCAAACGATGGGGCATCGACTTCTGCGTTGGTCCACGGCCAATTTGCAAATAATTGCCAGCATTCGATGGACGAACTGATGATCATGAAGAGTAATCCGCCAATGCCGGTTGCAGTCAATACGTTGCGCTCGTTTTCGGATGCCAACGGTTGCAGTCGTGTTACCCAAATCCCGGCAAATATGGCAACCAGCGCCGGGACAAGGATTGTCAGAAAATAGGGATTTGTGAAAAAATTAGGATTGACAAATACGACATAAAACATGGGACGTGAGAAAAGCTCAAGGGCGACGATTTTGATGCCTGTCAAAGCAAGAATAATAATCGCCGCGATGCGTGCCTGCCGCTTCTTCGCAAACATGCCAAAGGCAAAGGTGATAAGTGCGATCAAACCCCAAAGCACGGAGAGCATGGCGTGTGGAAAGAAATTCCATGTTTCATTTGCTACGTCCCACCCATAATGATGCATAGGAACAGATAGCGGAATGAAGTTGTACGGATACTTGAGAAAATAGTAATAACACTCCATCGACGCAATCACAAAGATCGCAATCCATCCGCCGATTCGGAAGAGATCGGCGGTGAAGCGAATTTCGTGTGAAGGGATGCGGTCGAAAATCCGCAAAATAGTAGGCAGGGCAATCAGTGCAAGCGAAACGCACGCCAGCGCGATCGTGACCAGGTTGATGATCGGTTCCAATCCGGGATGAAACCCTGTGCGTAGAAATAAATCGGCAATGAGCAACTTGCATGTGACAAGTCCGAACATAATCATCGATGCCACGCGGATGGTCGGTGCCTTGCACGCAAGGGCGATGGTCAGTAGCACAAGTCCGACGATTGTCCAAAGTACCGTCAAGGCAAATAAACTGCATGCCCCCCAGGCAATGATGAAATCGCCCGGTCGCAGGTGAAAATACTCAAACGTCTCAACCGACAGCATGACCACAGCAACGAGCAGGCCGAAATAGCCGATGAGGTAGTTGAATTGGAGTTTGAGGTCATGAGTAAGGGTCGAGAGGCGAGGGACGAGGGACGAGGCCACACCTCTCATCCCCAACCCCTCACCCCTAGCCCCTAGCCCCTCGTCCCTCTTCAAAATGTGATACCCAAAACATCCCGCCGCACACATCACCAGTCCGGCACAGAAGACAGGCATGGCGTAACTGTTGAGCAGCGGCGTGAGCAGTGATGGGTCGCGTTGTAAAATGTCGTAACCAACCATGCGACCGGTGCCGAGGAGCAGGAACACGACGGACATGTTGACGAAGGTGCGGTTGCCCAACAGGTTGCCGAAGCACCAGAGGGCCGAACCGATGGTGATCCAGCCGACCGTGATTGCGTTGGCCTCGAAATGCAGCGGAATGGCCAGTGCGAGAAAGGCCAGCGACATGACCGTTGCCGCCGCCGGGCCGCCTGTCCAATAGAGTTTCAACTCGTCGTTGGCCTTGCGGTTCCACAAACGCGAGAGCCGCCGCGCGTAAATGACGGCCAAAATCGCGTACCACGCCGCAAACGTGAACGTGATGATGCCGATCCATATTTGCGTCCAGTCGGGCCAGGTTTGGTTTAACAGGAACCAAATCGTTCCGTAAAACAGGGCGGGTGAGATGATCGCCCGCATGGCGTCGTCCCAGGTTGCCCGTTGTTTCGGACGCAGCGTCGCAAGGCTCGTGTCGATCAGATACACGAAGTAAAACGCCGCCTGGAAAATGATGACGCTTTGGATTTTTTCCGGCTCGTAATTGAGACGATACCAGAGCCAAAATTCGATCTGCGTGCCGACGAAGGCCAGCACCGCAATCGGCGGACGTTTCATCACGTTGATCAGCACGACCGTGCCGACATTGAGCAGAATCAAATACGAGAAAAATTCGTTGAACTGATCGGTTTCCGAATTGAGCAACATCGGCACGGCCAGCCCTGCGATGATCGACACGATGCCGAGCAGCCGCGAAACGTAATAGCGCGACAGCAGGAACGAGCCGACCACGACCGCCGACATGATGGCCGTTGCATATTGCATCGGGAGCAGGTGGTAAAAGCCGTAAGTTGCGTAACCGGTCAAAAACGCGATGGAAATGCCCGCACTGGTCAGAGCGGTCGCAAAATAACGCAACCGCTTGACGGCGAAATACTTGCCGACGCCAAGAAAAATCGCCGACAGTAACCCCATGCCGATGACCTTGTGAACCTCGGTGATCCATTCTTTCTCGAAGGCGTATTGAATCAGGAAAACCGCAAACAGCAGAAACAGTCCGCTGGCCACCCACGGCAACACCTTGCGACCGATGAGCAGTTCGAGGGAGAGCCATTGGGAGGAGGAAGGGGTTAGGGGCGAGGGACGAGGGGCGAGTGTTTTTTTAGTGGTTGGTGGCGAGTGGCGAGGGACTGGCTGGTGATCGCGTTGCGGTTGCTCTTCGATGAGATGCGGCGGCGTGACGGTTGGTGTGGCTATCGGCTCGAAGAAATCGCGGTGTTTCTCTTCTATTTGCTCGGCCTGTTCTTTGGCGGCGGGTAAGACGTCTTCGATAGGCGGTCGCCAACCTTCCGGTTGTAACGGGGCGTCAACTTGTTGCGGTTCGGTGACTTCCGAGAAAAACGTGGCTGGTTTGATCGGTTCCGGCGTGATTTCGGGTACAATCGCAACGACAGCTTCCGCCGGAACCAATTCAGTTTCGACCGGTACGAACGGAGAGAAAGGTTCATCCGTTTCAATCCGGTCACTGCGCTGCGCTACGTTCCCGGCTGCTGTTTCCATCATTGCGCTACGCTCCATTCCGGCTGCTGTTTCAGGAACCTCTTCCGTAAACACCGGTGTTTCCTGTTGCGAAAGCTGTTGGAGCCGTGCGAGGCGTTCCTGCTCGTCCAGTTTGCCCTTGATCGTTTTGCACAACTCAGAAAGCTGCTTGAGCGTTGCAGCCTGGTGGTCGATGGTGTCATCAAGACGCTCGACTCGCCCGAACAGCCGCATGGCAAGGCCGAAAGCAACCGGCCCTGCGATAAGGCAAATAATCATGGCCAGTACCAGGATGAAAATGATTTCCGTCATAATGCCGCTCCCGTCGGTTTCGGAGATGAATGGAAAGCCAACCACTTATCTTATTTTAGCGTACCCTCGGGCAAAATCCAGCAAATCGACGATTTGCGCGGAAAAAAAGACACAAGGGTTGCCCCTTGTGCCTTTTATGCACTGCGATTCAGGAAAGTCACTAAAACTGATCGCAGACGCTTTTGCGTTGCCGTGGTCATTTCGATGCGCGTCACAGGGTGACGCGGCTAACTGAACCCTCATTTACGTTTCGGGTTCTGATTAGGAAACATTGGCGGTTTGCCGGATTTTCCTGGCGGGTTTTTCGCTGTCCAAATCGTCACCGTAGCCGGACGTCGTGCCATATCCATAGGAATTACTATAACCATAGCCGTAGCCATAGCCGTAACCATATCCATATCCGTAATTTTCGCGACTTTCGCCGTGAGTGTTGTAGAATCGGTGGCTGCGGAAGGCATTGACGGCAATGCCGCAAACGTTGGCTCCGACTTCGCGAAGCAGGTAGGAGGCGTGCATGACGGAAGGACGGCCATTTTTGACGGCGCGAACCACCAACAAAACGTTGTCTGCCTCGGAAGCCATGATACAAGTATCGGAAACTGCCAACACGGGGGGCGTGTCCAAAATGATGATGTCAAACTTTTCCCTGGCTTCCTCCAAGAACTTTTTGAACGCGGGCGACGAAAGAATTTCCGCGGGATTCGTGCGGTTGGTTCCGGCGGTGACCAATGTCAGGTTTTCGACCGGCGTGGTTAACAGGACATCGTCGAATTGTTTTTCCCCTTGCAGGTAATTGGACAACCCCGTTCCGTTGGCAATCCCGAAAACCGAATGCAGGTTCGGGGAACGCAGGTCGCCGTCGATCAGCAGGACACGCCGGTTGGAATTGGCGATGGAAACGGCCAAGTTGGTGGAGATCGTCGTTTTTCCGTCGTGTGGATTCGTGCTTGTGATTTGAAGAACGGTCTTGTTCTGCATTTTCATCCCGACCAACAAGGAGGTTCTCAACCCGCGGAAAACTTCCGCTTCCGGGGATTTCGGTTTGTGGTGGGCCACGATTTCCGAGGCAATGAGGCCTGGTTTTTTCGGCGAACGCAGCCACCTGCGCCGACGTACAACCATGTGTAATCTCGGAAGCTGAGCCAAAACGGGTGCGCCGATCATGTTGCCGATTTCCACCGGGGAATGGAATGTTCTGTCCATCAGATCGACCAGGTAAGCCAAAACACCACCCAATAACATGCCCGTAACAACGGAAAGCCCCAAAATAATGAGAAGACTGGGCCAAACCGGTTTTTCAGCCAGGATCGGTTTTTCAATCTGGTCCACATTCAAACCGACCGACGACTTGACTTTCGCCAAGTCTTCCAATTTATTGAAGGTTTGATTGATCATGTTTGACATGAAGGTGCGCCGTTCCTGGCAATCCTGATACTCCAGATCCAAGTCCCCCTGGATGCGAAGTTCGTCTTTCAGTTGATCGATTTTTTCCTGGATATCCTTCAGTTGCGTTGAAATAATGGTGATGGAATCCGTGGTTTTGTTTTTCAGAGTTTCCAAGAGATCTAAAGTCGAATTGACATACGGCTTGTTCGCCGCTTGACTCTCCTGCAACTTGATTTGTTCCAGTTTATCTTGTAAAAACGCGATGGATTGTTTGAGCCGCCTGGCTTCGGGATTGTCCGGGCCGACAACACCTTCCGCGAGAATATGCATTTTCACTTCGCTGTCCAACAATAATGCGAAAGTCGTGGAAATTTGCGTCTTGTAAAATTCCGTCATTCTTTGGACTTCCGAATTGGACGTAAAAAGTTCGCCTTTGATGATATCCTTCATAAATCCGAAGGACGCGTCGCTGGAAATATTGGCCAAGAGCGCGCCCAGCACTTCACTTTCGCTGACGGATTCCGATCGGGAGCTTTTTTCAAGGGAAGCCAATTGCGATTCCAATTCCTTCAGCGTCGAACTGAGTTCCTCCTCCTTGTCCATGTTTTTGGTCAGGAGATGCTGCGTTGCCGTCATGGTACTGGAAATCGACAGGAAATCCGGGTGTTTTTGCCGGAATTTTGTCATATCCACTGTGAGAGTTTTCAATTGCGTTTCAAAGTCCTCTTTTGATTCCTTGTGAAGTTTGGCGATTTGTTCCGTCGGGTCACTGTATTCTTTTTTCACATAATCCATGTACGTTTTAACGATGGCCGAGAGCACAGCCTCCGATTCCTGCGGTGAAGGGCTGGTGAAGGATACCGACAAGACCATGGCGGCTTTCAGCTTTCCTTCGCCGCCTTTCGTCGTTTTGAGATTATCTTTGATGTATTTGATCACGTTTCCCTGTTCTTCCTGGGAATACAGATTCTCCAAATCCGGATGATTCTTCGCTTTCAATGAAGCATAGGCTGTCGAAAGAATCTCGGGGGATTGAATGATCATCACGTGCGTTGACAACAGGCTGTCCTGCACGTTATTGTAAGAGGATGCTCCCGGGTCAATCGCCAGCATGGCGTTGCGTTCAATAATAAACAGTTGCGACTCCGATTTGTAAAGCCGCTGTGCCTTGGCGTAGTACAGAAATCCCAAGACCACGCAAAACAACATGCCAAAAATGATCAGCCCCCATTGACGCTTCATGACCGTCAAAAGATCAAAGATGTTAAACTCCACCGTTTGGCGAAGTTTGGGGACCGCTGGAATTTGAGAATAAACAGGACTCTCAACTTGGGAATTTGTGTTGTTCATAATCATAATTTGTGACTTTCAAAACAAGATTTTGACATGCCGTGCATGTCCTTTCGATCAATGAAAAGCGTTTCGCTTATCTTTTAGGAAACAAGGAGATTCAATTCAAAAACAATTTTGACAATTCTGCACGATGTGACTGTACGTCTTGATGCAAGTATTTCAAGCTAACCAAATTTAACACGCAATAGCTGTGCCAATAAACAAGAATAATTGATGAGCAACAAAAGTTAATAATATGCGCTTTACAAAAAATACGGCATACAAGTAATTCGGATAAATTAAGTGGAATTCTTGAGTAATTGGAAAACAAATTAGAAAAAATACGTTAAATAGTAAGTTTTTCTATTTTACTTAAAAATACACTTATGAACCCTTTATAATACCTAAAAAATCCAAGAGAGATACCCTTTTTGACATAAACTTGAGTCAAAATATAACAAAATTTTATTTCTTGAAAAAATATATGGCAAAATATATCTTTTTTAAGGATTATTTTATTTGTACAGACGATAAAATTCTTACGCAAGGTGCTTTTTTAGCGTCTTTCGTCTGAAATGTTGTCACTACACAGCAAAAAAATTAATCAACATGGAATTAATGGAGCAATATCAATGCGACTTGTCTCATTTTGCGTGATCATTTTATGCTTGGCATTGTTTTCCGGATGCAAAATGTGTGCCTCCTACACAGATATTACGGGAAGTCCCGTCGCAAATGTCGTGGCTGGAGACGGAACGCGTGCCGGATCATATTATGGTGGGTACTCCGGTGGGGGATATTACATGGACGGTTATCAATCTACCGCAAATCCCCAACGGTCTTATGATAGCGAATTTTCTCGCCCGACAATTGGCACAAAAGTTATCCAAACACCGCAAAATCCATCATCAAATTATTCCTCAAGAGGTAATGTTGTGCCGGCCAATTATTATTACTCCCGGTGACATCATTAGGAAATATGTTTTGTTGTGAAACACAATCCGTTTTCGACACGAAAAACAAACCCTGGAATGATTCCGTATTATTTCAGGGATATTGCATTTCCGCCGGACACAGGTACGGAGCCATTTTTTGATTTATTATACACAAATTTCAGGAATTTCAATTATCAATCGCAAATCATCGGTGGGCATGGTACTGGAAAGACGACTTTTCTGTTTGAATTTGTGCGTGTCCTTTTGCGACAAGACTATATCGTCCATCACTTCAGTTTGCATGACAGGCAGAGGTTTCTTACAGACCTGTTTTGGGAACGACAAATCAGTCTTAATTATCAATTCAAAACAGGTGCCATTGAAAAAGTTCCAATTGCCGTTATTGACGGTTATGAACAATTGTCCCTTGAGCATAAGATTCGACTGCGACGGGCTTGCCGGAAAGGGAGAAGTGGGCTATTGATTACGACGCACACCCCGGCGTGGCGATTGCCCGTCTTGCTGCGTACCGAAACAACGGATGCCACGTTGCAATACGTCATCAGGTATTTATTTCGTGACCTGCCCGATACCACACCGCCGACCAGAGCTATGTGCCGATCATTGTTCGACCGCCATCAAGGCAATCTCCGCAATGTGCTGTTCGATCTGTATGATCATTATGAAGATAATGCAGAGTGCGGAATGCAGAATGCAGAATGAGGGAAACATTTCAACTGCATCTGCAAATCACTTCACATTGCATTATAACCCTTTATATCCAATATTTTGCTATTTCATCTCAATCGCCTGTCGCGCAAGTGCATTCTGCATTTACTTGTCATATTTTCCCTGAAGGTCGGTATCGGCATAAACCTTTGCGACTTCAGGAAGGAACTCTGCGAGGAATTTACGAGCGGCATTATAAATTTCAGGATCGGATTGTGACACGGTTTCGACCTGCATTTTCAGGATGAAGGGATATTGTGCCAACTCATACCGCGGTTGGTCTTTGGCCCACCACCGTTTTCCGGTTCCCAATGTGTAATAGGAGACGATCTTGTAATCGTCCGCCACCTTACTGGCAATCACAACCCGCCAAAACGTATCCTGATCGTTGGATTTTCCGCCGGAATCACCCTGGGACGACGGAACTTTTCCAGGAAACTGTTCGCGCAGGCGTTCCTGGTCGATTTTGAATCCTGCGCCGTCCATACAGGCTTCCGGCGTATGAACGCCCAAACGCCCCGTCGGTCCGACCAGAAACGAGACATTGACCTTTTCGTCCGTATGGATATTGACATAAGACCAGTTTTTGGCATTGCGGACTTTCAACTGTTCCAAGGCATAATCCGGAAGTTCGGCGGCTTTCGTCCGCTGCCATTCGCCGAATTTCTCCGGAATGTTATCCACCAGGTCCGCATATTCCTCAGCGTTTTTCATCAGGTCGGACTGGTATTTCGACATGACAACGTTGGCAGCCAACGTGATGACCGCGATCACCGCCAGGCCAATCCATGTTCGAGTAAGTGTCATTGTGTATCCTTTATACTCTGTTAAATGAGTTAGCGCGGGGGCTTACCCCCGGTTTCAAATCGTTTTCAACCGGGGGCAAGCCCCCGCGCTAACTTCTAACTTCTAATCCGGGAACGCGTCAAGCAGTTCCTGCGTGTAATTACGATTACTCTCCGGAAGCAAATCCTTCTGCGGAACAAGCATTGCCCGGATTGCGGCGAATTCTTCTTCCGCCCGGTCTTTCTGTTGATCCCGCAACAGGGCAACGGCCAAGTGCAGACGGTAAAGGATCGCCTGATTCGAAAGTTCCACCGCTTTTTCAAACAGCAGTACCGCATCGTCCGGACGCTCTTGCAACAAGACGATCAATCCTTGTGTGTCAAACAGATTCGCATTGTCTTCCTCCTGACTGATTGCCTTGTCGATCAGGTCAAGGCCGTCTTTGATATTGGCTTCACGAACGACAACGTCATCTGTCTGCTGGAACGCGGTCATGTAAGCCAGGTCGTTCAATATCACCGTATTCTCGGGCAACAATTCGTTCAATCGGCGATAAAACGGCAAGGCGAGGTCATTTTTCTCCCGGATCACCCAATACTCAATGTACTGAAACAGTTTGGCGGGGACGTCGGTTTCGGACGGTTGAAACGCAAGAACAAAGTCATCAAACGGTTCGACCCATGCGTCGGCGTATTCATAGTCTCTCATCAACGCCAGGACGGGCAACAAATACACTTCCGGCGTTTCTGATTGTATCATTTCCTCGTGGATCATTTTCATGGCTTCCTGCATTTTTCCATCATGGGCGTAATATCTGGCCAAAGGCAAAACCGATTCTCCGCCGCTTTTCGCCGCTTTGAGGAAGTATTGTTCCGCATCGCTCATCTGGTCGATATTGAAAAAATTCTGCGCGATGATCAAATGAAATTCGGCCATTTGTCTCTCATCGACAGAATTCTTTTCCGCTTGGGCAAGCCACTTTCCGGCAATTGTCCGGGCCGCATCGGCATCATCTCGTCGGATGTTCCGGGCAAAATCTTTGTAGAACGACTGGAAAGGAGGGGCAAACCGGATGTGAAAAACAGCCGGGAGATTCGGGAACAACCGCTCTCCCCGTTCAATCACGGCCCTGGCTCTTTCCTCCTGATTCGACCGGAGATACAGATTGATCAGGTCGCGGTAACGGAACGGGTCCCGGGTCCCTGCGTCAATGGCCTTGACCAAAGCGTCAATGACCGCCGATTCGTTGCCGGCCTTGTCGGCAATATCCGCCGCCAAGATGTGGGTGTATTCCCAGTTCGGACGTTTGACAATCAGTTTTTGCAGACACTCCCGTGCCTTGCCGAATTTCGGGTCCTGAACATCCACAGCTTCCAGGAGCAGGCGATTGCCTTCCAGCAACAAGGTAAGCGTGGCGTCGTCGTCTTCCAATTTTCGCAGCTCGGTTTCCAATTGGGCGACCGCTGCCGTGTTGCCGAGGTCCAATTCCATCAAACCTTGCTGGAACAGGGATGGAATGGTCGGTTCCTTCTCGTTCAAATCACGCAATCGTTCGAGTGTCTGGCGTTCGCGAACGAGGCTTTTTTCATTTTGGCCGGGCGATTGTTCCAGAGTTTCCTGTATGGTCAGGAAGAGAGTTTTATGGGGTTCCTGTAGTTTTGTTAAAGCCTCGTCCAGGAGTCTTTTGACTTCACGTGTATCGCCGCGCTGTTCTGCCCGTGTGGCTTTGATCAGGTACCAGTACGGCAGACCGTCCGGGAACGTGTGGATCAAGTTCAGGACGTTATCACGGTCTTCCTTGGGAGCATTGTATCTGTGATAGGCGTCTTCCAGGTTGACCAGGAAAAACAGATCTTTATTATACTTGTTTCCCGCCACGCGGAGATCGAAGAGTACTTGCTCCATGTTGGTTCGGGATCGACCGAATTCCTCCCATTTGACGGATGCCAGCAGGAAGTCCACCCTCCAGGGTGGCAGGACGCGTGAACTGTTGGACTGAAGTGTTATGAGCAGTTCGTTCAGCTCCGTCCAGTCGCGTTTTTCCTGTGGTTGATCCAGGATTTGCTGAAACAGGACCGAAGCCAATGCAAGGCGGATCATCTGGTTGTCGTCATTCTGTGCGAGTGATTTGCGGAGGAATGTCACGTAGCGATTGATCGTGGCGGCCATCTTGTCCATTTGTCCCAACTGGAACAAGGCACCGATGAGACTGAGATAGGTTCTGTCGATGCGGAAGGAGTTCATCGGGTCGCTGGGAACGGCTTCCGATTCAAGATGACGAAGGGTTTGTTCATAATCCGATTCAAGGTGACGGAGGGTTTGTTCATAAACTTTGACCGCCGAATCCAGGTTGAGCGTTCTGGCCAATTGCTGGGCATAGACCATCAAAGAAGTATGGATCATGCGAATGTCAACCCTGTCGGGGATGACAGGTTCGAGTACGCTCTTGAATTTCGCGATTGCTTCCACCGGACGCCCGGCGATGGCCCGCGATTGTCCCTCCAGGAGCGTGGCGATCTGCCATGCCGTGGTTGTGGATTCCCTGGGCATGTTGACACGATTGCGTTCCACCCAACTGCGAATCAGGGGAATCACCCGGTCGGCGTTTTTCACATCGTTATTTTCCAGATAAGCCGACACGAGCGGAACAAGGATGGCCAGATTGCTCGCACGCATTTCCGAGTTGCCTTTTTCCAGGATTTCAATTTGTTTGTCCCTTTCCCCGTCAATGTCGTAAATGGCGGCAAGTTGGAGGTAACCCGCCGGAGTCAAGGGACTCGCTTTGATCATTTGCTTGAACTGGTCGATGGCATCCTGCCGATGGATTTGATATTCATCAATCCCCTGTGTGAACTTCTGACGCAAAGCCTTCTGTTCGTAAAACATACCGGAGTACATCATCAAAACCGGGTTGTTCGGATCCAGTTCCTGAACCCGAACCAGTGCTTCGTCGAGTGTATCGGCTTGCGGATCGAGCAATCGGTTTTGCCTTCGATATTCGTAATCGGCCAGGAGTGCCGTGGGAGAGTCGGTATGGGTTTTCGCAAAGTCCGCCATCAGGAAATCCGCTTCCTTCACTCGTGTCTCATAGGGCGTGTCACGGAATTCCTGTGACATGCAATCCAGCGTGTTTTTGAAAGTGGAACGAAGCAGGCGGGCATAGACGGACACCAGGTCAACGTCTTCCGGATTGAGAGCCAACGCCTTTTTTACCAGCAGGTCAAAGGATTTCGGTTCGCCCTGACCGGGTTGATAGTTACCTGTGGCGAGCGACTGGGCGCGATAAATCACCAGGCATTTCCAGGCCGACGGACTTTCCGGGGATATTTTCAGAATGCTCTGGATGGTCGGAAACATACCTTGGGTATTCGAAATCTTGCGCTGGTTGTCGAGTAATTTTTCCAGTGTTTTCAGCCGATCTTCGTCGGAGGAGAGATGACCGAGAAGCGACTCGTAATAATCCGCAGCATTTCGCCAGTGTACGGGAACGATACCGTTCCGGTCGAAAGCATCGGCAAGTTCACGGATAATGGCCACTTCGCTCGGCTTCTCATTGTGGTATAATATGAGTTGTTTGATGCCTTCCTGCCATTTGCCGGCTTCTTCCGCTTTGCGGTAGAGGTCGATCCGGAAATCCGTCTGATTTCGGGTCTGGAAATAATACATGGTGCCGACAACCGCCGTCAGGACGGTCATCAACGCGATGGTTCCCAAAAGCCATTTCCATCGAATCGTAAACAATGGGCCGGTGTATTCGTTATCGTCATGGGAATGACGATGATCGCGACTGCTTTCATTCTGTGTCTGACGCATAATCTTGCCTGCAACGTGTATGGGACTTTGGATTTTAACTCATTCAACCCTGGCGTCTTGGACGCGGGCTAAAAACGTAGCTTACCCGGAAATGCCGGAAATGATAAACGACGTGATCGGTTTTCCGACATCGAACAAACGCTCGTAAAGCCTTTCGGTATTCTTTCGTGAAGTGTTGTAAAGCCGTACCGCCAGCACGACCTCGTCGGCGAAATGGCACAACAAATGCGGTGCCGATGCACGTTCCATCGGTCGTGTCGAAATAATGATCGTACTGTAATGGTTTCGTAATTCTTTGAGCAGCATCTCGAACGTTCCGTCGCTGAACAGCTCAATGGACGAATCGTTCGCCGAAGGGCCGTCGGGCAGAAAAAACAGATTCGGCTGTTGTGAGTCGCGGATGACGGCTTCGTTGATGCTCAAACGCATGGACAGGACGTCGGCCAGACTCGCTTTG
>Ga0082212_10008952_pt1 | contig 12976 bp, 9 predicted proteins | sample TergutNt197P3_FD_71548 | JGI IMG/M metagenome (GOLD analysis project Ga0082212, IMG submission 71548) | Neocapritermes taracua P3 segment gut microbial communities from Petit-Saut dam, French Guiana - Nt197 P3 | ecosystem: Host-associated > Arthropoda: Insects > Digestive system > Gut ... | reverse complement strand
TCGCCGCCTCGGGCCCTGCCTGCGGCCTTCGCCGCCCCGCAGGCCCCCCTCGCCGGCCCCCGACTTATCTCTTTTTTTTGGTGCGTTTTGTTCGCATTGTTTAATTTGCAAGGTGCACTCGCGCGTGATCTTTATCTGCCTCTGCTCGTTGGTTCGTACGCTGTTTCCTGTCTTTTTTTCTCTCAAATAGCCACCGTCTTCAATCACTAAGCACTGTTGACGGCAGATTTTTATAATACCACACAATACTGTCGTGTGTCAATACTTTTTTCGCGTTCGAGCATGCTTTCGTCGCCGCTTTTCCGTGTGTGTCATGCAGCTTTTCCTTGTCTGTCTTAACTTATTGACAAACGCGCTTTTCTCATTATATACTTCACAATGCGAAGCACACACGGCTATCGGCGCATTGGCGCCTGAAAACTTTGCGCCATGCCCGCCAAAGCCAAAGCTTTTCTCGAAAACGCAGGTATTCGATCAGCGCGACGGAAGCGTCGTTGCCGACAGATGGGGGACAATATGAGAAACGATGCGCAAATAAAGATCTTCTCCGGCAGCGCAAACCGTGTATTTGCCGAAAAAATCTGCAACTACCTGGGAGTCCCGGTGAGCGAAAGCAAAGTAATAACCTTTTCCGAGGGGAATACTTACGTCAAGATCGGCGAGAAGGTCAGGGGGTTGGATGTGTACATCATTCAGACCATAGGCCTCAACCCGAACAATGAGTTCATGGAGTTGCTGTTTTGGGTCGACGCGTTCAAACGTTCCGGGGTGAATTCCGTAACTGCCATCATACCGTATTTCAGCTATGCAAAAGCTGATAAGAAAGACGAGCCGCGGGTGTCAATACGCGCCCGCGTATGCGCGGATTGCCTGGAAATCGCCGGCGTCGACAGAGTAGTTACGATGGATCTTCACAGTCCTCAAATACAAGGGTTTTTCCGAAAACCCGTCGATCATCTCTATGCGGCAGGCATTTTTTGCGAGCACATAAAGACAATGCAGCTTGACAATTATGTAATAACCTCGCCGGATGAAGGGTTCGCGAAAAATGCCCGTTATTATGCAAATAGGCTTGGCGTCCCTCTGGTCATCGGGGACAAGCAAAGGCTGTCCCACAAGGAGGAAGTCGAGATATACGGCTTGATGGGCGATGCTGAAGGAAAAAATGCCATTATCGTCGATGATTTCACCATAAGCTGCAGCACCCTTATAGAAACTGCCAAAGTTTTGAAGGAACGCGGAGCAAAAGAGATATACGCTTTTGTATCGCACCTGCTGCTTTCTGAAAAAGGTGTCTGCGCTCTGGAAAAAAGCCCAATAATCAAGTTGTTTGCAACTGATACGGTAGATAATCCTTATGCGCTTAATAAGAAAATTGAGATAATCTCCGTAACTGCGCTTTTTGCAAAAGCTATACACATTATCCATGAAAAAGACACTTTGAGCGAGTTGTTTGCATAGGGCGCCGGGTTTCCAAGCCGACGCCCAAAAGTAAAATAAGTAGCAGGCGAGCAGTATTTTGCAAGGCGCATAAGGCAAAAGGCACCTGAACCTATGCTCTTGTATTTTATCGCTCGCTTATTTTAGCAAAATGGTTGGCAAATGAATAAAAAATCGATTCCGAAAATGATGATTGGTTTTACGCACAGGCTGAAGCGTTTTTTCCTGTTATCCATATTAGCTGCGGCTGCGGCGGCGCTTATGAATTTTTTGGTGCCGCTAATAGTCGGTTTCACTGTCGATTCTGTGATAGGCGACGAGGCGGCGTCTCTGCCGGGTCCTATCATGCGGCTCTTCGATCTGCTGAGCGGGCGCGTTTTCCCGGGTTCTGATCTGATTGCCTGCGTTGTGCTTATCTCGGCTTTTGCCTTGATTGCCGGTTTTTTCAGTTATCTGTCCCGCATAAACATGTCAAAAGGTTCCGAGCGTATGATAAACAATCTCCGTACCAGCCTGTATGCCCACACTCAAAGCCTTCCTTTTCAGTGGCATATAAAAAACCAGACCGGCGATATCATCCAGCGCTGCACGTCGGACGTCGAAACAGTCCGGCGTTTCGTATTCCAGCAACTCCTTGAAGTTATTCGGACAGCTTTGCTGCTTGTCATATCGATGATAATCATGTTCTCGCTCAATGTGATAATGGCGGCGGTAGTGACCGTTTTTTTACCTATAATAATGTGGTACACAGTATTCTTTTTCAAGCGCATTGCCCATAAGTTCCAAGCCTGCGACGAAGCCGAAGGCGCGTTAATGGTAAAGGTGCAGGAAAACTTGACAGGCGTGCGCGTCGTCAGGGCTTTCGGGCGCGAAAGGTTTGAGACCGAGCGGTTTGACGAAAAAAACATCGACTATACGAATAAGTGGTCGTCATTGGGCGGAACATTCGGGTTATTCTGGGGCATTGGCGATACCGTCGCGGCGCTTCAATTGCTCTGCGTCGTCATAGTCGGCTCATATCTGGCCGCGACCGGCCCGTTCAGTTTCGGTGGCCTCTTAATATTCATCAGCTATACGCAGATGATCATGTGGCCTGTGCGCCAGCTTGGCAGGGTACTGTCGGAAATGAGCAAAACCGGCGTATCTCTAAAACGCATAAATGAAATTCTAAGCGAGCCCGGCGAAACAGACGCGCCGGATGCAGTAAAACCGCCGATGGATCGTGATATCGAATTCCGCAACGTCTGTTTCACTTATGATGAGCAGCCCGTGCTGAAGAATGTAAGTTTCACTGTAAAAAGCGGTACGATGTTTGGCATCCTGGGAGCGACCGGTTCCGGCAAATCGACCATAACATATTTGCTCAACAGGTTGTATGACTTGCCTGAAGACAGCGGCACAATTACTATTGGCGGCGTTGACATATCGCGAATCGAAAAGGCTTATCTGCGCAGGAATATAGGCCTTGTTCTGCAGGAGCCGTTTTTATTCTCAAAGACGGTTTTCGATAATATTGACGTAGCCTCGCGCGAGCGGAATCTGGGCAAAGTCCGTGAAAAGGCGCGGATCGCCGCTGTCGACGATAATATTTCATCGTTTGCGCAAGGGTATGATACGGTCGTCGGAGAGCGCGGCATAACTCTGTCCGGAGGGCAAAAACAGCGTATCGCGATTGCGCGGACGCTGATGATGAACGCGCCGGTGATGATATTCGATGATTCCATGTCCAGCCTCGATATGGAAACAGACGCAAAGATACGCGAATCGCTGCGCGGCGAAACAAGGGGCGCGACGATCATACTGATATCGCACAGGATCTCAACGCTGATGAAAGCGGATATTATCATGACGCTTGAAGATGGCAAAGTGGTTGAAATCGGGACTCACAGCGAACTCATAGAGAAAAATGGGATATATCGCCGCATTTACGACCTGCAGTCCGGTTCCGCGGAGGAAGGGGGCTCGGTTTTATGATGCACAGCGAAGAACAGGCCTCCACAGGGCTGAGCCTGAAAATATGGCTGCGTCTTTTGCCGTATTTATCAAAAATCAAGAAGCTGGCGGTTATCTCTCTTATCATTATTGTCATAGCTACGGTAGTAGGCGCTGCGTTCCCGCTCTTCACGCGATACGCCGTGAATAATTTCGTTGTTCCGGGCACGACGGACGGGCTTCCGGCTTTTTCGGCAGTATATGCCGCGTTTATTCTTTTTTTCGGTTGTTGTTCATATTTCTGGGCAAGGCTTATGATGCTCGTCGAGATGCGGGTCAGCATGATGATCAGGCGCGATTGTTTTGTTCACCTGCAGAAACTCCAAATATCATATCATAACGTGAATTCCGTCGGATATATGATTGGCAGGGTAATGTCGGATACGGAAAGGCTCAGCGGCATGATCTCATGGGGCTTTTCCGGGCTGATCGAAAGCGTGCTCGTGCTTATTTTCAGCGTTATTTATATGCTGGTATTAAAGCCGTCCCTTGCTGTTATACTGATGGTCACAATCCCTTCCGCCGGACTCATCGCATTGCTTTTCCAAAAAAAGATAATTGTCATCGGGCGGAGGATCCGAGAGATTAATTCTCTGATAACTGGCGCATACAACGAAGGTATCACAGGATCAAAGACGTCAAAAACTCTTGTTATTGAGGACGTCAACAGCGAAGAGTTTTCAAAACTCTCAAGCCGCATGCAAAGCGAGTCTGTGCGGGTATCGCGCCTGACGTCGATAATGATGCCTCTTGTAATGTCGGTCGGCTCAATTGCCGTCAGCATACTTTTATACAGAGGCGGGATTCTGGTTGACCGCGATATGCTCGATTTTGGCATACTATCTGCGTTTATCGCCTACGCAGTCAGCACAATAGAGCCTATTGTATGGGTTTCAGGCATTGCAGCCGAAATGGTGAACGCTCAGGTAGGTATCGAGAGGGTAACCGGGTTGCTCAGCGAACCTATAACTATAGCAGACTCGCCGGAAGTCCTCGAAAGATATGGCGACACTTTTGATCCGATACGCGAGAATTGGGAACCTATCCTCGGCGGCGTCACATTTGAGAATGTTTGGTTTAAGTATCCCGATGGCGAGGAGAATGTGTTGGAGGAATTCTCTCTTGACATTCCTCCCGGGACGACTGTCGCAATCGTTGGCGAGACAGGAGCGGGCAAATCCACGATAGTCAATCTGGCGTGCCGGTTTTATGAGCCGACAAAGGGCCGCGTCCTCATAGACGGGCGTGATAGCCGCGAAAGATCGCAGTTGTGGCTGCACTCATCGCTTGGTTATGTCCTGCAAGACCCGCACCTGTTTTCCGGGACTATTATGGAGAACATACGATACGGCAGGCTGGATGCGACTGACGAGGAAGTGGTCGAGGCTGCGCGTCTCGTTTCCGCCGATATCGTTGCGCAGCGGCAGCCTGAAGGGTACGGCGCCGAGGTTGGCGAGGGTGGCGACAAGCTGTCGACCGGCGAAAAGCAGCTTGTTTCGTTTGCGCGCGCTGTGCTGGCAAACCCTCCTATTTTTGTTCTCGACGAGGCAACTTCAAGTATCGACACAGAGACAGAGCGGCTTATCCAAAACGCCATATCCCATATATTGAAAGACCGTACTTCGTTTATAATCGCGCATAGGCTTTCAACGATAGTACGGTCTGATTTAATACTGGTAGTGGCGGATGGCAAGATAGTCGAGCGCGGGACGCACTCCGAGCTTCTCGCTGCCGGGGGGTATTACAGCGAATTATACAGCGCTATGAGGATAACCTCCGACGATTTATAGAGCTTTCTCACCCTTGCCCATTTTTCCCGTTGTCTCCTTCTTCTCCCTCTTCATTCTCAATAAAACTGTCGAGCACTGCGCCACCGCCCATACTCACGTTATACATGTTGTTCTGGCGCATTTTGCCGACGACTTTCGTCAGTATCTGCTGAAAGAACTTAACCCCAAGCGCAGGGTCGGTCGCAATAAGATTCTGAATATCTTCGCTGCTTATGCCTATTAGTTCCGTAAACTGCCCGGCGCGGCAATTGAGCGTGAACGGCGTTTTTGTCATGCAGCTTTCGCCCAATACGTCGCCTTTTCTGAGCCGCGCAATCGCAATTTCGCCACCGGTTTCGCGCGATCCGGAAAAGAGTATGAGTTCGCCTTTCAGCAGAATATACATAGTGTTATTGAAATCGCCGCTGCGAAACAGCATTTCATCTTCGTAATATGTTCTTACTATGAATAGTTCGCTGAGCCTTGTCCATTCCTCTTTGCTGATTTTGAAGTCAAAGGTTTTTTTGAGTTCTGCGATGATTTCAGTGGAAACAAGCTCGCGTTTGCTCTCCGAATCCCTTTGTATCGGTTTTCTCGACAGGTTGTGTTCCTCCATCACCTTGCGGAGTTCATATCGCTTAGCCGCAACGATTCCGCTGACTTGTTCCCAAAGTTTCTGATTGCTTCGATAGAGCGAAAATGCATCAAAGCTTGGTTTTGCCTCTCTTTGAGCGATTGAAATATTGCTTAGCGACTCGGCGGCGCCTTCTGCGTCGCCTTTCAACATGTAGTCGACAGCCAGCATCATGTTCGAGCGGAATATCTTTTCATCGAGGTCTGCGCGCAGGAATTCGCCCGGGTATGGGTCGAAATCTTCCGGCGTAACCATGACCATGTGCCCTGTTTTATACTGCGAAACAATCTTTGCCCTTTCATATACGAAACGGTAGATATCCTCACGGATGCGTTTCCATTGCGGATGCTTTTTCGGCACCGGAAGATGCTTTATCGACAATGTATTGTCAAGGAAAAACGTAAAGCCATACATCCTGCTGTTTATCAGGTAGTCTATATCCTCCCCTCGGGTAATATGGGGGTCGAACGGCACGCTCTCGAACAAATCCTTGTGCAGGATCATAGCTCCGCCGAACGCAAACGGCGTGCGCTTTATTCGCGGCGGGCAGCCTATAACTTCATCAAATGCTTTTGCCTTGAACCCGAATCTGTCCCAGTACGTCATCCAAGATTCCATTTTGACGTCGTCATAATACTGATCGTACTTGTTGATGTAATAACCCGCCATTCCATAGACGACGTCGCCGTATATGCGCTTGCCCAGAAACTCGACCGAACTCTCTACCCAGTCGGTTTTCTCGAAGACTTCATCATCGTCGATCAGTATCGCCGCGTCGGCGGACAATACGTTGGCGCAGAGCAGGCACATATTCCTTACATTTGCGTACCCGGTCATCTGCAGGAGCGACGCAGTCCTTTTCTGCGTGTCCGATTCATATATTATTTCCGACAACCGTTCCAGATCCGATATCGTAAAGATATATGTTTCAGCCATCAGATTGACTTTGCGTACGATTTCAATGACCCGCTTCTCGGCCGTTTCCGAGACCTCCGGCGTTGTCGGGCATACCAGAATCACAAGCTTGAAATCTTTTACGGCAAGCTTCTTCATGCTCACCAGAGTCCGCTGGAGAGTGCCATCTTCGTCGATTGGCGTCGGGTGGTCGTAAACGGCGTCCCCCTCGTGCCAGCCTTCCTTTTTTCCGCGTGACCAATATGTCGGAATCAATACTACCTTTCGCATTAGTACACTGACCTGCCTCTCAAGAAATGAATATATTAATCAATTCGCCTATAATTGAATCTTGCGCGTATTTTTCGTATGCGTATTTTGCCGTATATTTCCTGCGCTCTTCCCTGTCAGGTCTATAGAGCTCATGCAGGATCGCCGCGGAAAGGCCAAATGCGTCGTCTACTTCGACAAGCGCGCCGACGTCATCATTGATAATATCAGGAAGCCCGCCTTGATTTGTGGCAATCACTGCGCTCCCGCACGCAAGAGCCTCGACGGCGACTAACCCGAACGGCTCGCGGCGCGATGGCACTATGCAGACGTCCGCAGTGCTATAAAGCCCGCGAAGCTTCGATATTTCCAGATTGCCCAGAAAAAACACATCCGTGCATCCATGGTTCCTCGCTTGTCTTTTCAATTGCGGGGCAAGCTCCCCATCGCCGGCTATTGCTGTGACGATCTTCCCCGGGCGCTGCCCTTCGTAGAACTTTGCCGCGTCGATCAGTACGTCGACACCTTTGAAGTGGGTCAGTTTTCCTACAAACATGACAAACCGTTCGCGCAGATTTATGCCGTATAATTCGCTTATCGCTTCTTTTGTCAGCGGCTCCGGGTAGAATCGGTCCGGGTCGTACCCGTTGCGCATGAAAACAGTCTTTCCGGCGCAGTCAGGAAAAAGTTCGTGGACAAGCTGGGTATTGTCGCTGGAAATCGTGATTATTTTTTTTGCCCCGGTTGCGGCTTCATTCGCGTACTTTTGGAATCGCGAGCTCCTCTGGTATCCCATCAAGTCGGTTCCGTGCGCCGTTATTACGTTTGGAATGCCTGTATTTCCCGCAATCCAGCTCAGAAGCCATATATGCTGGCTGTGAATCACGTCCGGTTTGAATTCCGCGACCGCATTGTTGATGGCTTTTTCAAACGCTGACAAATACGCGTCAAGCTGTGCGTCGTCGAGATCGAAAAAGGTCATTGTGCTGCGGGGGTGGGTGGTAAAGCACGGGAAATTGAACGGCAGCGCGTCTGCGATCCTTTCCTCATAAGAGAAGAATACCGGATATGTCTTGACTCCCGGAATACTACTGAATTTCTTGGTATTCTCCGGCATAACAAGGCATACCTCATGCCCCTTTTTCATCAAGTGAACAGCTATATTGCGCGTATATGTCCCGCTTCCGGAACCGGATATCGGGAAATGGTTTATTATTAATACTTTCATTTGCCTTCATTCCTTTCGTCACACTCAATGCGCAGAACGCTTATCAGGCGGAGCGAACGTTTAGCGCTTCAGTCAGCGGCTCCCAAAAGGGAACAGCCGGCATTTTTCCCGGGTCAGCGCCAAAAGTCACGCTAATCCGCTTCTTTTTCGAAACTCTTCCCATGCCTCCAGCACTTGGCTATACTTGTCTACGTAGCGTTCCAGGCTGCCCCAACTCACGTCAAAATTCCTAAGTACGTTGTTAAATCTCGGGTTCGATGTATATGCCGCCAACATACGGAGCCCGCGTTCCAGCTTTTCCCGCTGGGATTCCCTGACCGATTGCAGGTCATTTCCGTACAGGTAATTAAGAAACGGGTTTCGGCCTACCCAGCCCGTGCATGCATAATAGAAACGCTCCTGAACCATTGGATCTCCGCGCAGATCAGGTTCATTAGGATACCCCGCGTATGTGTCATGCAATGGGTTTAGCCCTATATCTGTGCAAACCATCCCGCTTCTCGCGATCTCCAAGCCAAGCACTGTATCTTCGCCTCGGCAGAGGAATAATTCTCCATCCATTATGTAATGCGATGAGAAAAATGGCGGGAGGACGGAAAAAGCATTGGTTTTAATTGCTGTGTTGCCACCCAGTATTTTTGTGCATGGTTTCGGCTCGCGGGCAGGTTGCTGAGTCGTCAGGCATCTGTGCGCCTCGCTGCTCTGCCAAAACTCGAGCATATTCTCTTTTTGCAAGCCTGACAAAAGATCATCCATGCCGTCAAACACTGCCGGAGGCAGTATATTATATCCGCTGTATTCCGACGTAGTTACTTGCGCGCCTGTGTTTATATATGCCATATGAATGCCGAAAAAGTCAACATCTTCAGCACAAAGGCCTTCAGGCGTTTTTCTTAGCACTGATGGACTAACATCGGAATCAACAAAAAAGAGCACGTCGACACCGCGCAGGATCGCCTCCATTATGACAATCGTACGGTTGAATCCATAGGGGACGACTCCGTTGCTTGAATTCACGGGGCATTCAAGCAAAGCGCGCATGGTCTCAGCAGATATGCCGCGTCTGCTGAATTCTTCTATGCAGTAGGATGGGTTATTGATATTTATAGCATAAAACGGCGCTTTCCCGCCTATGCTTTGTTCCACGCGCGGATCAAGCCGCAGCGCGTACGCGGCTATTACGCAATCCAACTTATGCCCGTATTTTTCCGCGTTTTCAACGAACCTTAAAAATTCCGTGTCCGAAACAAGGCTTTTTGTTATCATTCCAAGCGCGATTTTCATTTTTTCTCCTTTGGGCGCCGGGATGCGAACCCGACGTGGCCATAGCATAGCAGTTACCGTCCCTGCTTGCCAAAACCCTTGCCAACAAACAGATTATTGCCTGCGGTCTTTGTCTTCTCATGGACAAAAACAGCGCTGTTGTACTGCTAAACACCTCTTGCCGAGATAGATTTCAGGGATTTTTGCTTCGTTTGGAGCCGCCTTGCTGACGCAAGGCTATGTAAACTATGTAATATAAAACGTTATTTTATCATGTTTTGATAGTAAAGTGAAGTATTATTTCGCACATTTTTGCGATTGTTTATACACATTTTCTACATTGTTTTACACATTTGCAAATTTTGGGAGAATCGTGCATTGGCAAATTCCTTGACTTTATTTTTTATTTCGCATATTATATGTGCTATTACGGAGATCCACAACTCCGACAACAAAATAGGCACATTAATGAAATGGAGATTATTGAGTATGAAAAGAAAGACGATCAAGCTGATGTCCGTCATTTTCTCTATCGCGCTGATATTCAGCCTGGTACCGACGATGGCAACAGCGACCATGTACCCCACTGTTACCATAGGCGGAGGCAGCGAGCCAATAGCCCTGGAAGTCTACGATTCCGGGAATATTGGGGTGTTCATCGATGAATACTATATACCACAACAATTCTACGGGCGTTACGACTACGGCGTCTCATGGTTTATCAACGGTATCAGCTACCACACCGCGTATCTTTCAAGCAGCAGCATCGGCATCAGTCCCGACCAGGAAGGCTCGCTAGGCCTCGGGACGCTCGAGCTGAGCGATAGTGGCCGCACGGCAACGGTTACATGGAATAAGGACAATCTTATTTTCACAACAAGCTATACGCTGAGGCCGGGTTCCCGCATGATAGATCAAACATGGACGATAACGAACAATACAAACTCCCCTATCAGCGGCGCGAGGCTGATCGCCGGTGGCGACACATACTTTGCCGGTGACGACTGGGGATACGGATACTGGGATCCCGTACAGGGCGCGTGCGTCTACAGGGACGATACGTCAGGCCTTATGGCGTTTACGCCTGTTACTCCGGTAAATCAATATTTCATAGGCGGATTTTCTAGCGGAAGAAGCGAAGCAAGAAGCGGCGAATTGAGCAACTTTGTCTATGACGACCATTGCGACGAGAGCTACTATCTGCAGTGGAATTACGACACTATCCCGGCCGGCGGCTTCCGCACTATCAGGGCAGTGCAAAGCTTTGCAGCAGCGGGCCTGGTGACAGCTACAGCCCCGGCTCCGTTTGCCATTGTGCAAGGACAGGGTTCCACATCGAACTTTTCGCTTACGAACGTCACAGCAGAACCACAAACGGTAAGCCTTGTCGCTGAGTCGACCGACGGCATCACCGTATCCTTTGGCACTCCCGGCACAACTCCTAACGCAGGAGCGCTGTCTATACCCGGCATTAGCTTTCTGAATACTGTAACTTCAAATGTGACGATTCCGGCAAGATCATCCGTCAATATACCGGTCACTGTGACGGTTGCCGGCAATGCGCCTCCGGGAGCCGGGCGCGTGACCCTGCGTGTCAACAACCCCAACGGAACGTTGATAACGAGCACGACGAGCGAAATCGAGATCACTTACGCCAGTGACTGGGCGCAGGGCGCTCTTGAAAGAGCGGATGAGCTGGGTTTGATACCGGGCGTGCTGGTAGGCGTAGATTTGTCAAGAAGCGTAACGCGCGCTGAATTTGCCGCCGTAGCGGTTGTGCTTTACGAGTATCTTACAGGCAGCGTCGCAACCCCCACTCCTGGCACGCCATTCTCCGACGTACCCCCGTCCGTGTACTCAGAATATGTCCTGAAGGCATATAATATCGGCCTAGTCAACGGCTATGAAAACGGGACTTTCTTGCCGGACGACCTTATTACCCGCGAGGGAATGGCGACATTGCTGACCCGCGTGCTGAAAGCGGCATTCATTCCCGAATGGACTCTTGCGACCGACAACCTGGTAACGCTTAACTATCAAAGACCTGCTCTCTTTGCGGACGACGCGCTTGTTACCGGCTACGCAAGAGACAGCGTTTACTTCATGTTCGCAAGCGAAATCGTCGGCGGCGTCGGCGGCAACAGGTTCGATCCGCTCAACGACGCCACGCGCGAGGCGTCACTCATGGTAGCGGTCAAAATAGTAGATACATTTGCCGACGGCAATCTGAACTATACGGCAGGATAACGACAGGAAGGATGATTATTAAGGTGCCAGTTAAAGAAGTAGTAATCGAAGGCTCCGGCAAACACTGCCACGTAACGCGCGAGACGCTGGATATACTTTTCGGCAAAGTTTTCGAGCTTGATGTAAAAAAATGGCTTACACAGCCGGGCCAGTTCGCGACCCCTCATAAAGTGACAGTCGTGGGGCCTCGCAGATCGACGGAAGTATCAATAATCGGCCCGTGCCGCAAGGCGGATCAAATCGAACTGTCGCTTTCGGATGCGACAAGCCTCGGATTTGACGCGCCGATCCGCGAGAGCGGGGATCTTGCCGGCAGCCCCGGCTGCAAGCTCATCGGGCCATACGGCGAGACAACCATATCAGAGGGCGTCATAATAGCCAAGCGCCATGTCCACTTGACGCCTGAGGACGCTGAAAAATTCAACCTTACTGATAAGCAGATCATAAAAGTCAGGGTCGATGGCGAAAGGGCGCTTATATTCGATGATGTAGTTGCGCGCGTCAGCGATGAGTACGCAACATTCATGCATGTGGATTACGACGAGATGAATGCAGCCGCTATATCCGGTCCGGACCCCATAGGCGTCATACTCGATTAGCCGCATTTTGCAAGAAAAAAGAATTGTCCGGTCATACCGGGCAATTCTTTTGGAATTTAGCAGCAGGCGCTTATTTACAAAGCTATACCAGATTCAGCACTACTGTTAAGATAACGAACCCACCAGCGAACCACTTTGTCGCAAGCGCCAGGCGGACGTCGCGCGACTTTTGCTTGTTTCTGGACAAATATGTGTCTGATTGGCCGCTGAGCGCCGAAAGTCCCGAGTTTTTGCCGGATTGCAGTATAACTATGCATATAAGGGCTAAACATATAACTAACTGTATGACTACAAATATTAATTTCAAAACTTCCATGGCGTGGCCAATCCTTTCATGATCCCTAAGCGGCAAACGAAGCGTTATGCAAAGCGTCAGGTCTGTTTTTTGATAGCGGATGATATTTTAGCATACCGTTTCACATATTGCAAGCATTTTTTCATTGTAGCATAAGGAGAGCATTGTAGCATAGTTGCTGGTCAGTGGGTAGCCGGAATTGTACTCTTTCTTGGAGACAGGGGGACTAGCAAGGGCTAGCAGCAGAACCGTCCCCTTGCTACATGAGCAAGTCGCTTGGTCGGCTTCAAGTCTTACTAAATGTTCTATCCCTACCCCGGGATGTGCTCCTGCCGACCTCAGCTT
>Ga0082212_10008951_pt1 | contig 12978 bp, 12 predicted proteins | sample TergutNt197P3_FD_71548 | JGI IMG/M metagenome (GOLD analysis project Ga0082212, IMG submission 71548) | Neocapritermes taracua P3 segment gut microbial communities from Petit-Saut dam, French Guiana - Nt197 P3 | ecosystem: Host-associated > Arthropoda: Insects > Digestive system > Gut ... | reverse complement strand
CGCTCTTTCGTCGGAGGATCTCGATACCTTCCTTGCTCCCGAGATACAGGGGGATAGGAGACGGGTTCTTTTGCGCGGGGCTCTGGCAAGCCCGGGCAGGCTTCGCAACCTATACCAAGATTCAGAATGGGAGACCGAACGTCAGAAGATTGTCGCCTGGTATATAGAAGAACCGACATGGGATATCTTGCGACGCCTGAAGTTCGCTGAAGAGAGAGACGCGGAATTGAAGGATCGTGACGAGTGGCGCCATCTTTGGCGCACCTGGCAGACTCTTTCTCGAGATCGCATCCTGCTCTCACTCGGCGCTCAGGACGAACAGTTCATCAATCCCGATGCTGCGCCCATATTACGCAGAATGCCTTCTCTTAATATGGCGGTACTTCAGAAGCGATATGCTGAGACGAATGATGCTCTCGGTCAGCTCCAAACCAATACCAGTCCCCGGCTCATCGCCGAGAGTCTGCTGCTCAGTTGGCTGCAGGACCCTGTTCATTCAATGTGATTAAGGAGTTTGAAAGATGCTAAAAGTGGTCGGAGTGCGCTTTAAGACAGCCGGAAAGATTTACTACTTTTCCCCGGGCTCACTCGATCTGGCTGCGGAAGACTTCGTCATCGTCGAAACGGTGCGAGGCGTAGAGATGGGTCAGATCGCCTTCGGCGTACGGGAGATATGCGAACAGCGCATTGCAGCTTTTCAACCTTTGAAGGAGATCAAACGAAAAGCCAGTGCTGCCGATCATGAGCATCAGCAGATACTTCGTCAAAAGGAGCGAGAAGCATACCTCGTCTGCCTGGAGAAGATTAAGCAACATGATTTGGGCATGAAACTCCTCGATGCAGAGTATACCTTCGACGCGGCGAAGCTCATCTTTCAGTTTACCGCTGAAGGGCGTATCGATTTTCGCGAACTGGTACGCGATCTGGCTTCGGTGTTTCGGACGCGCATCGAACTGAGACAAGTAGGGGTGCGGGACGAGGCTAAGCTGATCGGTGGCATTGGTGGTTGTGGACGCGAGCTTTGCTGTTGCAGCTTCTTAGGCGACTTCCATCCCGTCTCGATCAAGATGGCCAGGGATCAGAATCTGTCGCTAAACCCCACGAAGATATCAGGCGTCTGTGGACGCTTACTCTGCTGTTTAAACTATGAGTTGGAAGATTATAACTCCGCGAACCAAACCGTGGGCATCGAGATGGGATCCATCGTGGATTGCGATGCGGGTCGCGGTAAGGTGATCTACCTCAACAATCGACGTAACATAGCTAGAGTTAAAAACTTAGCCAGTGGCGAGATAGTGGAGTTCCCTCTCAATGAACTCCTGCTGGTTGCTGAAGAAGACCCCGATCTGGTCTCAGCACCCGAGGAGAGTAGCACAGGCGAGACACCGTTTGTGTCCGAGCCATGACTCCCGGTAAACTCTATTTGGTGGCTACACCGATAGGTAATCTGGAAGACATAACGCTCCGCGCGCTCCGCGCGCTTCGGCGCGCTGACATAATAGCGTGCGAAGATACGCGGACGACTTCCGTTTTGCTCAGGAGATACAACATCAAAAAAAGTCTCGTATCCTATCACGCTCATAACGAGCGCGAGAGGAGCGAGAATTTAGCAGGTAAACTTCTCGAAGGAAAAACTATTGCTCTCGTGAGCGACGCGGGGACGCCCGGAATATCCGACCCGGGTTACACTATCCTAAAGCTGGCGCTTGAAAACAACATAGAGATTGATGTACTACCAGGAGCGAACGCCATTCTGCCCGCGCTGCTTTTATCCGGCTTGCCCCCATATCCTTTTTTGTTTCACGGTTTCCCGCCGGAAAAAGAAGGGCAAAGGCGGGAATTGTTCACGCAGCTTTCACAGTTGCCCTGTACGCTTTGTTTTTACATTTCCCCGCACAAAGGCGTTAAACACCTGAACGATATGCTGGAAATATTCGGGGACAGAAATGCTTCCTTGGTAAGGGAGATAAGCAAAATCTATCAGGAAGCAACTCTTACGACGCTGTCGGCAATACGCGACAGGCTGAAAGAGGGCGTTAAAGGAGAGCTTGTTCTCGTAGTCTCCGGATGTGACAAAGATAGTAAAGATTCAGCGGCGGCCGATTGGAAATTATTTATTCCCGAAATGCTGAAGGATGGTTTAAGCGTTCGCGACATAACTGAAAAAATATTGCAGGAAGTAAAAGGCGCCAATAAAAACGAGATCAAAGAAGCAGTGCTGGCGGAAAAAGCAAAACTTTGTTGATAGACTCCACATCAAATATTTTAAAAATCTAAATTTGTATATTCCCATAACAAGTGTCGTAGGAAGCAGCTGTTATCCTTTTGTGATATGATAAAATTTATATACATATACATATACATATGATACAAGGAATGATGACATATGCAGAACATAAGCCTTTCTATACCAGATGAAATAGTTTTTGAAATGAAATCGTTGCCAAAAAGAGAGACAACAATAAACGCCAAGTTGCAATTGAGCCTTGCAATAGGTATGTTTGTATCTCAGGAAATAAGTCTGGCAAGAGCGGCTCAATTAGCTGAAAGAAACCTTGTTGATTTTGTAGATATCTTAAGTGAACTTAGAATTCCAGCATTTACATATACAGAGGATATGCTTGATGACGATTTGAAGTTCATGGAAAAGAAATAAACGTAATGGACATCGTAATTAATGCAAGTCCTCTAATCCTACTTAGTAAAATTAAGCTCCTATATTTACTTAACAAACTTTTTGATACAGTGTATATTCCATACGCAGTCCTTCAAGAAATTCAAGCTATTTAAAGCTGACACGGAAGAAGAATTATTGAAAATCGAAGCATTGGGGGTATCTGAGTTGAATCAAGCAATAAGCGCATATCACAGCGTCACTGCTTCATCGGAGTTCCGAGAATTGGAGCGTTTACGAGCTAAGGCCCGCCATGATGAAGCGCAGGCGTTATACCATGCTGAAATAAAAGGTGAAGCGAAAGGTAGAGCGGAAGGAAGAGCGGAAGGTAGAGCGGAAGGTGAAGCAAAAGGCAGAACTGAAGGCATATTAGCCATAGCTTGTAATATGCTGAAACGTAACAAGCCGATTGATGAGATTATGGAAGATACCGGATTGACCCGCGTTGAAGTTGAAACCTTACGGGGCTGTAATAATAGTTAATAATTTTCGTTCCATATTTTCGAGGTTAAATACAGAATTTCAAAAGTGACTTCGCATCAAATTCACCTGAGATGCGAAGCCGCTTTTATTATGTTGATCCCGCTAATATAGCCATTTGTTATGCCTCTAAACAGCCAAAGCCAAGACGCATCCCTATGGGATGCGGAAAATTAATAATAACGCTTTCTACCAAAAGATGCATCCCTACAGGATGCTAAGAATTAAAGATTCTTGAGCGTAGCGTATGTGCAAAGATTGTTTTGACTTTTGACTTTTGACTTTACATCGCGCTAAAATGTCGTAATATGAATAAAAGAGAGGACGCGTTAACGTCCCCTCGGTTGTAAACCGTGGGAGCGGTGAATAGCCGGACTCACAAAATAAAAAATCTTTTATGAGAAAATAAACCGCTCGTGCCAAAGGGGCGGCTTTTTTTTCATGATTGACATTAGCGCAATAATAACTAACCCGATTTGCTTTATTTCAGCTTTTACCTTTGTTTTAATTCCGAATTGTTTTTTTGATGATATAATAACTAAAACTAAAAACATGTCACAGTCAACATTTACGAAAATTATTTTCTGGAGGGCTTGCACATGAAAAAAATACGGCTTCCATACCATAAAGGACATATCGAACTGGAGCTTGATGAAAAATATTTACAGGCTGTGCTTGTTTCAAAAGCGCATGAGTATAAGCCTGAAAAAAGTGAACGGGAGCTTGTGGAAGAGGCTTTGGATAACCCTGTCGGCTCGGAAAAGCTCGAAGTTCTGATAAAGGATAAGAAAAATATGGTGATAGTCACAAGCGACCATACGAGGCCGGTTCCCAGCGGGATTACTTTGCCTATTCTGTTGAGAAGGATTCGCGCCGCTAATACGAATATTGAAATAACAATAGTTGTCGCCACAGGTACCCACCGCGCTTCCACACGCGACGAAATGATTTCAAAGTACGGTGAAGAAATAGTAAATAAGGAAAAAATCATTATACACAACGCGCGGGCAAAGGAGGATATGGCGCCGCTCGGCGTATTGGATACCGGGCTTAATGTTGAGTTGAATAAAGCCGTCTTGAATACCGAGTTTTTGATGGCTGAGGGGTTTATTGAACCGCATTTTTTCGCTGGATTTTCGGGGGGGAGAAAGAGCATCTTTCCAGGTGTGGCGTCAATGGAATGTGTGATGGCAAACCATTGTGCGGAGTATATCGACAGCCATTTTGTCAGAACCGGCATTCTGGAAAACAACCCCATACACATGGAGGCAAGAGAAATTGCCCGCCTCGCCAAACTCCAATTCATTCTCAACGTGGTTATTGATAATGATAAGAGAATTATCAAGGCATTTGCGGGGCATTTTGACGAAGCGCACGTGGTTGGATGCCGATTTGTACGAGAACTCTCGGAGGTGCAAGCGTCCCCTGCGGATATTGTGATAACGACCAACGGGGGGTATCCGTTGGACCAGAATATTTACCAAGCGGCTAAGAGCATGTCCGCCGCAGAAGCCACCTGTAAAGAAGGAGGCGTCATCATTGATGTGGCTGCCTGTATCGACGGCCATGGCGGGGAGAGCTACTATGAAACTTTAAAACTCGCAAAATCTCCGGAAGAAGTCACTCGTCAGATACTTAAAAGAAGCAGGTCGGAAACAATAGAAGACCAGTGGGAATCTCAGATAATGGCGCGAATATTGGAAAAGCATAAAATAATTTTGGTCACAGACATGTGTGATAAACGTATTATTGAAGACATGTTCATGATTCACGCGTCGAGCATAAATGAAGCGCTCGGGATTGCCCGAAAATATAAGGGGGAAGATGCGAAAATAACCGTTATACCGGACGGTATTTCCGTTATAATTTCAAAATGAAGTAAAATTATTCATGGTTAATTTGGGTTCATTAAATACTTATTATTGATAATCCGATGTTCATATTAACTCCATATTAACTTCATATAGATTTCACACTTTTGAATATAATTTAAGTTAGATATTACAAAACATGTATTACCAACAGGAGGTAAGGAAATGAAAAAATTTGTTGCAATATTTATTTTAACAGCTTTTGTTTTTCAGAGCATGCCTTTAGATCTTGCTTACGCTGCTGTGTCACGAGCTAAACCGGCTCAGCAAAACCATCAGGAGAAGTCGGCAGAACTTGCACCGCTGGCGGCTAGAAAGGCGCCGTCAGATGAGACAACGCCTGAGAAACCGAAGCCAAAATCGCCGCCTGCGAGCCCAAAACCGAGCGCTCCGCCGAGACCTAAATCAAGTCCGGAGACGAGCGCCAAGGTTAGCGCCCCGTCAAGTCCTAAATCAAACCCGGCGGCGAGCGCCAAAGTGAGCGCTCCGCCGAGACCAAAATCAAGTCCTGAGGCGAGCGCCAAGGTTAGCGCCCCGTCGAGTCCTAAATCAAGCCCGGCGGCGAGCGCCAAAGTGAGCGCTCCGCCGAGACCCAAATCAAGTCCGGAGACGAGCGCCAAGGTTAGCGCCCCGTCGAGTCCTAAATCAAGCCCGGCGGCGAGCGCCAAAGTGAGCGCTCCGCCGAGACCTAAATCAAGTCCGGAGGCGAGCGTCAAATCGAGTTCTTCGTCGAGCCCGAGCACTCCGTCAGTCTCAAGATCGAGACCAACGCCGGGCTCTACGACAAGCCCTAAATCAAGTTCTTCGTCGAGTTCAAGCACTCCGTCAGTCTCAAGAACGAGACCAGTGCCGAGCGCCCCGACAAATCCTAAATCAAGCACAGCGGTGAGCCCAAAATCGAGCTCTCCGTCGGTATCAAGACCGAGGTCAACGCCAAGCTCTCCGTCGATATCAAGACCGAGATCAACGCCAAGCTCTCCGTCGGTTGCAAGCCCGAGACTAAGGTCTGGCACTCCATCAATAACAAGATCCGGGCCAAGGCCGGGCGCAGCGCCGACCCATAGACCGGGCGTTTCGACGAGCTCAAGAATGGGACGCCCGACGCGACCGCAACCGAGACCTCTGCCTCCGCGTCCGCCGCGAGTGATATCGAGACCGGCTCATAGACCTCCGAGACCGTTGCCGAAAATGCCCGCGCGTCCGATTTCAGTAAGATCGCCTCTTAGGGCGTATTCAACGCATGCCATAAAGCGCCCTCCGCTCAGGCCGTTCTTCCACAGCTATCCGCAATTTTACACGCCGCACTTGGGATACGGGTTTTTATGGGGACTTCCGTTCCTGTTCACCAAGAGGCCTGAAGTCAGGGTGCAGGTAGACAGCTACATAGTAAATCCGGAATATGTGGATTATGATTACAATATCGAGCCGTCGTCACAGATGAAGCTCAACATGCAGGAAGTTCAAATGCTGAACGATGAGTTGAGGGAAGAACTCAAGAGAAGCCCGGTAGACAAGGAAAAAGCAATTGATATTTACTTGGATATAAGGGAGATTTCGCAGGAAATAACGGACGAGGGTTTCTACGATTATTTGGAAATTGTGGATACGTTGCCGATAAACAGAAACTATGCCGACGATATTTTTGAAATACCTGACGACCTGTCGTTTAAGATGAAAATAAAGGCCAGGGAAGTTGAGCTGTTGATACATCAGCTTAATACCGAACTCAGCAAAAGACCTGTAAATAAAACAAAAGCTCTCGATTTATACTTCGAAATCCGCGAAGGCGCGCAGGAAATAGCGGACGAGCGTTTCTTTGATTACTTAGACTCGCTGGAATAGTGTGAAGTGTGAAGTATGAAGTGTGGAGTGTGGAGTTAAAAAAGCAAAAGAAAAACATTTTTGAACTTCGCTCTCTGGAATAAGTTAGACAAGAAGCTTATACGGAATAAAAGAATACGTGAGAATCGAAAAAGATTCTCACGTATTCTTTTTATTTCACATTAACTCCATATTAAATCCATATAGATTTCACACTTTTAAGTATAATACAATTAGATTTACGAAATTGACATTTCAAGAGGAGGAAGGAAACATGAAAAGAATTCTTGCAATCTTTATTACAACAGCTTTTATTTCTCAGAGCCTAACTATAGATCTTGCTTACGCTGCTGTGTCGCAAACCAAACCGGCTCAGCAAAATCATCAAGATCAAACGACGAAACCTCTGCCGCTGGCGGCTAAGAAGGCGCTGCCAGAAGAGATAACGCCTGAGGCGCCGAAACCAAAGTCACCGCCGGTCAGCCCAGCCCCGAAGACAGCCCCGAAGCCAGCTCCGACTCCAGCGCCAAAGCCAGATCTGAAGCCAGCGCCTAAGCCAGCTCCGACTCCAGCGCCAAAGCCAGATCTGAAGCCAGCGCCGAAGCCAGCGCCGACACCAGCGCCTAAGCCGACTCCGACACCTGCGCCGAAGCCAGCACCGACTCCAGCGCCTAAGCCAGACCTGAAGCCAATGCCGAAGCCGACTCCGGCGCCTGCGCCGAAGCCAGCACCGACTCCAGCGCCTAAGCCAGACCTGAAGCCAATGCCGAAGCCGACTCCGGCACCTGCGCCAAAGCCAGCACCGACTCCAGCGCCGAAGCCAGACCTGAAGCCAATGCCGAAGCCGACTCCGGCGCCTGCGCCGAAGCCAGCACCGACTCCAGCGCCGAAGCCAGACCTGAAGCCAATGCCGAAGCCAACACCGACACCAGCGCCGAAGCCAGCGCCGAAGCCAGCGCCTAAGCCAGCGCCGAAGCCAGCGCCTAAGCCAGACCTGAAGCCAATGCCGAAGCCAACACCGGCACCAGCGCCGAAGCCAGCGCCGAAGCCAGCGCCGAAGCCGATACCTGCTCCGAAGCCAGCGCCTAAGCCTATGCCGAAACCGATCCCCAAACCGGGTCCAGGACCTATATTCAAACCGAGCCCAAAGCCTCAGCCTCATCATCCGCCGATAGTGATTAAAAGACCGGCGCCGAGACCTCCGAGACCTTTGCCGAAAATACCTGTACGCCCGATTATAGTAAGACCGCCTATTGTGGCGTATTCAGCGCCTGTTATTAAGCGTCCTCCGCTTAGGCCGTTCTTCCACAGCTATCCGCAGTTTTACACTCCGCATCTGGGGTACGGGTTTTTATGGGGACTTCCGTTCCTGTTCACCAAGAGGCCGGAAGTGAGGGTTCAGGTTGACAGCTATATAGTAAATACTGAATATGTGGATTACGATTACGATATTGAGCCGTCGTCACAGATGAAGCTCAACATGCAGGAAGCTCAAAGGCTGAACGAAGAGTTAAGGGAGGAACTCAGGAGGAGCCCGGTAGACAAGGACAGGGTAATTGATATTTATTTGGACATAAGGGAAATTTCGCAGGAAATAACTGACGAAGGCTTCTACGATTACTTGGAGATTGTGGATTCGTTGCCGATAAACAGAAACTATGCCGACAACATTTTTGAAATACCTGACGACCTGTCGTTCAGAATGAGAATAAAAGCCATGGAAGTCGAGCTGATGATTAATCAATTAAATACTGAGCTCAGCAAAAGACCTGTAAACAAGGTTAAAGCTCTCGATTTATACTTTGACATCCGCGAAGGCGCGCAAGAAATAGCAGACGAGCGTTTCTTTGATTACTTAGACTCGCTGGAATAGTGTGAAGTGTGAAGTTAAAAAGCAAAAGAAAAACGTTTTTGCACTTCGCTCTCTGGAATAAGATAGATAAGAGGTTTATACGAAATAAAACAATGCGTGAGGATCGAAATTGATTCTCACGCATTCTTTATGTTCATATAAACTCCATACTAATTTCATATTGATTTCACAATTTTGAATATAATTCAAGTTAGATTTAAGGAATATATTCATCAGGAGGAAAGGAAACATGAAAAGAATTCTCGCAATCATTATTTTAACGGCTTTTATTTCAGAGAGCATGTCCATAGACCTTGCTTACGCTGCTGTGTCGACGAAGCCTCAACAAACTCAGCAGAAAATAGCGCAGCCGACGCAGAAAATAGCCCAACCTACGCAGAAGATAGCCCAGCCAACGCAGAAAATAGCCCAACCTACGCAGAAAATAGCTCAGCCTACGCAGAAAATAATTCAGCCTTCACCTCCAATACCGCAACATAATCGTCCGCCAATTATAATAAAAAGACTGGCGCTGAGACCTCCGAGGCAGTTGCCGAAAATGCCTGCGCGTTCTCTTGTAAGGCCGCCTGCTATGTTGCGTTCAATGCCAGCTATTAAGCGACCTCCGCTCAGACCGTTCTTCCGCAGTTATCCGCAGTTTTACACGCCGCATCTTGGATATGGTTTTTTTTGGGGACTTCCGTTCCTGTTCACAAAGAGGCCAGAAGTGAGGGTTCAGGTTGACAGCTATATAGTAAATACTGAATATGTGGATTATGATTACGATATTGAGCCGTCGTCACAGATGAAACTAAACATGCAGGAAGCTCAAAGGCTGAACGACGAGTTAAGGGCGGAACTCAGGAGGAGCCCGGTAGACAAGGACAGGGTAATTGATATTTATTTGGACATAAGGGAGATTTCGCAGGAAATAACGGACGAAGGCTTCTACGATTACTTGGAAATTGTGGATTCGTTGCCAATAAACAGAAACTATGCCGATAACATTTTCGAGATACCTGACGACCTGTCGTTCAGAATGAGAATAAAGGCCGGGGAAGTTAAGATAATGATAAATCAATTAAATATAGAGCTCAGCAAAAGACCTGTCAACAAAGTAAAAGCTCTCGATATGTACTTCAAAATCCGCGAAGGCGCGCAAGAAATAGCGGACGAGCGTTTCTTTGATTACTTAGACTCGCTGGAATAGTGTGAAGTGTGGAGTTAAAAAGCAAAAGAAAAAACATTTTTGCACTTCGCTCTCTGGAATAAGATAGATAAGAGGTTTATACGAAATAAAACAATGCGTGAGGATCGAAATTGATTCGCTCACGCATTTGATTATGTAATTTTTATAAAATCCAAATTCTCGAACACGGGTCTATTGTATTTATCTTTTGTATTTAACTCCACACTTCACACTTCACACTTCACACTTCGCACTGTTTTTTTAGTCATTGTCAGTACGTTCTTATTATCAACGCGCGCATACGAAACTTTGTCCATTAGCTGTTTCACTAAGAAAATTCCAAGGCCGCCGGGTTTTCGTTCTGATATGGGTATGTTCAAATCCGGGTCGGATCTTAGAAGGGGGTTATAAGGCTTACCTGTATCTTCAAATTCAATAACAAACTCCTCTTTTGCCGAAATAAGTATGGCAACGTTTCCATTTTCAGGTTTGTAAGCGTAACGCGCGATGTTCATAAAGATTTCTTCCACTGCAATATCTATTTCACTCTGAAAATTCGACTCGCAATTATGCTGCTCAAGATCCTCATTTACAAAGTCAATAACTATATCTAAATTATCAATGCACGCTTCAACTAATAACTTTTTCATGCCATGCTGTATTTATTTATTTTCAAGGCAAGCATTGTGATATCGTCAGCTTGCTCGGCGCCGCCCGCGTAATTGTCAATCTCTCGCTTTATGGCGGGCAACAGTTTCGTTGGCGGGTAATCTTTATACGTATTTATTGTTTCAAGCAGCCTCTGCTCGGAAAACAGTTCCTGATTCGCGTTCATGGCTTCAGTCACTCCATCTGTATATAAAAATAGAGCATCTCCCGGATCAAGTGTAATCACTTCTTCCTTGTATTCCGAGCCTTTCTTCCATGCTAGGATTGGGCTTGGCTTCGTTTTCAAAAACTCAAAGTCGCCGCCCGATTTTTTCAAGAGCGGCGGATTGTGACCTGCATTAACATAGACGAATCTTCCGGTCAATGTATTATAAAAGCCTACAAACGCAGTAATGAACGTTGAAGTGTCGTTATTTTCGCATAGCTTGTTGTTTACCGTCTCTAAAATGTCCTTGGGTCTTTTGCAGGAACTGCAATTTTTAATGAGAGTCTTGGCAATAACCATAAATAATGCTGCTGGAATTCCTTTGCCGGAAACGTCCGCTATTACCACTGCCAAATTGAATCCGTCAACAAAATAAAAATCATAAAAATCCCCGCCAACTTCCTTTGCAGGAAGCATCGAGGCATATATATCAAATTCGGTCTTGTCCGGGTATGGCGGGAAAACGCACGGAAGCATACTTGCCTGTATCTCTGTCGCAACGTTCAGCTCGGCGCCTATTCGTTCTTTTTCCATGTGCTCATGGGCATAAGCCTCTATGGAACCCTTTAAATCAGCGGTCATTTTATTGAAAGCCTGCGCGAGCGTGCCTAATTCGTCCTTTGAAGTCATCTTAATCTGTATGTCAAGATTGCCGAGAGCAAGTTGCGCGACTTCGGACGTAAGCTGCTTTATCGGCGCGTTAATAAGCTTTGAAATTAAGTAATACGCAAGGCATAGCGCCAATGCGGACGAAAAAGCTATTATCATGGAAAAACGGTTGTTTTGGCTTTCCACATCGGCAAAAATCTCATTTTCTGGAATTTGTATGGATAGAAGCCAGCCATTATCCATATATCTGCCAAACCTCAGATACGAGACGCCCTCAAGCTCAAAAGAATCAGCGTTTATATCCCAGGGGATGCTTTTAATGGACTCGCCTGCGATGCTGTTTGTTCGCGTGCTGGAAATGATGTAGTCCTGTTTAGGTACGCAAAGCAAGACAAAACTGTTTTCAGTCGGTTTTATTGAGATTAATTCTTCAATTACTGCCTCAATTTCCAAATCTACGGTTGACACGCCGAGTAACTTTCCAAACCTATCGTAAATTCCGGCGCCGGACGTCGTCATCAAACTAAATGATCCTGTATCGTCAACATAGGGCTTTGTCCATACAACTTGATACGGTTCCTTTACCGCATCGATTATTTCCCGGTACCAATTTGTGTTGTGATAGTCGTATTCGGACATTACAAAAGTATCGTCGAGACGCACCTCTCCTCTCGCTTTATCGTAGAACGCATACATACCGGCGCGAAGAGTGTCCCTGTTATAGGCGTTTGGTTCGAACCAAAAACCGCCGCCCAAGGCAGTCGGAAAACTGCGAAGGTATCCCAGTACTAACGTTTCGCCCACTTCTCTTGATTGCGACCTATAATATAACAACCCGTCAAGAGCGAAGTAGACAGCGCTGCGTTCTAGCTCCGCGATTATTTTGTTTACTTTTTCCGTCTCGAACTCCACTGTTTTTTTTATGCCTTCAAGACGCAGCTGCTTGTAATTCATGGTGGTTATTATTGAATATAATACAAACGCCGTGCCGATAAACGCCAAAAAAACAAGTACGATGGTTAAAATCTTTGTTCTCAGCGAACGCATGAGCGCAAACCTGCCGGTTTTCTCAGAATTACACTATCAGCATCTTGTCCAAAGCGGTCATGCCTAAAACATTTTTGACAACTTCAGAGGGTCGTTCTATTCCGAATTTGCCGCCTGCATTTTCTGCTTGTTTATAAATATTAAGAATTGCGCTAATTCCATTTGAGCTTAAATATTTTACCTGTGACATATTCAGGATTATATTGAGCTCCTCGTCTTGTATGGCCTCTTCCAGTTTATTCTTAAGCGCGGGCGCGTTAATTGTGTTTACGCGCCCTATTACCGTGTATCTGACGGCGCCTCCCTGAACTCTATCTTCCTTGATTTCAAAATCGTTTTCTTTCATTGTCATTTTCCCCTCCCTTTAGATACAATGTTCAATGTTCAATGAAATACAAAAAGACAAGATAAAAACAAAAACTATTACAAACGCTAAAAATATGACCGTAGGGGACTGTAACAAAAGCTGGCGGCAGGATGCCGCCCCTACAACATATTGTGCACAAAATGCCGAACAACCACTATATATTGTGGTTTGGCTAACCAATATACTACTTTTGT
>Ga0082212_10008950_pt1 | contig 12980 bp, 12 predicted proteins | sample TergutNt197P3_FD_71548 | JGI IMG/M metagenome (GOLD analysis project Ga0082212, IMG submission 71548) | Neocapritermes taracua P3 segment gut microbial communities from Petit-Saut dam, French Guiana - Nt197 P3 | ecosystem: Host-associated > Arthropoda: Insects > Digestive system > Gut ... | reverse complement strand
AAAACAGAAAGGAGGGTTAAAAAGTGGACAGCGGCATTTCAGAGATGATAAGCGGCGTATTATCAAATCCCGACGCGATTAATAAAATAATAACCATGATGCCCGCAGTCGCCCAGATGATGAACAGCGGCGGCTTAAAAAAAGAAAAAATAGTCGAAACTACCGTAATTGATAAAAATAAACCCGAAACGCCGGATAATAATATATCAGCCGAAAGTCTGATGGCAAACGAAAACGTCATGAACGCTTTGAAAAATTTAATATCGGCGTTAAACGACGCGTCGGCGAATAATAATAACATAAGCGAAAATAACGAAAATACAGAAACCGGGGATAAACCGGATAATAACGACGCAGTCATGACTTCGGCTAACGTTAATAATAATTTCGAAAATATCGTGAATATGCTTGGTTCGGCGTTAAACTCCCAAAATAATCAGACTAATCAGGACGATAGCGCAAACATAAACAGCGGGATAGAAAAAACGCTCGATACCCTTAAAAATTTTTCAAGCGCGACAAGCCCCGAAGGCGACCACAAATCAAAACTTCTTCTCGCGTTAAAGCCATTTTTAAAAGACGACCGTAAAAACAAAATCGACACCGCCATAAAATATATGAATGCCGCAAAGATAATCAATCTGTTCGGCAAAAACGGATTTGTATAAAACGTCATAAATATAAACAGGGTGAAAAAAGATATGTACATGAGAAACAAAAATAATAACTATTATGACAGATATTCAAAATATAATATAAACGATTTCCCGCCGAATTATTCCGGGCAGTACACAAAAGAATCCCTGCGTGAAGATAATCCCGAAATATGCGAAGCTGATGAAAAAGTTGAATTAAACAAAAAAGAAAATCATGAACATCATCAGGAACATGACAATCACAGGGAACATAAAGAGCATAATGACCATAATGAAAAAGAAAGCGAAGAATCAAACGAAAAACATAACAACTCGCTTTTCGGGAATCTTTTCGGCGGGAATAAACACAAAGACGGCAAAAAAGGCGGGTTATTGTCCGGATTCTTCAACAAAGGCGGCGACAAAGATAAAGACGGCGGATTTTTGTCGCATATAGAACTTGAGGATTTGATACTTATCGCGGTTATATTTTTTCTTCTCAAAGACGGGTTTGAGGACGATTTGATTCTGATTCTCGCGATTATTCTGTTTGCGTCGTGATAAATTTAGTTTAATTTATTTTATAAAAAACATATCTTCATGAACCGACGTGTTTGCCCCGGCTTGTTCGTCGCCGTCGTAATATGCCTCTTTTACGTTGGTTTTGCATTCGTAATATAAATCGTTGTATTCCCCGGTATAACACCTTACCCATTCGACTATCCCCGTATCCAAAGAAATATATATCAGCTCCCTCTGGTCTAACTGCGGGATAGAGTATTTTATCTCGACTGTGTTTGAGTCGCTGTTCTGATATATCGAACGGTTCACTATTTCGCCGGATTCTATCAGGTTCAGATAATAATTTATATTTTGGATATGCGGCACGCTGTCAAACGAAAACGCCTCAGTTGAAGATTTCGTCAGTTTATTGCCCGTCGTAAAATTTTCGATACGCTCGTTTTTCGTATCGTTTATATACGATTCTTCTTTCACGGAATTTACGCTTAAATCATATTTATATTTATCCCCTTTTTTCCAGAGAGACATTTCTTCGGTTCTTGAAATTTTGCCGTCAGAACTATAATAATCCGCGATTGTTTCCAGATATAAATTATCGGGCAGTTTTATGCTGGCTATTATTTCTTTTATATTTTCAAGGGTGATTTCCAAAGTATAACCCCCGTCGTTTTGTAAACTGCCGCCGGGATTGTTATGCAGGTAATCATATATATTCCCGTCGTCTTTTTCAATTTCATATACGTCGGAATCCGTTTTGAAAAATATATTTTTAATAAAATCGGGAAAATCTATCAAATCAAACCTGTATAAGCCGACCAGTATAAACGCGAAAAGCCCGAACATAATCAAAATCAGAAACAGAAACGATATTGTTTTTGTGATTTTATTATTTTCGCCTATTATCGCTTTGAATTTTGATTCTTTCATATAAAATAACCTGAGCAAAAATTTTTATATTTTGTTTTTTGACTTGATTTTCTCTATTTTTTCTATTTTCTCGGTATTATCGTTATCTTCTTTGTTTTCTTTGTTTTCGGAAACGTCGGTATTTTCAGTATTATCGGCGTCTTTTATATTTTCGTCTTTTTTAGAATCGTCGCTGTTTTCGGACATAAGCCCGCTCTCAAATTTCATCTTGTCGTCTTTGAATATGAGCCACATAGCCACCGATATTGCCAGAGATACTGCGATAATTATAATCGCGTAAACTACTTTCTGGGTGACAAGCATGACCGACGATATTCCGAGCATCGCGCTCACGGCGTATAAAATTCGCACGGTCTGTTTTTTATTGAATCCCATATCGACCAATCTGTGATGCAAATGTTCCCTGTCCGCCGAAAACGGATGCCTGCCCGAAAGAAGTCTGCGTATGATTGCGAAAGTAGTGTCGAAAATCGGCACTCCGAGTATAAGAAACGGTATGACAAACGTAATTACAGCGTGAACTTTGAACACTCCCTGAATAGATATAACCGCAAGCATAAATCCCAAAAAAGCCGACCCCGTGTCACCGATAAAAATCTTCGCGGGATTTACGTTGAAAGGTAAAAATCCTATACAGGAACCGACAAGTATGGCAAGCAGCAGCGCAATCCGGAATTCGCCTATTAAAATCGTGACAAGCAAAAGCGAAACTGCGGATATAGTTGATATTCCGCAGGCAAGCCCGTCAAGCCCGTCGATAAAATTTACCGCGCTGATAATTCCGGCTATCCATAAAATAGTTAATGGAATGGAAAACATTCCGAAATGTATATAACTCCCGAAAATATTTACGCGTTCGACCAACACGCCGCCCTGCCAGACTACTATCCCTGCCGCCGCAATGTGAACAAAAAATTTATAAAGCGAACGCACAGGACGGACGTCGTCCAGTATTCCGACGATTATAAGTAAAAATGCTCCGGCAATCATGCTTAAAATAAATTTTGACACTCCATAGAAAAGAAAAACCGAAATTACAAAAGAGAAAAAAATCGCGAGTCCGCCAAGTCTGGGGGTGATAACGGTGTGCATTCTCCTGTCGTCTCTCGCGGGGTCGTCCAGCGCGCCTATTTTATACGCTAAAACCCTTGCCACCGGGGTTGTGACAAACGCCATAAGCGCGGCGAAAATCACCGCTATTATCGCGTGCAGGAAATCATAAACGTTTATGCTGCCGAAGCTTATATCAATTATATTTTCCATTTTTTTTGTTTTAACCTCTTTAATTTTTATTTAACAATAATATTTAATTTCATCAAGATTGAAATATTTTTTCCATAAGTTACATATCATAGCAAAATTCACCGAAATTATATCCAGTAATTCGTTTAATTGATGGGTTGGTATTTTGCTTTTATTATTTGCTACAATACAGCCGCCATTATTGGTAAGCCAAATTTTAGTTGCGTTCGGAGACGGATTACCCGCCGTAATATGGACATGAATAGGTTCGCCGATTTCATTTGACCAAAAGAATACATGGTATCGTCCGATTCTAAACAACTTTGGCAACCTCGGCACCTCCTAATGCGGCATACTTGAAAAAAATATGCGCGCCGATTTTCAACATTTGCTCAAATGTATTTATTTCATCATCTGAATAACCGTCTCTTATTATCCATTTGTAGGACGGCAAAGAACAACGCGCCATATCAAATCCGTATGGTTTTGGACGTTCAAAATGAACTTCCACGGTTTTTATGCCGTTCTTTTCCATTAAATGCGAATGTGTAATCAATGTTTCATCTTCAAGCGTCATATACGGATACATCATATTTTCTCTCCTTTTATATCTGTAAAAACCCGATTTTTTTATATACTTTCGCCAATGTTTTGTTTGCTCTGTGCGCCGCTTTTTCCGCGCCGTCTTTCAGGATTTTTTCAAGCCCTGTTTTGTCGCCGATGATTTCATAAAATCTTTTCTGTATTGGTTCAAGAGTATTAACAACGGCTTCGCCCACGGCTGATTTAAAATCCCCGTAGCCTTTCCCTGAAAATTCGCGCTCGATTTCATCATAGCCTTTACCCGTAGCGCATGAATATATCGTCATAAGATTATTTATCCCATCTTTGCCGTCGGCAAATCTCACTTCGCTTTCGGAATCTGTCACGGCTCTCTTGAATTTTCTTATTATATCGTCTTTTTTGTCAAGTAATAAAACAAAGGAACCCGCATTATCGTCGCTCTTGCTCATTTTTTTCCCGGGTTCCTGAAGCGACATAATTCTCGCGCTCTTTTCTTTTGATATATACGGCTCGGGAATTGTGAAAACGTCGCCATAAATATGATTAAACCGAACGGCAATATCACGCGTAATCTCAACATGCTGTTTTTGGTCGTCGCCTACCGGAACAAGATTCGCATTATATAATAATATATCAGCCGCTTGCAAGACCGGATAAGTGAAAAGCCCTGCGTTAATATTATCAGCGTGTTGTTCAGATTTTTCTTTATATTGCGTCATTCTCGAAAGTTCGCCGAACATTGCGTAACAATTCAAAATCCACGCTAACTCTGCATGTGCAGAGACATGGCTTTGAATAAACAGAGTGCATTTATCCGGGTCAATTCCGCATGCGATATAGGCGGCGGTAATCTCAAGCGAACGCCGTCTCAAAACTGCCGGTTCTTGCCTGACTGTTATTGCGTGCATATCGACTACGCAGAAATAATTTATATAATCTTTCTGCAATTTTTCCCAGTTTTTTATCGCACCCCAGTAATGACCGATATGCAAATCCCCGCTGGGCTGTATTCCCGACAGAATTATTTTTTTGTTGTTATTATCGCTGTTATTAATATTATCCATAAAAATCCCTCTTAAATCATGTTTGTATATTACATCAATTCTTTCGCAGCCTGTGCCAAAACGTCAACGCCTGTGATTATCTGTTCGTTTGACGGCATAGAAAAATTCACCCTGAACGAATGCGAGATTTCGTTCGCGTCGGCTAAAAACGCGCCGCCCGGCACAACCGCGACTTTTTTCTCCAGACACAATTTCACAAATTTAGTCAAATCTATATTTTCCGGCAAAGTGCACCACAAAAACAACCCGCCGTCCGGTGACGTGTACTTTATGCCAATATCATCGAATTTTTTACGCATCTCGTCTAACATCAAAAGACATTTGTTTTTATATAAGACGCGTATTTTTTCGATATGTTCGTCAATATCAAACTTTTCTAAAAATAAATCGCAGATTAACTGAAAATACATATTTGTATGAACGTCGCTGCCCTGTTTTGCTACGACGATTTTGCCCGCAAGTTCTGACGGCACGGATAAAAAACCCACTCTTATTGCGGGAGATATTATTTTAGAAAACGACGAACAATACACGACCAAGCCGTCGTTATCCATGCTTTTGAGCGTCGGGATTTCATCGCCTCTGAATCTTAATTCTCCATAGGGATTATCTTCGAGAATAATGATTTCATATTTTTTCGCCAATTCTAAAACGGCTTTACGTTTTTCGAGTGACATCGTACTCCCCGACGGATTCTGGAAAGTCGGGATAAGATATATTAGTTTCGCGTTTTTATTTTCAATTAACGCTTTTTCTAATTTTTCAAGACAAATCCCGTCGGATTCCGTATCTATCTGGACTATATCCGCCCCGTTTGCCTTGAAAGAATTGAGCGCGCCGATAAACGACGGTCTTTCGCATATAACAACGTTGCCCTCGTTGCACAGGACTTTACTTGTCAAATCAATTCCCTGCTGACCTCCGGTCATTATCAAAAGAGTATTCTTTTCGTCTCTGATATTAAATTTTCTTTTTATTCTTTCTTCGATTTTTACTCTTAGCGGAGCGTAACCCTCTGATATGCCGTATTGAAAAGCAAGCACGGGCATTTTTTCGTAAATTGTTTTCGACAATTCGCTCATCTGTTCAACAGGGAAAGTGTCCGGCGACGGGTTTCCAGCCGCGAAAGATATAATCGCGGGGTCGTCAAGGACTTTGAAAATCTCCCTGATTGCCGAGGGTTTTATATTTATCATTTTGTCGCTGATTTTATATTCCATTTTGTTTTTACACGGGCGACCACACAGGGTCGCCCCTACTCCAAAAATTATAATTATATATTATACCACAAATTTATATATTATTTCAAGTAAAATATTTTAATGCAAACGGTTTTCTTCCGTGACCGCGCCGCACTCGCTGCAGCAGCCGTCGCAGCCTGTTTCAAAATCTATGGGCATGTTATTTCTTCTGTAATAATCGGCTATCGCGCTTTTGACCGCTTCTTCGGCGAGAACCGAGCAGTGAAGTTTTGCGGGCGGGAGTCCGTCAAGAGCTGACACTACGGCTTTATTTGTGAGTTTCAACGCTTCTTTTACAGGCTTGCCGAGTATCAGTTCAGTCGCGATAGACGAAGTGGCGATTGCCGCCCCGCACCCGAATGTCTTAAATTTTATATCGGTTATAATACCGTCGTCTATTTTTAAAAAGATTTTCATAATATCGCCGCATTTCGCGTTTCCGACTTCACCTATGCCGTCGGCGTTTTCTATCTCCCCGACATTTCTGGGATTGGCAAAGTGGTCCATGACTTTTTCGCTGTACATAAAATTTTCCCTTTCTTTAATCTTTTTGTCTTTTATATTTTACAGTATAAATAACATTATACATAAAAATTTACCGGATATTTTGAATATCATTATAAATTTTTGTCAATTTTTATATTTCCCCGCATAAAATGTTTATATAGGTTATTTTTATGAAAATATAAAAATATAAAAAACGGAGGGTTTAATAAAATGTCAAATAAAAGACACAGGCGGCGTTTTTATCCTGAATTTTATACAGAAGAAGAACTGGAAAACAGCAGTCAAAATAAATCAAACGGGAACGAATCCGGCAGGCTGGATTACATGAACGAAGAATACGACGACTACGATTATGACGAAAACGAGCAGGAAAATGCAGAAACCGACAACGATTACGGGGATTTTATCGAAAATCTTTTCGACAGGACAAAAAAATCCGAAAAAACCGAAAAAATTGACGAACCCGAATTTGTAGGGCTTGAAAATGTTGAATCCGTAGGGCGCGGCATCCCTGACGCGCCGCCGGAAATAACAGAAAATACAGAAGAAAAAGAAATTAAAGAAATAAAAGAAAACGAAATACCAAGCGAAACCCAAAACGATAACGAAATGCCAGAAATGTCAATCGAAATCCCGAAAGAAATGTACATAACGCCAATGCCCGTACCGCAGCATACAGAATTTGATAACGCAAACGCGAAAAATAATGCAAAAGAAAACGAACCTGATAATATAAAAACTTCAAACGAGTCAGAAGATTTAAAAGATTCGGAAGAAGATTTGCTTGTCGCATCAATCCCGACTTTCGCCGAAGATTCAACGCTTGATTTAAAATTTAATCCCGAAGAACCCGAAAAAATTGACGAACCCGAACCCGAAAATCTTTCTTTTATAATGCCTGCCATGCCGGAAAATACCGAAATCTCATCTCCCGATATAATCCCTTTTGACCGCGACGGCGCGATAGAATACGCCAGACGCTGGGCTCTTGACCGCAACCCGAAATATTATGATTTTGACGACATCGGCGGCGACTGCACAAATTATGTCTCGCAGACGTTGCTTGCCGGCGGCTGTAAAATGGATAAAAGCTCCGTTATATACGGCTGGTATTATAATAACGCCAACGACAAAAGCCCCTCGTGGACCGGAGTCGAGCAACTGCATGATTATTTGGTCAGGCAAAAAGATTACGGGATTATTGCTTATGAAATAGATTTAAACTCAGTCGAAGCGGGGGATATAACGCAGCTGTCGTTCAACGGCAAAATGTTCCAGCATTCGCCGTTTATCGTATCGGTAAAACGCAACTCTGACAATTCCGTTTCTTATGACCATATAAAAATATGCGCCCATTCGTTCGATTCCGAGAACCGCGCTCTGGACACATATCAATGGAAAAAAATAAGGTTTATACGAATCGCGGGATTTAAAGAAAAATAAATATTACGCGTTGGGATTTTAATTGTAGGGGCGACCGGGGACGGTCGCCCGCAAATTTGATTTCACATTGGCGGTTTGTTTTACGCGGGAGACCGGGACGGTCGCCCCTACATGTTGTCACGGTCTTCTGTTATTATTTTTATTTTTCCCGTTTGGGGGTCTGAGTTCGCCTTTACGCTGTCCCTGCCGGGAATCAGGCTTGCGCTGACGCTGCTGTTGATTTTGAGGAAGATTATAATTCATAGTCCTGCTGTAGCCCGGAATACTGCTTCCCTGAGTTCTCCCGGCTGCCGCCTGAGCCTTTTTTCTTTTTAACTCCCGCAGTTCCCTGCGTTTTTTCTTTATTATACGCGCCCTTATATATAACGCGCCGTATCCCGCAACGGCTATAATCACGATAACTAAAATTACTATAATAAAAGTCTGCAATCCCGACATTCTTGAATTATGAGCCGAAACGATAGAATTTACGTATAAATTAAAATCATATTTTCCAGCAGTATTCGAATTTTCTATATTTATATCCGAATCAAAATAAGGGTTTACAAGAAGTTTTATTTTTTTTATGTCTGTTTTATCTTCCCAGTCGCTTATGTCAAAATATATAATCTCGTCTTTGTTTGGCGATATATTCGCAAGCCCCTCGAATACGCTTATTGTTTTCGCCGTATTGCCCGGATTCTGGGCAGTCTCGGAAACAGCCGACATTCCCCCCGTTTCGTTCGCTATTCCCGAACTTTGCGACGCGGGTTCGCTTTCCATTATCAAAACAAGCTGTATTTTATGGTCTTCAGGCATCGGGACTGACGTGTCTATCCTGAGTTTTACCCCGACGTATTTCTCTCCTGTCAAATCCAATAAATCATCAGGCGTATAAGTTTTGAAAATACCGCCGAAATCCCCTTTGACCGGATTTGAAAACCCTGTGAAAAGCGTATTTGTCCTGTAAAATTTGTCGGAATCTTTGTTGTCGTATAAAACTTTGCTCGGCGTCGATATATTTGAGCTGGCGATAAATCCCGATAATCTGTCATCGTTAAATCCGCCTATGAGCGTTGCGTTCGGGTTTGATTTTAAAGTCTCCCCGGTGACTTCTTTCAGTATTATCGCGGGTTCGGTTTCTTTCGGATATTTCGCGATTTCGTCGTCGGCTCCCGGGATAGATTTGGCGAATTCTATTTTTTCATGCTCCCTGTTCGTGTCCATATACTTGAAAACGTCGTATATTTTTTTCTTGTCCCACGGGTCGTTTTCAGTATCGGGGATTTTTGTCCACAATCCCAGAGCCCCTACTTCGTTTTTGTCAACATGACCGTGATAAATAAAAGCGGTTATATCGGGTATGCTTCTGACTTTGATATACGCGCAGATAAAAGCCGCCGCCTGCATTTCCATTTCTTCTTTTGAATTGTCGCCGGAAGAATATCCCAAATCAGAAATCATCACTTTTCTTATCTCGCCGCCCGGGAGATAATCTTTTTTTTCAAGATTTATATAATTGCACAGGACTTCTATATTTTTCATGGTTATTATCGGGGTCGAAAAATCGTTTGCCGGTAAAGATTCTTTCCAGTATTCGGGATTCGACCGGTCTAAATTATACGGCATAAAAGCGACGTTCCAGATAAAATTCCCTTCTTTTACGGAATAATCGCACAATAAATCTATTATATTCTTGTTCTTGAAATTCCCGTCCTCAGGGGTTTCCGCGAACCAGTTGTCGAACGGCACGTAAACCCTGCTTCCGCCGAATCTTGAACGCATGGCTGTGTCGCATATCCTCAAAGCCCTCATGTAGTTTTTAACATAGCTGAGCATATCGGTTTTGCCGCAGTAATTATTGCTTGTATGCCTGCCTATCTGATTGCCGAGTATAATATTATATATCCTCCCGTAGCCCCTGTCTTTTTCGACGTATCTGTCCGCGATAAACGACATCAGCGCTTCAAAATACCTTGCGCCTTTTTCGTCCGCCATGTTTATCCCGTAATAAAATATGCTGTCCGTCGAATATAAAGCGTTCGGGTGTATCAGATATTCTATCGGGTCGCGCGGGGCAATAGACTGCGTAATATTATTATCATCTGAATTATCTGAATCGCCTGAACCGCCTGAATCTTCCCCGGTTTCCCCGTTATTATCGTCATTGCTTTGACTGCCGCTTGGGACAAAATCCCACGCCGATATTAGCAAAACGGCGGTGACGTTTATGCCCTCGTTTGTGAAATATTTTATTTTTTTATCATATTCCGATATTTTATCTATGTTAAAATAAAAATCCTCGTCGTCATACTTATAAACTTCGATATTTAAACCGTCTTCGGCGGACATAAAATCGTTTAAAAGTATATTTATCGCCGTATATCCCACTCCGAGCATACGCGCCTCTCCGGGCATCTGGACAGCGAGACCTTTTTTTGTTTTTGAAACCGGAGGGGTATGTTTTTTATTTGACAGGCAGTTTATATTGTCTATATATTTCGCGTCGGTTACGGGTATATATTCGGGTTTGTTCGGGTCTTTTGAGTTCGGGTCTTCTATAGCGGCGACGAATTTATTGAATATCTCCCCGTTTTCCAGCTTTGACAAATCTGGGGAGTACAGGTCAATATCATAATCTGCTTTTTCATCGACGATAAAACTGCTCTCATAAAAAGAGCCCTCTTTGTTTATATCGGAAGTTTCTTCGTATGGCTGAAGTTTAAAAATATATATTGGCTTCCCGTAATATTGCTGTTTTTCTTCCGGACCTATATAAACTCTTATTCTCAGAGTTATTCTGGTGTATAGCTCCATGTCTTCCCTTGATTCTACAGGCACGGTTTGTTTTATCCCGTTTTCGTTTTTCTCTACATACGGGATAACTGATTTTATCCGCGTCTTTTCTTCAAACGGGCTGACTTGGGCGGGCAGGGCATCCGTAACGTTATCGTCAAATTCAGCCGAAACACTGACATTCGCAAACGGCATGAATATCCCGAATAAAACAGTAAAAATTATAACCGCCGCCGTATATTTTTTATTTAAGTTTTTTATAAATCTCATAAATTGATTTTTCACTCCAAGATGTAGGTATATAAATACCCATGATAAAAGTATTTTATCAAAAATTATTATAGAACTTGTTGCTTTTGTGTGAACATTTAGCGACTATGATGTTGAACGAAAAGTATAAAAACAAAAAAATCAAAACCATGCTTGCATTATTTTATATTTGGGTATAAAATATATAATACGGCAATTATAATTTTTTAGGGGGAGTATATATGGATTCAAAACAAAATTTAAAAGAACTGCGTATAAAAAACGAAGAAGCGCGAAAACAAATCATAGAAAAATTCGAGGAAAACGGCGTGCAGTTTATATGTATCGACGGCGTTGATATTTCGCCTATGGCAAAAATAGAACCCGGAACTGTCATATATCAGGGAACGATAATACGCGGCAATTCAAAAATCGGCAAAAATAATATCTTAGGTCCTAATACATTAATAGAGGATTCTATAATCGGCGATAACTGCGTTATAAACTCTACCCAGATATATTCGTCAACGCTTGAGGATAATATCACAACCGGACCGTTCTGTCATATCAGACCAAACTGCGTAATCAAAAACGGCGTAAAAATCGGGGATTTCGTAGAAGTCAAAAACTCCGTTATCGGCGAAAACACACACGCTTCGCATTTGACTTATATAGGAGATTCAGACGTCGGTCAGGACGTAAACTTCGGGTGCGGCACAGTTACTGTAAATTACGACGGGGTAAAAAAATCCCGCTGCAATATCGGCGACAGGGCGTTTATCGGCTGCAACACAAATCTTGTCGCCCCGATAAATATCGGCGAGGACGCGTTTACGGCGGCAGGGTCTACCCTGACAAAAGACGTACCCGCCGGGGTTCTGGTTGTATCGAGAGCGAGGGAGCAGAAAATAATCGACGGCTGGGTAAAAAAACATCGGGGGAAGAAATAATAAACCGGAGGAATAAAATCAAACTATGTTTTTTAAATCACGTGATAAAAACAAAAAAAACACCGGCAAAGTCAAATATATAATCGCGGGATTAGGCAATCCAGGCGAAAAATATTTTTATACCCGGCACAACGCGGGTTTTCTCGCGCTGGATTATATATCGCAAAAATATAATATAAAAATAAACACATTAAAATTCAAATCGCTCTGCGCCAGATATACGTCAAACGTCAAATCGGACGACGGGAATATAAATACTTTTGACGTTTTATTTATAAAACCCCAGACATACATGAACAATTCCGGCGAAGCCGTTTTGGAAGCCGCAAGGTTTTATAAAATCCCGGCAGAAAATATACTCGTAATATCCGACGATGTAAGCCTGCCCGTGGGTAAACTGCGAATAAGAAAGAACGGCTCCGACGGGGGACAAAAAGGTTTAAAGAGCATAATATATCATCTGTCGAGCGAAGATTTCCCCAGAATAAAAATCGGAGTAGGTGAAAAACCCCACCCCGATTATGAACTGGCTGACTGGGTATTGTCTAAATTCCCGAAAGACGATGAAAAAATAATGTTTGAATCGTTTGTAAAAGTTTACGAATGCGTCGATATGTTTATAAACGAAACGCCGCTGGATAAAATACAGAATAAATATAACTGATTATAATTTTTGATTTTTTGATTATAATAAATATTATGAAATATCAAAAAATAAAAGACCTGAAATCGCAATATGATATTGACGGATTATGGCATGATTACGTTCAAAACAAAACAGTCGAAAACAGGAATAAAATAATCGAATATTATTTATATCTGTTATATAAACCCGTGAAAAATATATATCCGGTATGCACA
>Ga0082212_10008949_pt1 | contig 12980 bp, 9 predicted proteins | sample TergutNt197P3_FD_71548 | JGI IMG/M metagenome (GOLD analysis project Ga0082212, IMG submission 71548) | Neocapritermes taracua P3 segment gut microbial communities from Petit-Saut dam, French Guiana - Nt197 P3 | ecosystem: Host-associated > Arthropoda: Insects > Digestive system > Gut ... | reverse complement strand
TGATAGCCGTTTGAAAAAAATCAGTCCCGACGCTGTAATAATAGATTTGGCGTCAGCACCCGGAGGGGTTGATTTTACCGCGGCGAAGAATCTTGGGAGAAATGTTATATGGGCGTTGTCGCTGCCCGGCAAATACGCCCCCGCGACCACAGGGAAAACCCTCGCAAAAATCATAAAAATAATCATGAACGATATAAACAACACAGGCGATAAAAATAAAAAACAAGACTTGATTTTTGAAAGGAGCATGTAATTATATTATGATAGGATATGCTATATGCGGCTCTTTCTGCACGCATAAAAAAACTCTTGACGTTTTAAAAAAATTTATCGAAAGCGGGATTGACATAATGCCGGTTTTATCCGAAAATTCCTGCAATATCTCGACCCGTTTCGGCAAAGCCGAGGATTTTGTAAGAAATGTAGAAGATATAACAAAAAAGCAAATAATAAGCTCTATCGAAGAAAGCGAAAAAATCGGTCCCAACCGCAATCTTGAAATCATGCTCATCGCGCCGTGCACGGGCAACACTCTGGCAAAATTAGCCAACGGGATAAGCGATACCAGCGTAACGATGGCGGCAAAAGCCCATTTGCGTAATCAAAAGCCTTTGGTTATAGGCTTATGCACAAACGACGCTTTATCGGCGAATCTGATAAATATAGGAATTATGCTGAACAAAAAGAACGTATTTTTTGTGCCGATGTATCAGGACGACACGGACATGAAACCCGCTTCGCTTGTATGCGACATGGATTTAGTGATGAAAACCTACGAAATGGCGTTGCAGAGAAAACAACTCCAGCCGGTTTTGTTCGGGTAAAACGGCGGTTATAAATAATATATATGGGCGACCGTAATGGTCGCCCTTGTGTTTTAGCCCTTTTCGGCTACCCATGCATCCACTTCATTAACCAGCGCGACAAACTCGGCATTTTCACGTAGCGACTGATATTTATTATCCTTTAATCTTTCCAGCAGCCACTGTGCTTCGCTGTTCGGGTTAAAATTTGTTATAAGTGGTTTTTTCATTAGGTTCGTGAAGGGTGAGGTATTCGTCTTTTCGCTTGTCCCATTAACAAACTCAGCATACTTTTTAGCATGTGCAAAAGCTTGCTGAAAGGCTTTTACCGTTTCGTCAGATTTGTTGTTATCAAAGAGGGAACGCGCATAACATTGATATAAAAATGTCAGCCAATGATTGTGGATTCCGCAATCGTCACGGAAAATAAGTTCATGTAAGCTAAACAGGATAGCAAACGCTTCATTCTCCGCGCCTGCGCGTCTGGCAAGGGGTCTTAAAGTGTTTTGCAATGGCGTGAACATAGCCGACAAATATTCCTGCTTGTATCTGATACCGTCCTCGCCCCAAGAGGAGTGTGAAAGTATGTCTTCTTTAGAACTATGTATAGAACTGCATTTTTCGGCGATAGCCAGCAGCTTTTCCTTTTCGCCTATGCTGCCGTAGATTTCAGCTAACTTTTGGCGGCATTGACCGCGTATGACGTCATTGGTGGAGGAAACAAGCAATTCCTCCATGATTTTTACCGATTCCTCCCAGTAGCCGAGGGATTTATTCCATTCAACATCGGGAATTTCGTAACCGTCTTGGTTTTTATTCTGTCTTCTGTTAATCCATTTCCAAAACAAAGCTTCCGCCAGTTTAAACAGCAAAATCTCCTCTGCCGGGAACTCTGCCAGAGCTTGGCGCATGATGTCAATCTGTTCATCGCATTGTGACGGATTATCCAGCCGGCGTTTGGTGTACTGCGCTAAATAATCATCGACCTTCCGCCGTTTTTCCGTTGTGTCATGGTCAAAAAGATAATCTGTCGTCACATTGAAAAAATTCGCAATCGGCGTGATATATTCTATATCGGGATAACCGCTTTCATTTTCCCATTTTGATATTGCCTGGCTTGTAACTCCCAGAACTTCCGCAAGCCGTTCCTGCGTTATATCGTCGCGTTTACGCAACGATTTTATTTTTTCTCCTATTTTGATATTCATATAATTACTCCTGATTTTTAATTTATTCACCGGTGTAATTTTATTATATCATTTGTTTATTTCAAATACAATTACCAATTAGTTGTTTCAATTACAACGATTCGTTGATATATTGTTTGGAGGACAGATAATTTACAAAATTTTATTTTTATATTGACACGAACAAAATAAAAAAGTATAATAATTATATTATAAAAAAATAAAAAAACCGGAGGATTAACAAAAATGCTTGTAAACGCTGTTGAAATGTTAAAAAAAGCAAGGGACGGACGTTATGCCGTCGCGCAAATCAATATCAATAACTTGGAATGGACGAAAGCCGTCCTGCAAACTGTCGAGGAATTAAAATCTCCCGTTATACTCGGAGTATCAGCCGGGGCGGGAAAATACATGACAGGTTTTTCTACCGTTGTAGCTATGGTTAAAGCGATGGATAAAGCGTTAAATATCACAGTCCCCGTCGCATTGCATTTAGACCACGGCAAATACGACGAAGGTCTTGAGTGCATCGACGCGGGATTCACCAGTATAATGTTCGACGGCAGTCATTTTTCTATCGAAGAAAACGTCGAAAAAACAAAAGAGCTTGTCGAAATCGCGCATAAAAACGGATTGTCTATCGAAGCCGAAGTCGGAAGCATCGGCGGGGAAGAAGACGGCGTGATAGGCATGGGCGAAATCGCCGACCCTGAGCAATGCAAATTAATCGCCTCGCTCGGCATCGACTTTTTAGCCGCCGGGATAGGCAATATACACGGGGTTTACCCGGCTAACTGGAAAGGCTTAGATTTTGACGCGCTCGAAAAAATACACAACGCGACAAATCAAATCCCGTTGGTTTTACACGGCGGGACGGGAATCCCCGACGACATGATAAAAAAAGCGATAAGCCTCGGCGTTTCTAAAATCAACGTAAACACAGAATGCCAGCTTACGTTTGCCGCCGCCACGCGTAAATATATAGAAGACGGCAAAGACAAAGAAAGCAAAGGCTTTGACCCTCGTAAACTTCTCGCTCCCGGAGTCGAGGCGATAAAACAGACCGTCCGTGAAAAAATACTTCTTTTCGGGTCAAATAATAAAGCGTAAACTAAAAATTTTAATATAATCATCTTGATATATACATTTGTATTTGGTATAATTAAAATAAAAGATTCATAATAAATTGATTTGTGGTATTAACAGATAACGCAGAACTTTCCCTTAAGCCTCCCTTGCTAAAGGGAGGGGGACCGTCGCAAGACGGTGGAGGGATTCGGAATCTGATGTTGTTCGGGGGAACGGAATCCCTCCGTCACGCTTCGCGCGACACCTCCCTTTAGCAAGGGAGGCTTGAATTAGTACCACGCGTCAAACTTATTCCGGAGGTATATGTATGAGATTTTTTAATTTGCGAAAATCAAAAATAATATGCGTAATACTCGCGCTGACTTTGATTGCTTTTATGTTTTATTCATGCGGGGATAAAACCGACGATTCAAATAACAATAAAAATAAAGATTTGCTTGACCAGAATAATAACGACAACCAAAATAATGCTGACGGCGAACAGGAAGAAATCGCCGAATCAACGACAGAGGGGCAGATATTCCCCGACGTTCCCGTTGTGGATTACGGGGAGCATGCGTATAACATACTCACTATCGGGATACCCGGCTCGCAGCAATGGGAAAATATTGATTTGACCCCCGAAGCCGACGCAGGCGACGTTATCAGCGACGCCGTTTACAGAAGAAATACAACAATCGAGGACAAATATAATATCACGATACAGGAAACCCACAGAATGTATAATGATTTTTTCACCGCTATGGAAAAAGAAATCAAAACAGGTTCGGGCGATTATGATTTGTTCAGTCCAAGGGTTATCGACAGCTCGAAATATATGCAGGAAGGCTATTTTGTAAATCTCCGGACCGCGCCGAATATTGATTTGAGTAAACCGTGGTATAACCAGAACGGGATAAACGAAATGACAATCGACAATAAATTATTTATCGTGCTGAGCGATATATTATTGTCGGACAACGACGCTACTTCGATAACTATATTCAACAAAAAATTAATGCAGGCGCACGGTCTCGGCGACCCGTATGCTTTAGTCCGGGAAAACAAATGGACGGTTGACAAACTCTACGAAATGGCGAAAGCCGCGTCAAAAGATTTAAACGGCGACGGCAAAATGACCCCCGACGCAGACCAGTTCGGCTATCTGATATGGACGGACGCTATGATAAGCTACCTGCATTCCGGCGGTCAGAGATTAGTAAGCAAAGATAAAGACGGCTTGCCCGAAGTTACGTTTAATACAGACAAAACATATCAGGTCATGGATAGAGCCTTCACGATTTTATACGACGAGAGCATAACCGGGAACGTTCAGAAACCTGAGTTCGAGAACGCCGGGGGAGAGGCATGGTCTCAGAGAGAATCGGTGTTCGAGTCTATATTCACGTCCGACAGAGCCGCGTTCAGTTGGGTGAGATTATACATGATACCCCGTCTGAGAATGATGGACACAGACTTCGGCATACTGCCGATACCGAAATATGACGAAAATATACAAGGCTATCCGTCAACCGTTAACGTACATCACGCGTGCGCCCTCGGAATCCCCGTGACCGTCACGGATTTGGAGAGGACGACAATTATAATGGAAGCCCTCGCCGCCGAATCGAGATATACCGTACAGCCGGCTTATTACGACGTTTCGCTTAAGTCAAAACATTCAAGGGACGGCGAATCGGCTGAAATGCTTGATTTGATACTGAGCAACAGGGTGATAGATATTGGCGATATATTTAACTTCGGGGGATTCGGCGGAGCGTTCTACGGTCTGGCTCTGACAAACGACAGAAATCTCGCGTCGTTTTACGACCAGTACGAAAATTTAGTCAGGGAAGACATAAAAAAACTGATAGAAAACTATCAGAAACTGGATTAGGGATTAAAGAATAACATTGAACTTTTCGCTAAAGCCTCCCTTGCTAAAGGGAGGGGGACCGCGAAGCGGTGGTGGGATTCGGAGTCTGATGTTGTTCTGAATTATTCGGGGTGTAGGAACGGAATCCCTCCGTCACGCTCCGCGCGACACCTCCCTTTAGCAAGGGAGGCTCCGGCGGTAATTTCCCACGTTTGTTAATTAAACACAAAAAAAGGTCTAAAAAATTTAGGGGAGAGACGTAATAAAATGAAACGCATATTGATTTATTTGCTTTTATCCGCGATTATTTTATCGGGTTTTTCAGGTTTAACGGGCTGCACGACAGATAATAAATCCGGCAAAACCGAAGACGGGGCTTATTCTGTTAAATCTTATAAAGACATTCCCGAAATCACGCAGGACGAAATCGACGCCATAGAAAAACTCAAAGCCGGGAAAGATAAATTTACATACGGGGCAATGCTGGCGACCGAAGCCTATATTCTGCCCGACGGCTCTTACGCCGGATATACTGTCGAGTTTTGTAAACTTTTGTCGGAACTTTTCGGTATAGAGTTTGTGCTTGAGATTTATGGCTGGGACGAACTGATGACAAAGCTCGATTCAAAAGAGCTTGATTTCACAGGGGAACTCACCCCCAATGAAGAACGTATGCGGCAATATATTATGTCCGAACCCATAGCTGCGCGTATGCTCAGGCTTTTCAAGCATGTGAATACGGAAAATATAAAGACCGACAGCGATATTGACGGGTTAAAAATGGGCTTTTTCAAAAATTCCAATACGGCTGAGTCTATCGGCAAAAGAGCCTATCCCATAACTTTTGACAGCGTTGACGCGGACGATTATGAACACGCCGCCCGGATGATTCAGACCGGGGAGATAGACGCTTTTATATGCGAGGCTGTCGCCGACGTCGTTTTCGACGAATATGATTTTATCAAGTCTATGATTTTTTTCCCGATAGTGCACGAATCGGTGTCTATGACTTCGGCAAATCAAGACTATAAGCCGTTTATTTCTGTTTTAAACAAATATATCAAATCCGGCGGGATTCATGTATTGCATAACTTATACATGGAAGGCGAGTTTGAATACTCGAAATATAAATTAAACAATATTTTAACCGATGAAGAAAGAGCTTATATAAGCAATATAACGCAAAACGGGAAAACAGTCTCGGTCGCATATGAACACGACAATTATCCCGTGAATTTCTATAACGACAAAGAAAACGAGTTTCAGGGAATCGCCGTTGACGTGCTTAACGAGATAGGTAAACTCACCGGGCTGAAATTCGAGCCCGCGACCTCGAAAAACACGACGTGGTCTGAAATATACGAAAAACTGCTTACCGGGGAAATCCCGATGGCAGGTCAGCTTTTAATCTCCGAAGAACGCGAGGGGCACTTTATATGGAGCAAAAATCCCTACGCCACGTCTTTCTACGCCCTTATATCAAAATCCGAATACCCCAATCTTTTGTCATATGAAGTGGTCTGGACTAAAGTCGGCGCGATGAAAGGCTCCGGAAAGATAGATATATACCGGGTTCTGTTCCCCGAAAACGACAATCTTATCGAATACGGCACCCAGAACGAGTGCCTCGAAGCTCTGGAGAGCGGTGAAATCGACCTGATGATGGCTTCGGACTATAATCTGCTCATGCAGACGAACTATCATGAAAAATCCGGGTATAAAATAAATATATTGCTGAATCTGTCTATGGACTCTTATTTCGGCTTTCATAAAAACGAGGCGGTTTTATGCTCTATCATCAGCAAGGCGCAGGAGTTTGTGCAGACGTCGGAAATAGAAATCGACTGGACGGGACGCTCTTTTGACTACTCGAAGAAACTTGCCGAGGAACGCTCGTTTTATCTCTCGATATTTTTGATTTTCATGTTCTGCGTGCTCGCGGCTATTATATTTATAATGATAAGGAGCATGAAACTGAGCAGGGAATTAAAAATCGTGGCAAGCCACGACGTTCTCACGGGGATATTCAACAGGCGTTATTTCATGGAGCAGGCTGGGATACAGATAGCGAGGTCATTGCGTCTGGGCAAAGAGTGTTTTATCATCATGTATGACTTGGACCATTTTAAAAACGTAAACGACACCTACGGGCATCTTGCCGGGGATAAAGTCTTAAGGGAAATCGCGCAGAGGATAAAACATACGATACGCCCGTATGATTTATTCGGGCGGTACGGCGGCGAGGAATTTATCATACTGATGTGCGACGCAGATAAAGACAGCGTAATCAAGGCGACCGAGCGCGTGCGCGAAATAGTAGCCGTCGCGCCCGTCGAATATAACGACAAGAATATAGCGATAACGGCAAGTTTCGGGATAGCTCCCGCCGCCCCGAAAAACGATTTGACCGAAGCGATTAATTGCGCGGACGAGGTTCTTTATGTGGCAAAAGATACCGGGAGAAACAAAGTCGTCTTTTACGAGGGATAAAAGTTTTTGTAAAAAGTCTTGACAAGTGCGTTTATGTGATGTATAATATAAATAGCGAAAAACGTATGGCGGACATCGCGGGCTCACGCTCTCGGCGAAACGGTCCAGCCTGCGTTTAGTTAATGTTTGACACTAACCCGTCACAACTGGAATTGGGGGCGGGTTAGTATACTTTTGTTCTGAACAAGATGCACAATACTATGACAAATATTATGTAAATCGCAGTATAAAGTATCTTTTTTTTATCCATACAATCACCTCCGGAGAGATAGTCGCTGGACCCCGTTCCGCCGTTTGCCTGAACATAATCCGTCCTGTCTGCCATACGTCTGAGTTAATTTTAACACGCATAAATAAAAATGTCAAGAGAACGCCGAAAATTTCCGCGTTCTCTTTTGTTATATATTATATATTTTCACGTTTTACTGAAAAAATATTTTTTATAGTTTTGTATATGTTTGCCATAATATCTTTTTATCCAGAAATAACGCATAAAGCTAAAGTCTTTGCCGTATAAAAGAGTATAACTGTATTTTTTTTCTTTTATTAATCTTTTCGCGCGTTCTAAAACCTCCGGATTTTCGACGTATTTATATATAATCTTTTTCGGTATCGACAGCCAGAGCCTGTCTGTTTTCGCGTAAATAATATCGGGATTTTTTTCGTAGACGCAGTTGTCAACCAGAAATCCGGCTAAATTATATCCCGCCGCGGTCACGAAAAAACTGCTGCGCCCCTGTCTGGGATTCAAGTCATATAGTTTATATTCCCCGCTTTTTTTATCGAATTTCATGTCGAAATTGACAAACCCGACGTATTTTATCTCTTCTAAAAAAAACTTAATTTTATCAAAAACTTCCTGATTATAGTCGGTCATTATCGCGGCGTAATTGCCCAGTTGAAGCGGGGCGTAATCTTCTATTACAGGCTGACCGAAACACATCAGTTTGACTTTGCCGTTGTTGTCCGAATAGCAATTTAATGTGCGCTGTGTCGTGTCGTCCCCTGTGATAAATTCCTGAATGATTAAATTGCCGTCGTAGTCAGACTTATTCATGTTATTGATAATCTCTGTATATTCTTGTTTCGTGTTGACAAAAAAGACTTTTTTCTTGCCCTCGAAACTGCTGTGGAGATAATCATAACTGTTGCTGTTGGTCGCTTTGACTATTACTGGAAAATCAAACGGCAGGCTGTTTAAAATATTTAAACGGTCTTTTTTTTCGCAGACCAAAGTTTTAGGGTAGGGGAGTTTATATTCTTCGCAGATTTCATAAAACTTTTCTTTAGTGACAAATTTTTGAAGCAAATCATACGAAATAAACTTATTGCAGAAATATTTTTCGAGAATATCTTTATTTTTCGCGATATATTCGAGATAATAGTCGGAGCATGGGACAAGTATGAGTTTTTCGTAGTCTTTCAGTTTATTTTCGGCGACTTTCACGATATTTTCTATACATATATTTTCTTCGTCGAACTTATCAATCTGGATTACTTCTATAATTTTAGAATATTTGCATTGGGCATACACCAGCCTGCACATAATCGTCGAGACTATATTATATTTTTCGTGAAAAGCCCTCGCAATGCCGTAAGCGTTTTCGTCGCTGCCGAGAATAATCGGCAGGAAAGGTTGTTTGTTTTGCATGTTTTTATCCTCTTCTTAATTCTTTAATTATTAAATCTTTCTGGTCCTGCGACAAATTTTCCGGCAGGCTGTCAATATCGAAAAAACCATAATCCGAAACTTCCTCGCACGCTTTAAATTCGCCGCTTTTTATATGTCCCCGAAAATATAAATTTATACGCCTCGGTTTATTCGCGTATTCAGTCTTGAAAATCCTGCCGATTTCCACGATAAAATTTGTTTCTTCAAAGATTTCACGTTTCAAGCCCTCATCCGGCTCTTCACATTCTATCCAGCCGCTTGGGATTCCCCACGGGTCTTTCCGGTATGTGTGATACAATAACAATATTTTACCGTCGTTATTTGTAATCAGTCCCAATACGGCTACAAGAAAATGTTTATTTGCGCGGGACACAATCATATTTTTTATACCCATTGGCAACGGCAGTTTTTTGTAAAGAAAAACGAGAAGTTTCTTTGGCATTAATTTGGTTAACAGTTTAATCATAGCCTAATCCCCCGCAAAATAAACTTTATACCAAACCAAAAACGTATAGACAGTATATATTTTTCTCCTGTTGTCTTGCTTCCCGGTGAAATGCCCGTCAAGCATCGCAAGCAGTTTGTCCTGCTCAAAAAACTCCGGGACAAAATCTTCGCTGAACACAGCTTTTATCATGTCATAATATTTCTGCTCTTTAAGCCATAATCTGAACGGCACGGGAAAACCTAACTTTTTACGTTTCGCCCATTCGTCCGGTATGACTTTTTTCGCGATTTCCCTGAATATATATTTCGTGACTTTATTTTTTATCAGATATTTTTTCGGTATTTTCGACGCGATTGCAAACACTTCTTTATCTAAAATCGGCGCGCGGACTTCAAGATTATTTGCCGCAGATACCCTGTCGCCTTTCAATAATATATCGTTCGGCAGCCATAAAAACAAATCTAAATAAGATTTTTTGATTAAATCGCTTTTGTCTTTGACCTGCTCAAAATATTTTTTCGTCACATCTTTAAAACTCATGTTATTTTTATATTTATCGCTTAAAATCTCGTTTGCCTCGTTATCGTTCATGATAAACGCCTGACCCGTATAATAATCCTCGACTTTCTGCCCGTATTTCGCGAGAGTCGCTTTGCCTTTGAAATTCGGCAGGGGCTTTGTTATATTTTTTATAAATTTCCTGAACCCGAACGGCAGTTTTGAGTAAAATCTTGTAAATCTCGATTCTGCAAACGGCAGATACCCCGAAAAAAATTCGTCCGAACCCTCGCCCGACAAAACGGCGTTGACATTCCCGGACGCAAGTTTCGCGACATAATACTGCGGTATTCCTGACAAATTCGCGTAAGGTTCGTCGCACAGATACTGCATTTCCGGCAGAATCTCAAAAAACTCGTCCGGCGTTATAATTTTCTTATGATTTTTAAGCCCCAGCATATCCGACAGTTCTTTGGCGTACATCGACTCGTCAAAGCCGTCTGTGTCAAACCCGACTGAGAAAGTTTTCTCAGGTTTCGCGACCGACGTAATAAAGCTCGAATCGACTCCGCCCGATAAAAAGCCGCCTATCTCGGTTTTGTCTTTATCGCTCGTATAATACCCGACAGAGCTAATTAGAATATTTTCTAATTTATCTTTATATTCTTCAAAGCTTTTATTTTCTGTTTTATCATATTCTATATCAAAATAACGCGTGATTTTCAAATCGTTATTTTTAAAACTGTAATTAAAATAACACCCCTGCGGCAGTCTGAAAACGTTCTTAAAAAAAGTCTCGTCAAAAACAGAATACTGAAATATCAGAAACATTTTCAAAGCGTTTTTGTTGATTTCTTTTATAAATTCCGGGTGAGGCAAAAAACTCTTAATCTCCGACCCGAACATAAAAAGATTGTTTTCCCCTGCCCCCTTTTGAAAGGGGGTGCCGTCCGCAGACGGCGGGGGTTTGCCGTTTCCCAAATAATAATACAACGGTTTAATCCCGAAATGGTCTCTCGCGCCGAACAAATCATGCGTTTGCGTATCATATATCACAAAACTGAACGCTCCGCGAAGTCTCGACGCTATATCTTCGCCGTACTTTTCATACCCATTCAAAATCTCCTCCGCGCTCAACAGCGATGTGCTGTCCGAGAAAATCATCAGACTTTTATTTTCGTTATAGACCGGGCTGCAAATTCCCCGGTGTTTTATTTTCTCCCGCATCTGCTCCAGTATTTTTTCGTCCCGGCTTAATCCATTGCTTTTGTTATCGTAAAATCCAACAAATCCGCTCATGTTTCCTCCATATATTCATATCACATTAATCCCGTATATCTCAGCGGCTTCACGCATTCCTTCGCTGATTTCTTCTCTTTCAAACCCGCAGTTTTCTAAAATATCATCGTTTAATTCGTTCAGCCTCGAATAAAAATCTATCGCGACTTCCAGATATTCTCTCCCGTCGGGATTATCTTCGAGTTCTTCTTCGATATACTCAAACAATAAATTCTCAGCCTCGTTTATTTTCCCCTCGTCTATCAGTTCGCGCAGTTTACTGTGGATTATATCCGTCTCGTTAAACTGCTGGTAATCTATTATCACATAATCGGTCGAATTTTTGTTAAACAATAATTTCGCGAGGGTGCGACCGATAATTTCTATCTGACGCATTAAATAATCTTCGGTTATCATAATATTAAATCATTGCCGCCTCTCTTGATTTTTTCGTTTCTTTATTTGATTTTCTGCTCTCCAAAACTCTTTTGGCTATCGCCAAATCAGACTCGTAAAACTCCGGTATCCCGTTGATTTTCTGATAATTTTCCCCGCCTTTCGCGAGTAAAACAATAACATCACCCGGTTTTGCCTCAAGTATGGATTTTGTCACAGCTTCGCTCCTGTCGGGGATTATTTCATACAGCGTACTTTGTTGCATATACCCCGCAATTTCTTCGCATATCTCCGTCACATTCTCATACTGCGGGTCTTCTGCCGTAAGATACACATAATTCGAATATTTCCCCACAATACCGGCAAAGTCTTTGCGCCGTTTATACGCTTTGCCTCCCGGCGCGCCCCCGACCGATATTATTTTTCTTCCGGCGTAGTCAAATTTAAGCGATTCGTATAACTTCGTAAAACTCAAAAGATTATGCGCGTAATCGACAATAACTGTCACGCCTTCGTTTTCAAATACCGTCATACGTCCGGGCACTTCTGTTTTGATAAGCCCCGCTCTTATGCTTTCGTCGCCGATACCCAAAGTTTTGCACATCGCGATTGCGGCGGTCGCGTTCTCGACGTTAAACAACCCGTACATTTTTATCTCAAACTTTTCGCAGTATTTAAGTTTATTGTTCGTGACGTAAAATATTAATCTGTCTTTTTCTTTTTTAATATCCGAATAATAATAATCGCAATCTTCTTTGACTTTTTCACTGCCGAAAAACGTGATATGCGATAACGTTTCGGAATTATGCGCCGCTTCGAGAACCCTGTCAAAACAATCCGTCTCGCGGTTGATGACAATATTCGAGCAGTTTTTCAGAAATTCAAGCTTGCAGTTTAAATAATCGTCAAAATCTTCATGTTCGGCTGGGCTTATGTGGTCTTCGGCGATATTCAAAAATATGCCGTTGCCGAATTTTATGCCGTGAACCCTGTCTGTTTTATAAGCCTGCGACGAAATTTCCATCGTGAAATATTTTATGCCGCTCTCTCTGGCTTCATGAAAATATAATTGCAAGTCGCATGGTTCGGGCGTATTCAGATGCGCTTCTTCACTCCGTTTGCCCGTATATTTTTCTATATTGGAACTCAACCCGGTTTTAGACTGCGTGAACTCGTCCAGAATATTCCTGACAAAATACGCGACGGTCGTTTTGCCTTTTGTCCCGGTTATGCCGATAATCTCTAAATCTTCGTACGGGTAATC
>Ga0082212_10008948_pt1 | contig 12980 bp, 9 predicted proteins | sample TergutNt197P3_FD_71548 | JGI IMG/M metagenome (GOLD analysis project Ga0082212, IMG submission 71548) | Neocapritermes taracua P3 segment gut microbial communities from Petit-Saut dam, French Guiana - Nt197 P3 | ecosystem: Host-associated > Arthropoda: Insects > Digestive system > Gut ... | reverse complement strand
AAGTGTATACGCTTGCGCGACATCTGGAAATACCGGCTTGCATAATCGACAAAAAACCTTCTGCCGACCTCTGGGCTGGGCAAACCGACGAAGACGAACTCGGTTTAACTTACGACCAAATCGACGACTATATTATCGGCAATACATCCGGCAATGGCGAAATAGACCGGAAAATAGAAGAAAGAATTGCTAAAACAGCTCATAAACGCGCTGAAATACCCTTTTTTGACGAAAAATAAATAATCGACAGTCTTAAATTTATTTTTTGTTTATTTCAAATAAATTGTTTTACTTTGTGAAAAATTTAAAAAAATAAATTATGGAACATGTACGTCCACTTCCGACAGGGATACAATCGTTTGAGGTCTTGCGGACCCAAGGATATTTGTATGTAGATAAAACAGCGATGATTTACAGTCTTGCTACTTCATACACCCCGTATTTTTTGAGTCGTCCGCGCCGTTTTGGGAAAAGTTTGGCGCTTTCCACGTTTAAAGCCTATTTCGAGGGCAGAAAAGACTTGTTTGAAGGTCTTGCTATAGCCGACCTGGAAACTAAATGGGAGGAATATCCTGTTTTGTATTTGGATTTGAACGCCGAGAGATACGAAAGCGCCGAATATCTGGAAGCCATACTGTCGGGTAATTTAGATAACTGGGAGGATTTATATGGAAAGGACGAGCGGGCTAAAACTTTATCTCGCCGTTTTGAAGGGATTATTCGTCGCGCATACGAAAAAACGGGCAAACGGGTAATAGTATTGATCGATGAATACGACAAACCGATGCTTTCAGCCATTTTGGATGAACAGTTGACCAAAGAATATCGCAGCATACTGAAAGCCTTCTATGGCGTTCTGAAAAGTTCGGGGCAATATTTACGTTTCCTGTTCCTTACGGGCGTTACTAAATTTGCGCAGGTGAGCGTATTCAGCGATTTAAATCATTTGACGGATATTAGTCAGGAGGATGATTATGTAACCTTGTGCGGGATTACCAAAGCAGAGCTGTTGCAGAATTTTACGCCCGAGTTGGAACGGCTTGCGACCAAGCAAAAAATGACATTCGATGAAGCGGTCGCCAGAATGGCGCAACAATATGACGGTTATCATTTTGCTCCTTATACCGAAGGTATGTTCAATCCGTATAGCGTGTTGCGGGCGTTGAGTAGCGGTAAATACGACAATTACTGGTTTCAGACCGGTACGCCGACATACCTGGTTAGCCTGCTGAAAGAAAGTGATTATGATTTGCGTTTATTAGTGGAAGGAACCGAAGTACAATCCGCCGATTTTGCGGAATATCGCGCAGATATAAACAATCCTTTGCCCATGATTTATCAGAGCGGTTATCTAACCATTACCGGTTATGACAAAGAAGTAGAGTTGTACACTTTAGAGTTTCCTAATAATGAAGTTCGATATGGATTTCTTTCTTTTCTGATACCGTATTATACTGCTGTTACCAATGGCAGAGGCGGTTTTCATATCGGTAATTTTTGCAGGGAGCTTAAAGCGGGCGATACCGAGTCTTTCATGGAACGCTTAAAAGTGTTCTTTGCAGGTATTCCATACGAATTGAGCAACAATAACGAAAAACACTATCAGGCAATATTTTATGTCGTCTTTACCTTAACCGGACAATATACAGAAGCCGAAGTGCGCAGTTCAAAAGGCAGAGCCGATGCGGTAGTGAAAACAAAAGACTCTATATATGTCTTTGAATTTAAATTGAACGGTACTGCCGAAGAAGCTATCCAACAAATAGACAGCAAGGGATATTTGCTCCCCTACAAATCAGATGGCAGAAAACTCGTGAAGATAGGCGTTGAATTTTCCAAAGAAGAGCGAAACATCAGTCGTTTCATTTGTTTCTGAAAAAATAATTATCTTTGTGCGTTATTTTTATCTTCCCCTGTTTCAACAAAGGCAAGCATAGAATGCAACAATATCGGCATACCGTGCAATTCAAAAAGCATTTCCTGTACGCTCGTTTGATTTTCCGAATCGCAACATTTTATGGCTATCACAGCCCATTTTTGACTAATTATCATTATGATATTTAATTATCTTAAGACGTCCACATAAAAATGCTGCAAAAATAATAATAAAATTTTTTCAAATAAAAATAAAAAAGTAATAATAAATATATTTTTATCAAAAAATTATATATCTTTGTAGCTTTATTATTTATTTTAGCATGTTGATAGTAAGTATATTAATAAATATTTGATACACATGAGTTATCTGAAATTTGATAAGACCCAGTTGGTAAACCTTGAATATTCGCTAAATCGCGAGATATTACGTACCAATCGAGGAGGGTCATTTTGTAATACTACCATTATAGGTTGTAATACGCGAAAATACCACGGTTTGCTGGTATGTCCGGTTAAACAGTTCGAAGACAGGCGCTTTGTTTTTTTGTCGTCTTTAGATGAGACTGTTATTCAGCATAATAGCGAATTTAATCTGGGTATACACAAGTATGAAGGCGAGGTTTACGAACCTAAAGGGCACAAGTATGTCGAGGATTTTTACACGGAAACTGTTGCTGAAACAGTTTATCAAGTAGGAGGCGTAAAACTAAGAAAAGAAAGCATACTTGCCGATCAGAAGGAGCAAATCTTAATAAAGTACACATTAGATGAAGCAAAATCGCCTACAAAGTTACGCTTTCGCCCGTTTCTCGCTTTTCGTGAAATGCACGCTCTCACGCACGCAAACCATGTAGCTGATACTCGCGTAAGCGCTGTAAAAAACGGGGTAAGTATACGCATGTACCCTAACTTGCCCGCGTTGTACATGCAGCTTTCAAAAGCCGGAGAATTTGTGCAAATGCCCGATTGGTTCTACGGTATTGAGTATCCGAAAGAACAGGATCGCGGCTACGAATACCGTGAAGATTTGTTTGTACCAGGTTATTTTGAGGTCGATATCATCAAAGGCGAAAGTATCATCTTCTCGGCGTCCTTGAGTGAAGAGTCGCCTGCCGGTTTTAAGCGATTTTTCAGTTTGCAGACCGAGCGCAGATTGCCGCGCTCAAGTTATATGCACTGCTTAACGAATGCAGCACAACAGTTTATCGTCCGAAACGACGAAAAGAAGACCGCCGAAGTCATAGCCGGCTATCCGTGGTTTGGCGTCTGGGGACGCGACACATTCATCGCTCTACCCGGAATAACGCTGGGAATCGACGACCCTAAGACATGCAAAGACGTACTTAATACAATGGTAGGACGCATGGAGGGCGGGCTTTTTCCGAACATGGGTAGTCACGAAAACCCTGCATTTAATTCGGTAGACGCTCCGCTCTGGTTCTTCTCGGCTGTCCAGCAATACGCAGCATATACCGGCAAGACCGCCGAAGTATGGAAAATTTTCGGCGACAATTTAAAAATAATTCTCGAAAATTTCCGGAACGGGTCGCTGCCATACAATATTAAAATGCACGACAACGGTTTAATATATGCCGGACAAGACGGTAAGTCGCTTACGTGGATGGATGCAGTTGTTAACGGTAAGGGCGTGACGCCGCGAATCGGTTATCCGGTGGAAATACAGGCTTTGTGGTACAATGCCATTATGTTTACGCTTGCCTTGGCACGAGAGGTCGGCGACACAAAGTTTGTAAAAGCATGGACAGATATGCCAACCTTAATAGCCGAGTCGTTTGTCGCTCTTTTCTGGGGCGATGAAAAAGGCTATCTCGCCGACTTCGTCAACGGCGACTACAAGGACTGGTCTATTCGCCCCAATCAGATTTTTGCAGCCTCGTTACCCTACAGCATGATTAATGACGAGATAAAAAAATCGTTACTCGATGTAGTGAAAAGCCAGCTTGTTACCCCTCGCGGCTTGCGTACTTTATCGCCCGAAGACCCTTGTTACAAAGGCGTTTACGAGGGTTCTCAGGAACAACGCGACAGCGCTTATCATCAAGGCACCGTCTGGCCCTGGCTGCTCGAAGGTTTTAGCGTCGCCTGGCTACGAATACATAAAAAGTCGGGAGTAGCATACATCGATAGTCTATTGCGCGGATTCGAGGAAGAAATGACACAACATGGAATAGGCTCGGTTTCAGAAATATACAATGGCGACCCTCCGCATCAGGCAAAAGGAACCATTTCGCAGGCATGGAGCGTCTCGGCGCTGTTACAGATGGCAAAAATGATTGAAAAATACAGCGCATAAAATAAAGGAAGATATATGAAAGTATTAATGTTTGGATGGGAGTTCCCGCCTCATATTTCGGGGGGATTAGGAACAGCCTGCTACGGATTAACAAAAGGAATGACGTCTTTCCCCGACATCGAAATTTTGTTCGTAGTCCCCAAAGCCTTCGGCGACGAGGATAAGAGTTCAATAGGCTTAATAGGCGCCAATAATGTGCAAGTGCGAGTTAGCGACATACGGGTTGCCGGCTATTTGAAAAAAATTCAACAGATAGAAGTCGGCGTTAATCTGTTGCCATACGTTGCTCCCGAATTGTACGAAAAGCATTTCTCACAGAACGTACCCGGCGAGAACTCCTTTATCACGACCGACTTCGATGGGAAATTTCAGTTCTCGGGCGGCTACGGACAAAACCTGATGCATGAAATAACAAATTATGCCATAGTCGGCGCTGCCATCGCTGCCGAAAATACATTTGATGTTATTCACGCGCACGACTGGCTATGCTATCCGGCAGGAATTGCTGCGAAGCACGTTTCCGGCAAACCTCTCGTCATTCATGTCCATGCTACCGATTTCGACCGTAGCGGCGGTAACGTAAATCCATTAGTGTACAGTATCGAAAAGGAAGGCATGGACGCAGCCGATAAAATTATCACTGTCAGTAACCTTACCCGCAGTATAGTTATCGAAAAATACGGCATATCGCCGGAAAAAGTCGTTACGGTATACAACGCGGTAGAGCCGATAGAAAAGACCGTTCCGACAGAAGAGCAAGCTGTTAGCAAGTTCGACGACAAGATAGTGACATTTCTCGGACGCATAACTTTACAGAAAGGTCCCGAATATTTTATCGAAGCAGCAAATTTGGTCTTGAAGAAGATGAAAAATGTTCGCTTCGTAATGGCAGGCAGCGGCGATATGATGAACAAAATGATTCGTAGAGCGGCGCTGCTGGGTATTTGCGACAAGTTCAGCTTTACCGGCTTTCTTAAAGGCGACGACGTGAATCGGATGTTCGCTATGAGCGACGTTTACGTTATGCCTTCCGTTTCAGAGCCATTTGGTATTTCGCCATTAGAAGCGTTACAATCTAACGTGCCGGTAATAATCTCACGACAATCAGGCGTAGCAGAAATTCTAAAACATGCCGTAAAGGTTGACTTTTGGGATACTCACGCTATGGCTGACGCTATATACGGGATATTGAACTATCCCGCACTGCATAGAGTTTTTAGCAAACAAGGAAAGACCGAAGTAGACAAAATGAAATGGGAAACTTCGGCAAAACATGTCAGAAATGTATATTATAGTGTTATTTAACCTTTTATTTTACCATACCTCATGAAGAAAATTTGTCTTAATTTTCAGATACACCAACCGTTCAGGTTGAAAAGATACCGTTTTTTTAACATCAACAGCGATCATTATTATTATGATGATTACGCAAACGAATCGTATATTCGCAGGATAGCCGATATATCGTACCTGCCGGCAAATAAAATATTGCTGGAACTCATCAAAGAGTTTAAAGGCAAGTTCAATGTGTCGTTTTCAATATCAGGTACAGCCCTTGACCAGTTTGAACTGTATGCTCCCGAGGTACTTCGAAGTTTTCGTACCCTCGCAGATACAGGTTGTGTGAAATTTGTCGCCGGAACCGACGCTTTTTCGCTGGCTTCGCTGGTGAACACTGAAGAATTTATTTCGCAAGTGGAAACGCATAAAGCAAAAATAGAACGACACTTTGGTATAGAAGCCAGTAAGGTTTTTTGTAACAGCAACATGGTCTACAGTAATGAAATTAGCGCCATAGTAGAAAAGATGGGTTTTCAAGGAATACTCACCGAAGGCGCTAAGCATATATTAGGATGGAAAAGCCCGAACTATATCTATCAATCGGCTTCTAATCCGCGCTTGAAACTGTTATTGCGTAATTATAAGCTGAGCGACGACATCAGGTTTAACTTCTCATCGCACGGCTGGAGCGAATATCCGCTAACAGCCGAAAAAATGGTATATTGGATGGAACAGTTAGACCCTAAGGAAGAAGTTATTAATATTAGTCTTGAATATTCGACTTTCGGTGAGAAGCAGCCGGCTTCGAGCGGAATTTTTGAATTTTTGCGTTACTTGCCCAAGATCGCGATAAAGAAGAAATTTGAATTTGTCAGCCCCGACGATTTATTGAAGATTCAGCCGGTTGCTCCGCTTAGCATCCATTATCCTATTTCGTGGACCGACGAGGAACGCGACCTTACAGCCTGGCGAGGTAATGAACTGCAGGAAGAAGCCTTCGACAAATTGTACAAACTTGCCGAACGCGTCAAACAGACGCCCGACAAGAAAATCAATGCCGACTGGAAATATCTGCAAACAAGCGACCATTTCCGTTTTATGAGCACCAAGTTCTACTCTACAGGACGCCGTACTCCTTATAACCCCTACGAATCGCCTTACGACGCATTTATTAATTATATGAACGTTGTTTCCGATTTTGCTCTACAGTTGCAAAAAGTGGAACTTCCCGAAGAAAAAATCGACGTAGAAGCTCTTCAAAATGAACTCTCCGAAAAAGACCGACAATTGAAAATCACAAAACTGCAGCTGGATAAGCTACGTACAACAATTGCCACGATGCAGGAAGATGACAATTTTGAAGAAGCGCCGAAGAAAAAAGAAGTAAAAGCAAAAAAAACCGCTACAGCCGTAACAGCAAAGACAAAAAAAGAGACTGCTACAGCAACAGCCGGTAAAAAAACGAAAAAAACTTCGGTATAGAGCGCGAAAAAATACAGGTAAATGTTTTTCTGTAAACATTTAAGTTTATGGGCTGTGTTAGTGTTGCTTTTATCGCCGGTATACGCTCAACAAGCCGTAGAAGACGATTCTGTCAAATACTCTATCGCTGAAGTTGTAATTACTGTAAACCGACACCGGTTCAATGTTGAATCCGCAATGCCGGCACAAATTTTGTCGGGGCGCGAACTCGAAAAATTGAACAGCCTTTCGGTAGCCGATGCTATCCGCTATTTTTCGGGCGTGCAACTGAAAGATTACGGCGGCGTAGGCGGTATTAAAACCATCAATGTACGCAGCCTCGGCAGCGCTCATACTGCTGTTTTATATGATGGCATGAGCGTGGGCAATGCACAAAACGGACAGGTAGACCTGGGTAAATATTCGCTCGACAATATCGAAGCAATAGAATTGTATAACGGTCAGAAATCGTCTATATTCCAGCCTGCGCGAGGTTTCTTCGCTTCTAATACGCTGTTTTTGCGTACTAAAATCCCGTATTTCGCCGGCAGTAAAAATTACAATATCAAAACATCGTTCAAAACAGGCTCTTTCGGCTTGGTCAATCCTGCTGTGCTGTATCAGCAAAAACTTTCGCAAAGCTTCTCGCTGTCGGCAAGCGCAGAATGGGTACAGGCGCATGGGCGTTACAAATACCGTTACCGTAAGGATGGCGGATACGACACAACAGCAATACGGCAAAACGGCGACATATCGGCAATGCGCGCAGAACTGACCCTTCATGCGCGAATGAAAAATAACGGACAAGCCTCGCTAAAAGCATACATATATAATTCGGAACGCGGGCTGCCGGGAGCGATTGTGGCAAATCGCTACAGCCACGTACAGCGGCAATGGGACAGAAATTTCTTCGTACACGGCTCGCTGCAAAAGTCTTTTTTTGCAAGGCACGACCTGCTTGCAAACGTCAAATTTAGCCGCGATTACAGCCGGTATATTGACCCCGACTATAAAACCCTCGAAGGAGCATTAGACAACAAATATTACCAAAATGAACTCTATGTTTCGATGGTAAATCAGATTGCCATTCTCGCGTGGTGGGACGTTTCGCTGGCTACCGATTTTTCGATGAATACGCTCGACGCAAATTTATATCGTTTCCCTTATCCCACGCGCTATTCATATCTCGGCGCATTGTCAAGCCGTATGAAATGGGAACGGTTAGACATTCAGGCAAGCTTGCTCGGCGGTTATATAGATGAAAAGACGAAAGAGCGCCAACAGAGCGACAGTCGCAAAGTTTTTTGCCCCGTTGTTTCGGCGTCAGTGCAGCCGTTCAACACAAAAAAATTTCGTTTTAGAACATTCTACAAGGAATCTTTTCGGATGCCCACATTCAACGATTTGTATTATACGTTTATCGGAAACAGCTCTTTACGTCCCGAATATACCAGGCAATACGACCTGGGCGCCACTTGGCTGCACGACCGGCAGACGGGTGGTTTTTTACGCTCGGCGTCAATACAAACCGATATTTACTATAATCGCGTGAAGGATAAAATTGTAGCCATGCCGTCATCCAACCTTTTCCGCTGGACAATGATGAATCTCGGCGAGGTGGAAATAAAAGGCTTGGAAGCAAGCGCTAATGTCGGGTTTATGTTTCCCGCAAAGGTATTATTCGATTTAGGATTAAGTTATACCTGTCAAAAAGCCATTGATATAACTCCCGAAGGGACGACTTACGGCGACCGGATACCCTACACGCCCGTTCATAGCGGAACAGTTACCGCTTCGGCACATTGGCGCGCGCTGCAACTGAATTACAGCTTCATATATACCGGCGAGCGCTACAGCCAGAAAGCGAATATTCCGGCGAACTATGTTCAGCCATGGTACACGCACGATCTGGCTCTGGTATATGAGATAAACAATGGAACATGCCCCATTGGCGTAATACGTCCCCTTGGCGTAAAAATCTCGGTTGAGGTCAATAATCTTTTAAACCAGTATTATGATGTAGTACTTAATTTCCCGATGCCAGGAAGAAATTATCGTTTCAATTTATCAATCAATTTTTAGAGATTGGCGTTGTTCTCATGCTTCCGCAAATGCGGAAAGTAGTAAACAGTCGTGAAACATTGCTTCCGCAAATGCGGAAAGTATTAAACAGTAGTGAAACGCTGTTCCCGCAAATGCGGAAAGTATCAAACAGTCGTGAAACACTGTTCCCGCAAATGCGGAAAGTATTAAACAGTAGTGAAACACTGTTCCCGCAAATGCGGAAAGTATTAAACAGTCGTGAAACACTGTTCCCGCAAATGCGGAAAGTATCAAACAACTAATCTTCCGTTTCTATATATGGGGACGACGTCGGTTAAATCGCGTTCAAGACAAAATGGAATAGCGTCGGCGGCGTTTATTTTGCGCAAGCGCTCGTTCTGCGCCGCTTTTTTCATGTACGTTTTCAAGTCCGATTTTGCTAACGACCAGAGATCCATTGCCGCTATCGCGCCGTCGCAAATAGTAGAGAACTTGCCTGTGTCGATAAGTTTTTCCGCAACAGCGCCGGCAAAAACAGAATCTTCGAGGTTAAAACGACCTTTCCAGCCGGCGCAAAGCAGGAACACGTCTCTGTCAGCCGCTTCGAGATAGCGACAAAGCGCCGAAATATTGATGAACGAACCAATAGTCGCCGTGTGGCATTGCGCCGCCAGATTAATCGTACGCGTACCGTTTGTAGTACTGTATGCTATCGTTCTGCCTGCTACTAATTCGGCTGTAAAATAATGCGGCGAGTTGCCGACGTCAGCGAAATCGAGCTTCACGCCGTCGCGCTCGGCGGCAATGATGTACTCCCCCCCCGCATAAGTCTTCAACTCTTCGACCGTACTTATCGGGATAACTTCTTTTGCGCCATTCATAAAGGCGGTACATATAGACGTGGTAGCGCGCAATATATCTATCGCTACCGCGTTACTTCCTTCATGCCGGTAATATTCAAACTGCTCGGGACTGAAACAAACGCTTATTGTATGCATGGCGATTAATTACTCCCCCCTACTCATATACCTCCATCTCTTCTATTTGCGAAGATTTACAGTTCAGGTCGATATTAAAATTATCGGGTTCTCTGAACGAACCTTTGTATAAGTTTATATTTCTGTCGGCATAAACTTTCTGCATAAACAGCCCGTAGATAGGTAATGCCGTAGCTGCCGCCTGTCCGAGCGTCATATTTGAAAACCGGACGCCTCTGTCTTCGCCGCCAACCCAGACGCCGGCGACAAGATCGGGCGTGATGCCTATATACCAACCGTCAGACTGATTTTGTGTTGTCCCCGTCTTTCCCCCCATCTCATACCTTAAATTATATTTATAGCGCAGACTTGAAGCGGTTCCTCCTCCAACCACGCCTTGTAGCATATTTACCATTAGAAAAGCTGTTTCTTCGCTAATCACTTCCCGTTTATAGGGCTCAAATTTCTCAAGGACGTTGCCGTTCTTATCCTTTATCTGTGTGACAAACACCGGCTCTACGTAAACCCCGCTGTTAGAGAAGACGGAAAAAGCCGCGGTCATCTCGGCGACCGATATCTCAGTGGAACCAAGCACGATAGACGGTACAGGGTCTATGTGACTGACTATACCCATCTTATGCGCCATATCGACTACCGCTTCCGGCGATGTCTGCTTAAGCAACCATGCGGTAATATTGTTCTCCGACATTGCCAGTCCCCATTTTAATGACACGTAACTGTTTATGTATTTTTGATTTCCCGAACTCCTCGGCGACCACACAGTATCTGCCGTCTTGAACGTATACGTCTGATTTAGAACTTCGTGGCATGGCGTCAAATCACGACGTTCTTGAAACGTTTGCGTATAAAGTATAGGCTTGAAAGTAGACCCTACCTGCCGTTTCTGCGATTTTACGCCGTCCCATTTGAAGTGGCGAAAATTTATCCCGCCGACATAAACTTTTACTTCCCCCGTATGCGGATCCATCGCCATCATGCTCGAACGCAATATGGATTTATAATAACGTATCGAATCCATAGGCGTCATTACAGTATCACGGTCGCCGTTCCACGAAAAGACTATCATCTCGCAAGGTACATTGAAATTTTCCAAAATCTCCTCGTATGTCTTTCCCGATTTGCTCAACACGCGATAACGTTCGCTTTGCCGAATAGCCGTGTTCATGATATTATCTATTTCTTTATCGGTTAAGGTTTCGGCAAAAGGCGCCTTTTTTCGACCTTTTTTCTCGTTATTAAATTCTTTTTGTTTAACAATCAGATGCTTTTTCATTGATTCCTCTGCATAAATCTGCATTCGAGAATCTATCGTAGTAAATATTTTTAGTCCGTCAGTGTATAAGTTAAACGGCGTACCGTCTGAACGCAGATTTTTATTACACCACCCAAAGAGCGGATTATTATGCCACTGAAGAGAATCCTCGTAAAAAGACTGTGGATTTTGATAATTACTTCTTTTAGGCTCAGTTTTTGACATCGTCAAGCGTATATATTCCCGAAAATATGTTGCTGTCCCGGCTTGATGGTCTAAACGTTCAAAATTCAACCGTATCGGTATCTGCGAGATAGAATCGTAGTCATGTTTGGATAGATAGCCGCGTTCTACCATCTTGTTCAATACGCTGTTGCGTCTAACGGTCGTTCTTTCGGGATGCCTGACCGGATTATAATAGCTGGGGCGCTGTAACATGCCCACTAACATAGCCGATTCTTCTATCGTCAAATCATTGACGTTCTTTCCAAAAAAAGTACGTGACGCCGACTTTACTCCAAAGGCGTTATACACAAAAGGAACAATATTCAAGTACATCATTGCTATTTCCTGCTTCGTGTATTGCTTTTCCAAGCGCACGGCGATAACCCATTCGCGAAATTTTATTGTCGCCATGTGCGCCTTTTGAGCTATTTTCCATTTATATACCGTGTTGTCACGCTTGAAAAGCTGCTTGGCTAATTGCTGCGTGATAGTACTTCCGCCACCCTCGCCCGATTTTCGCATGAGAACGGTCTTTACCGCTACGCGTATTAAGCTCCTGCCATCAATACCCGAATGGTCCTCAAAGCGCTGATCCTCGCGCGCTATCAACGCCTCAATTAAATGCGGGGGCATGTCCTTAAAATCAACCGGGTTACGATTTTCCTCTAAAAAAAATGTCGTGAGCAATACGCCGTCTGAGGAATAAATCTCTGTCGCTATATCTGTCTTCGGATTCTCTAAATGCTCAAAAGTAGGCATAAAGCCAAATTTGCCGATAGCTATAAGCACAAATAAAAGCAGCGCCAGCACGAAACCGCTTGCAGCTAATCCCCAGAAAACTTTCAGAAAAACTGTCTTCCCGGATTGTTTCGATTGTTTTTTTGCCATATAATATTTATTAAAAAAAATGCAAAAATAAAAAAAATATTTGAAAAAATTTGAAAGTACGATTGTTTTTGTTTTTCTTTGCAAAGTTTTTTTTGAAGAAATTTAGAAAGGTTATTGATGGAACAGAACTTAGTCATAGTAGAGTCGCCCGCAAAGGCAAAAACTATAGAAAAATTTCTCGGCAAGGACTATCTTGTTAAGTCGAGTTTCGGGCATGTGCGTGATCTTGTGAAGAAAAACGGCATCGAAATAGAGAACAATTATCGTCCCTTGTACGAGGTTTCGGAAGGCAAAGGCGCTATTGTGTCCGAACTGAAAAAATTGGCTAACCAAGTTAAGATGGTATGGCTCGCTTCCGATGAAGACCGCGAAGGAGAGGCTATCGCATGGCATTTGTTTGAAGTTCTTAACTTAAAGAAAAGCGCCACAAAACGTATAGTTTTCAACGAAATAACAGAGAAGGCTATCTTAAATGCGGTGAACAACCCGCGTGATATTGACGAAAACCTCGTGGATGCTCAGCAAGCTCGCCGTGTACTCGACCGTTTAGTCGGTTTCGAACTCTCGCCCGTGTTATGGAAAAAGGTCAAACCGGCTTTGTCTGCCGGTCGCGTTCAGTCGGTCGCCGTACGTCTATTAG
>Ga0082212_10008947_pt1 | contig 12981 bp, 13 predicted proteins | sample TergutNt197P3_FD_71548 | JGI IMG/M metagenome (GOLD analysis project Ga0082212, IMG submission 71548) | Neocapritermes taracua P3 segment gut microbial communities from Petit-Saut dam, French Guiana - Nt197 P3 | ecosystem: Host-associated > Arthropoda: Insects > Digestive system > Gut ... | reverse complement strand
AATCAGCAAAGCTATCAAGAAAAACGCAGACCTGGCTGAAGAAGCGGGAAAATCGTATTCGAAAAACGTTCTCGATCACTTCAGCGAATGCCATCTTTGGCTGCGCAAGAAAAAACCCGGCAAGAAAGCATAGGGAAGCACATTCCTTTCAATACCGCTTCTTGCAATCCATGCCCTTTGCATGGTAGCCTGTGGAAATGAAAGCAGCGATACTTTTTGGTTCAAAAAACGATGCACAGGTAATGAAGAAAGCCGCCGATGTCTTTAGGGATTTTGGCATAGATTATGCTTCTTATGCGATTTCCGCACATCGCGCGCCAGAGCTGCTTGCCCAAACCATCCGTGATCTTGAAGCAGGCGGCGCCGAGGTGATCGTTGCCGGTGCGGGGCTTGCTGCTCATTTGCCCGGCGTTATCGCCAGCCAGACGCTTCTGCCGGTCATCGGCGTTCCGATTAGCTCGGGCGGTCTGGGCGGCCTGGACGCTCTCATGTCCATCGTGCAGATGCCCCGGCCGATTCCGGTTGCCACAGTGGGAGTCGACAATGCCGCAAACGCCGCGTATCTTGCCTGCGAAATTCTGGCGCTGAAATACCAGCCATTAAAGGAAAAACTTGCCGGTTTCAGGAAACATCTGAAAGATGAACTTGCGAAAGAAGGCGGGAAAATTGAGTTATAAGGCTGGCATGAATTTCGACAGCGACAAGCTGCACGAAGAATGCGGGGTTTTTGGAGTGTTTTGCACCGAACCGGCGCAGGATGTTACGCCGCAGGTATACCGCGGGCTGTTTTCCCTTCAGCACCGGGGACAGGAAAGCGCCGGCATAGCCACGGCAAGGGAAACTCAGATTGATCTGCACAAGGGCATGGGTCTGGTAGGGGAGGTATTCACGCCGGATGCCCTGTCCCGTATTTGCGGCTGTGCCGCCATTGGTCACGTGCGTTATTCGACAGCGGAAACATGCGATCTGGAAAATGCCCAGCCCTTTGTGAGCCGCTTTAAGCTCGGTTCCATCGCTGTTGCACATAACGGAGCCCTCACCAACGCAGATGTTGTGCGGGAACTGCTGGAAGATGCGGGGATTGGCTTTATTTCTACCAGTGACAGCGAAGTTATCGTTAATCTAATCGCCAAAAACTACAGGAAAGGGCTGGAAAAAGCCCTTACCGATACCATCAAATTTATCAAAGGATCTTACGCGCTTGTGGTTCTTACCGGAGAAGCGCTGGTAGGCGCGCGTGATCCCAACGGAATCCGTCCTCTGTGCCTGGGGCAGTTTGGCGACGGCAAAAGCGGCAAGCAGAGCGGCTGGATGCTCTCAAGTGAATCCTGCGCGATCGAGGCGGCAGGCGGCAAATTTGTCCGCGACATAGAGCCGGGCGAAGTGGTTATCATCAATCAGGATCAGGTGCTTTCGTTCAGTTTCAGCGAAAAAACCCGCCGGGCGGTGTGTGCTTTTGAATACGTCTACTTCGCCCGTCCCGACAGCGTAATCGACGGCATCGATGTGTATCATTCCCGAATCCGCGCGGGTGAGATTCTTGGCAGGGAATCTTCGGTTGCGGCAGACCTTGTTATCGGTGTTCCCGATTCGGGCGTTCCGGCGGCAATCGGCTACGGCAGGGCGACCGGCACTCCGTTCGGCATGGGTATTTACAAAAACAAGTACATTGGCCGCACCTTTATCTCCCCGGGCCAGCCGGCGCGGGAAAAGGCGGTTTCACTCAAACACTTTATCATTCGCAGCGAAGTCGCCGGCAAGCGTGTCGTGCTTATCGACGATTCAATTGTCCGCGGAACCACCAGCCGCCGGCTTGTCTCGCTGCTTAAGGGCGCGGGGGCGAAAGAGGTACATATACGCATTTGCTCGCCGCCGGTGCGTTTTCCCTGCTACTTCGGCATCGACACGCCCCACCGCAAAGACCTTATCAGCAACGCCACCGCCGCCGCCGAGCTATGCAAATCGCTGGGCGCGGACAGCCTGACTTTTATCTCGGTAAACGGCCTTCTTGAAGCGATTGATTGTATGCGGGGGGTACATACCCCGCCCCAGAGGGGCGAAACAAAGGGTATGCACCCCGAGACAAATACCTTACCAAAACAACAACCCGCCCTTCAGAGCGGAGTTGTTGACCCTTCCTGCGACTCAAACAACACCGGCGACTGCGGCTTTTGTCTCGGCTGTTTTATTGGCGAATACCCGATACCAGTTGCCTACAAGCACGACGAAAATATGTAGATAAAATAGAATTTACAATTATTCAATGGTATACTGCCCCTGTGAAACCCGCCGCCCTTCTATGTATGCTTCTCCTCTCACTCGCATCCTGCGCCATACGGATCGCAGGCGACCCCAATGCCATAGATCCCGCGACCGGAATGTCGCCGCTCGCGGCCGCCATTGCAAAGGGCGACGCGAAAATGGTTAAGGCCCTGATTAAGGCGGGCGCCGATATTCACGCGGAATCCTACAGCGATTTCGTTCATCTGTTCATACCCATTGCCGAAAGGAGACCTGAAAAAGTACAGCCGTTTCTGGATGCCGGCGCCAACATCGATTTGAACGATGTCCACTTATATATGACCCTGGACAGAAGCGAAGAAAACGCTTCTTTTTTTGCCGCGCTGATTTCCCAAAAAGAGGAAGAAGCTTATCTAAGTGGCTTAATACGGACAGATCTGTACAATATCAACGCCTGGGAAACAAATATCTACCGGCTCCATTCGCCGTTAAGACAGGCAGTTCACAAACAACATATTGAAATCGCCCGGCTGCTCCTTAAAGCGGCGGAGGATTCTACTGCCATGGTGAACCGGCGCTACAGCAACTTTAAAGATCCCAGGCACGAAAGAGCGGGTGAATACGCGGGTCATACGCCCCTTACACTTGCGATACAGAGCGGAAACAGGGATATGGTAAAACTACTGCTGGACGCGGGGGCCGAAACCGAAATACAGACGGTATACGGGCATTATCTATACTCCCCCCTGGTGGCTTTTATGCTTGATTACGGCGTCGATCCCAATTTTCCTTTATTTGAACATAACTGGGCGCCAAGCCCTTTGGACCGGGCCGTACAGGCGGAGTCCGCGGAAATCGTGCGCCTGCTCCTTGACGCGGGGGCGCTTGTAAACCCGCCGAGCGAAGAAAATTACTATGTGCCGCTGAGTACGGCGCTTTGGCGCAGCAACATTGAGATTGCCCGTATGCTGCTGGAAGCCGGGGCAAAAACAGGACAGGTATTTATAGCAGACTCTAGTTATGTGCCGCTGGTCTGGGCGGTAAAACAAAGCAACTTCGATATGGTGCGCCTTCTCATAAACGCGGGGGAGGATATCAACCTTTCCATTAAGAATGAGCACAACCCCTTCTACTCATCGCACACACCGCTAACCCAGGCCATTGTAGGCGGCGATATAGAAATGGTTCGCCTGCTGTTGGACTCAGGCGCCGACATCAATACCCCCGGCGAAGACTTTTTCGGCCCCTTGCAGACCGCCATCGAAAATGACAATACCGCCCTTGCGCTGGAACTGGTCGCAATGGGCGCGGATCTTAATCCCGAAAAGGGAACACCTCCGCTGCATATAGCGGTATCCACGGGCAATGTTTCCCTGGCGCGCGCGCTTCTGGAAGCGGGGGCCGATGTTTTCTCCGAAAGCGAATACGAAATCAACAGACAGCGCCGGTATTCGCCCTCCGTCCACCTCCGCCACATGCATACCATGCTCACTCGCGCCGCCCTGTTGGATACAGACACTTTTACTTAAATGCTGGAATTGGCCGGAGAATGGGGCTATACCGATATTAATCGCGGCTCCGCCCAGGGCTGGACCGCGCTCCACTCAGCGGCAATGTACGGCAATTATGACGTTATAAAAACACTGCTCGATCTGGGGGCAAATATCAATGCCGCTTACAAAGACGGGGGCACTCCGTTTCACTACGCGCTCCGTTATAACAGCTGGAGACATGAGGAAGGCAAGCTCCGCCTGGCGCGGCTCCTTGTGGATGCCGGATCTGATCCCAACAGGGTGGACGAATACGGCTGCGCCCCCCTTCAGTACGCGCTTGGTTATTTTCGTGATGATGATCGCTCACTTCCTTTCGCCCAGCTCCTAATTGACTCAGGCGCCGACGTAAATCTCCCCAGCCGCGGGGGGACAAGCGCCCACAGTTATTACCTCGAAGGAAGCTTCAACCACATTATGCTGCATTACGATAAGCCCCGGCTCCTCGAAACCCTGATAAGGGCGGGCGTCAATGTAAACGCGCTGGACAGCCATGGCCGCAGCGCCCTGATGCTGCACTCCTTCCTTGGAGATTCGGCGGACATTGTCAAAATGCTGATAGCCGCCGGTGCCGACGTGAATCATAAAAATCCCCACGGGGAAACAGCCCTGATGTACGCGCTGCGGCGAGGCCGCACAGAAAATGCGGAAGCCCTTATCGCGGCCGGGGCCGATGTAAATGTTCAGGCTATAAACGGCGATACTCCGCTTATGTATTGCGCAAATATTTATTGGGACGAAGATAAAATTGACTGCACACAGCTTCTTATCGGGGCAGGCGCTGATATTAATATTCAAAATGAAGATGGCGAAACAATTTTAATGCGGCTGATCAACATTCATTATTCCTACGACTATTGGAAGGAACTATACATAAAACGAATCAAGGTATTGCTTGAAAACGCCCTGAAAGGGGATGCGAATGACCGCAGAGGCATAAACCTGAAAGACCGTCACGGCTGCACCGCCCTGATGTACGCCGCAGCCGATCCCGATTTTCCGGATGATGTCCTTAAACTAATGATTGATGCCGGTGCCAGGGGAGAATCATTGAATGTAATAGTCCCGGAACGCGGAAGGGCTCGAAGCGAACTTTTAGGAATGGAAGATATATGGGAGGGTGACCGCTAAAACAAATCAATCAAATGCCTTAAATGCAAATACGCATATACCTACCAAAAAAGCAACTCCCAATATCCTGTTGGCCGGTGGTGGTAATTTGAATAAAATCAATGCTCCGATTGATCCTATTATTATAATTCCGGTTATTGTGCAAAGTGACGCCAGGATTATGCGCACAACTTTGGAAAAATTTGTTTTTTTGTTGATAATGTTCAAAAACATTCTGAAAATTCCAACTGCGATGGCTATTAAAATAATCATCACTATAAAATTCATGCTATTCTCCGTAATTAATTTTCGCTGTTATTGTATCCATATCGGCGGTTTATGTCAACGCGCTGTTTTTTTATGGCTTTCATTCCGCTTCTCATGATCAGCAGCCTTAAAAAACTGTTATACATAAACGGCATTTTGAATATTTTCAATATTAATTTTACCCTTATTCTCAGGGTTCCAAAAAAATATTTATACCCAATATGGCTGTAATTTCCATTTATAACTTCAGCCAGTATTTTTGCGCTTTCCATGGAATAACTAATTCCTTCCAGGGAACTTGGACTAATCATACCCGCCGCTTCACCAATTAAATAGACTCTGTCCCTGCCTGTGCAGGTGCCCGTAAGGCTTTTGTTCAAAAATACAAAACATGCTTCCCGCTTTATTGGTTTCCCCAGTGAAAAGCCCCTGGTTCTTAATTTTTCCTTCAGTATATTAAATTTTTCAGTGCTGCCTGCCGTTAGAAACGCTCCTCCAACGATCAAATAATCGTCTTTCGATATTGTCCAGCAGTATGAATCGCTTATCATTTTATTGAAAATGCAGGAATAAAACGGAGAATTTGTTTTATCCTCATACCATTCCTGAATGGCCGTATATCTTTGTATTTTATTTTTACTGTAAAATGTTTTCCTGACAAGGGAATTCGCCCCGTCCGCCCCTATGACAATTTTTGATTTTTCCGTTCTTTTTGATCCATTTGCCCTTATTTCCAGAACAAGTGCATTCCCCTCCCTTTCTATTTTTGTGCAGATACTGTTGCTGCATATTTCAACTGTATCGGGAATTAGGGAAACAAGAAAACTGTCAAATTTGGCTCTGTCCATATTTATATAGAATCTTTGGTAAAATCTTTCAATGTCGTTGTCCAAATCCATGGTCTTTACGGAAAATATTTGAGGATCAGAGAGAATGTCCTTCGGCAGGCAAATATCGAACTGGGCAAGTATTTTTTGTGCATCGGGAGACAACAGCCCCCCGCAGCATTTGTTGATTGTATGGTTTTTTCTGTCTATTGCGATAACTTTGTATTTTGTATTAAGCAGCCTTGCCAATGTAGCGCCGGCCGGTCCTAATCCGATTATGGCGATATCATACATCATTTTCACTCTTTTCCTTCATTTTACAACAAAAAACGCCACTTGAAAATTCTCCTGCAAGGCATCATAATTTATAATATATGAAAAAATTTATCTTTATCTCGGGGGGGGTGTGTTCCAGCCTGGGTAAAGGCGTTTCTGCCTCTTCCCTGGGAGCCCTTTTGGAAGGCCGGGGGCTGAACATCCGAATGGTTAAATGCGACCCTTACATCAACGTCGATGCCGGTACCATGAGCCCTTTCGAGCATGGGGAGGCCTATGTCACCGACGACGGAGCGGAAACCGACCTTGACCTGGGCAATTACGCGCGTTTTACCAAAAGCCATATAAGCAGGGCAAACTCAATGACTGCAGGGCATATATACAAGGCGGTTATAGAAAAGGAGCGCGCCGGGCGTTACATGGGCAAATGTGTCCAGGTGATCCCCCACATAACCAACGAGATAAAGAGCCGCATACTGGCAGTTTCCAGCGAAGATGCCGATACCGACGTGGTAATTGTAGAAATAGGCGGCACGGTAGGCGACATTGAATCGATACCGTTTCTTGAGGCCGCCCGGCAGATTATCCATGAGCATGGCAGGAAAAACGCCATTTCCGTCCACCTAACTTTGATTCCCGAAGTCGGCGGCGGCGAGCTAAAAACAAAGCCCACCCAGCACTCTGTCAAGGCTATGCAGGAAATGGGGATTCAGCCCGATGTGCTGATCTGCCGTTCTCCGGAAATGCTGGACGAGGATACCCGGCAAAAAATCGCCCTCTTTACCAATGTTGATCTTGATGCGGTATTTACCTGCCGTAATGTTGATACTACAATTTATGAGATTCCCCTGATGTTCTTCGAGCAGGAACTGGATCAGGTAGTACTGAGAAAAATGGGGGTCGAGAGCCGTCACGCAAATCTTGACCCCTGGTATTCGATGATGGAACGGTACCGTGCCCGGGAAGGCAAGGTACGCATCGGGATTGTGGGACAGTACGTTGATCTGCACGATGCGTATAAGTCGGTGTATGAGGCGCTTTTCCATGCCGGAGTGGAATGCGGGATCGAGGTTGAACTGGCTAAAATCGATTCTTCCAGCCTTGAGGAAGCGGAAAACGCCGATTCTATTCTGAGAGGGGGCGCGCCGGCTGTTGATGGGGTGCTGATTCCCGGCGGCTTCGGCAAACGGGGGATAGACGGTATGGTTCAGGCAGCGGCCTGGGCGCGAAAAAGCAAAATCCCCTTTTTGGGTATCTGCCTGGGAATGCGGGTCATGGTGATAGAATGGTGCCGGAATGTACTTGGCTGGACAGACGCGGATTCAACCGAGTTCAACGAAGATACCAGGCATCCGGTGGTTTGTCTGCCGGAGGATGCCCAGGGTAGTATGCGGCTGGGGCTCGGCGAATCGGTGGCAGAGCCGGGGACGCGTGTTTTTGCCGCGTACGGAGATGCCCATGTATGGGAACGTCATCAGCACTGCTATGAATTTTCCAACAAGTACCGCAGTGATATTGCCGGCGCGGGACTGAAGATTTCAGCATTGACGTCGGACGGCGGCCTTGTGGAATGTGTTGAATGGCCGGATCATCCGTGGGGCGTGGGCGTGCAATTCCGCCCGGAGTTTAAGTCAAAGCCTACGGCGGCTGCCCCGCTGTTCAGGGATTTTATCGCGGCGGCTAAAAAATTAGCGGCCAGTGATTAGAAGCGAGGGAAGGGAGCAGGAGTGGTTAAGAAAAAAAGACGCTATATGATTCTTTGTACTCTGTTCTCTGTTCTCTGTTTTGCCTGTTCTTTCGACTACGGCATCCCGGTTGGAACTGACAGTGACCAGCCCGATATTGTGATGGACAATGTTGAATATGTACGGGTGCGGGACGCTGATCCCCAGGCGCGGCTCCAGGCGGAACGGGTTGAGCGCTACGAAGAACGCCGGCTCATGGAACTGCGGAATTTTTCCTTTGAGCAGTTTGGCAGCGGGGGTGAAGAGGTAAACGCCTACGGAAGGGCCGGGAGCGCTTCCTATGAAATAGATTCCGGGGATATGCGTCTGGGAGGCGGGGTGCGGATCGAAGTTGATTCCGAGGATATAATAATCGAAACCAACTGGCTTGAGTGGAGAGACAAGCCCCGCACCCTTACCGGCAGGGAAGATGATGAGGTACAGGTTTTCCAGGAGAACGGCACGGTTTTTACCGGCATTGGCTTCCGCGCCGATGCAAGAGAACGCACCTGGGAATTTACCGGCAGCGTCAGCGGCACCTATATTTTCGAAGACGATGAGGAAGATACGGCAGAGGAGATTGAAGAAACCGGCGGAGATGATGCCGCAGATGATGCCGGCCAGGAGGGTGCTATTGCAGAAACAGGCGCTTCCGGGGAGGCGGAGGAATGAGTACGCTTAAAAAAACCGCCGCTGCCGTCTGCCTGTGTTTTGCCGCCGTTGCTGCCGGTGCGGATTCTTTCAGTTTCAGGGCGGACAGGATGTCAGGGACCAAGGCCCTGGGCAGGGAAATCACCATTTTGGCGGGCAATGCGGAAGTACGCTCGGATAATCTGATACTGCGCGCCGACCGCATCGAGATACAGGGCGACAACAACCAGTTTATCGACTGCACCGGCGGGGTGTGGGGCATGGAAGAAGAAAAAGAAATCATCTTTCAAACCGACCGGCTCCGTTACGACCGCACGCATAAAATCGCCCGGCTGGAAGGCAGCGCGACCCTTGAAGACAGGAAAAACGAATTGGTGGCAAAAGGCAGTTTCATTGAATATGACGACAATGCGGAAGTTACGGTTTTTCAGATTTCGGTGCGGCTGTTCAAGGATGACATGGTCTGCCGTTCCGAATACGCCATCTACCGCCGCAACGAAAAGCTGCTGGATCTTTCGGGCTTTCCCGTGGTGTATAAAAAAGACGATGAATTCCGTGCCGACCGCATACGGGTAGATTTGGATACCGATGATGTAAGCATGGAAGGCGCGGTCTCGGGAACAATTAAGAATTAATTCATGGAAGAAAACACCGGATTGACAACCGCCGAATCTGCCGCCAGGACAGAACAGCATACCCTGGGCGTAACGGATATTTACAAGCGCTTTGGAAAAAAGGAAGTAGTTCGCAACGTAAACTTCACCATGTGCAACGGCGAGGTTGCCGGTCTTTTGGGGCCGAACGGCGCGGGGAAGACGACTATTTTCTACATGATAGTCGGTTTTTTGCGTCCCAGCGCCGGCTTTGTCAGCATGGATGGAACAGACATCACCGCCAAGCCCATGTACCGCCGGGCGCGGCAGGGTATTGCCTATCTGCCGCAGGAGGCTTCCATTTTCCGCCGGCTGACGGTTGAACAGAACATCTGGGCAATTCTTGAAAGCCGGCGCGATATCGACAAGGATTCCAAAAAACAGCGGCTGGAAAATCTGCTGGGCGAATTCGGCATAGACAGGATACGCACCCAGTACGGCTATACCTTGTCCGGCGGAGAACGGCGGCGTACCGAAATTGCCCGCGCCCTTGCCACCGAGCCGAAATTCCTCCTTTTGGATGAACCTTTCGCCGGCATCGACCCCATCGCCGTTTTTGAAATCAAGCAGATTATCCGCCGGCTTGCCGAAAAAGGCATCGGCGTTCTCATTACCGATCACAATGTCCGGGATACGCTGGAAATTACCACCGAGGCGTTTATCATTGCCGAAGGAGAAATTGTGGCACGGGGCGGCCGGGAAGCGATTCTCGCCAACGAAATGGTCCGAAAAGTATACCTTGGCTCTGAATTCAGGATGTAGGCTGCTCTGGAAAATTTTGATCGGGTCGTGTGGGTTTTATATTATCCGCGTTCCGCCGGTTTTTAGCCCCGCATCGTAGAGTTTACCGCAGGAGAGGTACATGGAAAGTTTGGTGCCGGCAAGAATAATATCCGATTCCTCCGCCATCTCTATCATATCGCGGCTGGGCGACTTTCCCCGTACAAAAATGATGGCGTGAATATCAAGCAGGGTCGCAGTGCGGATAACCTGGGGATTCACCAGCCCTGTCAATAAAAGCACCCGGTCTCTGATAAAGGCCATGACATCGCTCATTAGATCCGAGGCACCGGCGGAATCTACCTCTAAACCCGCCTTGTCTTCGCCAGTGAAAAACTGCCCGTCAAGTATTGATACTGCTTCAGCTACGGTCATTTCACCCCCTGTCCTATAGAAAAGTATAACATAAAAACGCCCTTTTGTACAATATCCATAATTCTCATCCCCCAGGGGGGGTGGCCTGCCGCCGGCAGACGGAGAGATATAGACATTATTTCATTATTGTATTATTCATGTAAGTATGTAAAGACCATGAGGGAGGGTAATATGGCTGAACATGTAATGCATAAAAAAGAATCCAAAAAAGCGCCCAAAAAGACGCTGAAAGAAAAGCGGGAAGACAAAAAAGCCAAGAAAAAGGGGAAAGATGCCTAAGTAAGAGTACAGCGTCAGGCTGTGTCCTTTCTGCTATTGCTCTGGTCTGCTTTTCGCGGTATTATTTCATCTCATGGTCGGTTTTGCGCATCTCCACGTCCATTCCGATTTTTCCCTGCTGGACGCGTCTGTCTCGGTAAAGAAACTGGCGGACAGGGCGGAAGAATTGGGGATGAGCCACCTTGCCCTTACCGATCACGGCAATATGTTTGGCGCGATGGAATTTATCGCCGCCTGCCGCAGCCGGAAAAATCCGGTAAAGCCGATAATCGGCTGCGAGATGTACGTTTCGCCCGGCTCCCGGTTTGAAAAAAAGGGAACCGAAAATGATAACAAATACTACCACCTGATACTTTTGGCGGCAAACCGCGAGGGTTACTTCAACCTCGTCAAGCTCTGTTCCTTTGCCTATACCGAAGGCTTTTACTACCGCCCCCGCATCGACGAAGAACTGCTTGTCCAATACCACGGCGGGCTTATTGCCCTTTCCGCCTGCGTTTCCGGCGAGATACCGCGGCTTATCCGCGCGGGGAAAACAGCCGAGGCTGAACAGAAAGCCCTGCGTTACCGCGATCTGTTCGGCAGGGACGGGCAGGGGCAGGCCAATTTTTACCTTGAAATACAGGATCACGGAATTCCTGCGGGGGGATTAAAGGGTTCGGATATATCTCAACGAGACATCTGCGAAGCCCTTGTCGCAATATCCCGCAAGACAAATATCCCGCTTGTCGCTACCAACGATGTGCATTATCTGGATCAAAAAGACAGTATCGCGCATGACATTCTCCTCTGTATCGGAACCGGAAAAGTCCGCAGTGAGGAAAAACGTAAAAAATATATCGGCGATCAATTTTATTTCAAGACCGGCGATGAAATGGCATCTCTTTTTGAAGAATACCCCGATGCGATTGAAAACACCGTCCTGATAGCGAATCGCTGTAATGCCGATGTCCCGCAAATTGAAGTCGGCGATTTGCCGCGTTATCTGCCTGATTTTGACATTCCCCCCGGATTTGACGATGCAAACGCCTATTTGCGCCACCTTGCTATAAACGGACTTGAAAAGCGTTATGCGAAAGAACTTACTTCCGGCGGAAACAGATGGGAAGAAATAAAAAAACGCGCCGAATATGAGCTGGATACAATTATCAACATGGGTTTTACGGGGTATTTTTTAATAGTTGCGGATTTTATCAATTTTGCCAAGGAGCGCGGCATTCCTGTAGGTCCGGGACGCGGCTCTGGGGCGGGTTCAATTGTCGCCTACTCGTTGCGCATAACGGATATTGAACCCCTGAAATACAACCTGCTTTTTGAACGATTCCTTAATCCCGACCGTATATCAATGCCCGATTTTGACGTTGACTTTGCCAATGAAGGCCGGGAAGAAGTGATAAATTATGTCACTCAAAAATACGGAAAAGAAAGGGTAGGGCAGATCATCACCTTTGGAACATTGGGAGCAAAGGCTGTTATAAAAGATGTCGCCCGTGTTTTGGGAATATCAATTCCCGAATCGGATATGATCACAAAGTTAATTCCAAAAGATCCAAAAATAAATTTGAAAAGCGCGATCGAAGATGAGCCAAAGTTAAGAGAACTGGAAGCAGATTCCAGATACACGGAACTTTTTGAACTTGCGCGGAAACTTGAAGGGCTTCACCGTCATTCAAGCATCCATGCCGCGGGGATTGTAATCGGTAAATCTAACCTTATTGATTTTGTTCCCCTCTATCAGGAACGCGATGATCAAAAAACAGGCAGAAGCGGCGCTGTCGCCACACAGTACAGCATGGGTTTTCTTGAACAATGCGGTCTGGTAAAAATGGATTTTCTCGGCCTTAAAACCCTTGATGTTATCAAACATACAGAGGAACTAATACGCCGCAGAGGGGGGAAGTTTTCAAGTTTCAGTGTAGTGAACGAGCCTGAAGATGACAAAGCTGTTTTTAAAATGTTAGGTGAAGGAAACAGTTTTGAAGTCTTTCAGTTTGAATCCGACGGAATGCAGAATATCTTAAGGCAGACAAAGCCAACTTCAATCGAGGATCTTATCGCTCTTAATGCCATGTACCGCCCCGGCCCGATGAAAAATATCCCGCGTTTTGTGGATTCAAAAAACGGAAAACAGGAGATAACGTATCCCGATCCAAGTCTTGAAAAGGTGCTGAAGGAAACATACGGCGTTATTGTTTATCAGGAACAGGTTATGGAAGTGGCGAGGGTTATTGCCGGGTACAGCATGGGA
>Ga0082212_10008946_pt1 | contig 12982 bp, 9 predicted proteins | sample TergutNt197P3_FD_71548 | JGI IMG/M metagenome (GOLD analysis project Ga0082212, IMG submission 71548) | Neocapritermes taracua P3 segment gut microbial communities from Petit-Saut dam, French Guiana - Nt197 P3 | ecosystem: Host-associated > Arthropoda: Insects > Digestive system > Gut ... | reverse complement strand
CAAAGGATTTTCGATGTATGTATATGACTACAAGTTTGATGACTTATCCGTCATAGCCTACAACACCATGCTTAAAAACCTGGATAAGTATCAGGTCAAGCCACGATTCTATGTGATAAATTTTGACAATCCCCGCAAGTCACACCGTTGTAACCCCATTGCTCCTGAGTTTATGACTGACATAAGCGACGCCTATGAAAGCGCCTATACCATTATGCTTAACCTGAATAAAACATGGATTCAGAAGCAGGGCGATTTTTTTGTCGAAAGTCCGATTATCTTACTTGCTGCCATTATCTGGTACTTGAAAATCTATCAAAACGGAAAGTATTGCACTTTTCCCCATGCCATCGAATTTCTAAATAGAAAATATGCTGATATTTTCCCGATACTAACCTCCTATCCACAGTTAGAGAACTATTTAAGTCCATTCATGGACGCATGGGAAGGAGGCGCACAGGAACAGTTGCAGGGACAGATTGCATCGGCTAAAATCCCTTTGTCACGTATGATTAGCCCACAACTCTACTGGGTGATGTCGGGAAACGAATTTACACTGGACATCAATAATCCCAAAGAGCCTAAAATCCTTTGTGTCGGCAACAATCCTGACCGCCAAAACATTTATTCGGCGGCATTGGGTTTATACAACAGTCGTATCGTGAAGCTAATCAATAAAAAGGGACAACTCAAAAGTAGCGTGATTATTGACGAGCTGCCTACTATCTATTTCCGGGGATTGGACAACCTGATAGCTACCGCCCGCAGCAACAAAGTAGCCGTTTGTCTTGGTTTTCAGGATTTCAGTCAGTTGAAAAGGGATTACGGCGACAAAGAAGCAGCCGTAGTGGCGAATACTGTAGGAAATATTTTTAGCGGTCAGGTAGTCGGCGAATCGGCTAAAAACTTATCTGAACGTTTCGGGAAAGTGTTACAGAAGAGGCAGTCGATGACAATAAACCGAAACGATACCTCAACCTCTATTTCCACCCAGTTGGATTCGCTGATTCCTGCAAGTAAAATCAGCAATCTCACACAAGGCATGTTTGTAGGCGCAGTGTCCGATAATTTCGACGAACGTATTGAGAAAAAGATTTTTCATGCCGAAATAGTTGTTGATAACGACCGGGTGGCAGCCGAAACAAAAGCGTATAGGCCAATCCCTATCATATCCGAATTTACCGATGATGCCGGAAACGACATCATGCAGCAGGTCATAGACCATAATTACGATCAAATCAAAACCGACGTGAAACAGATAGTAACCGACGAATTACAGCGTATAACCAATGACCCTGATTTACAGCACCTTATTAAGAAAGAATAATAGCGAATCATTCCCTTATTGAACAAGCCGCAGACTTTGCGCCTATTAAAAAACTCAATACTCATCTATTTCATATCGGCTTCTTCCATCCTTTTTAATAAGGAGTTTCTCAATAAGTCCGTAAATTGAGTACGGTGTCCATCCTTTCGGTTTTTAATGTTCATAAAATAATTGGCAAACTCTTTTACTTTACAGTCAAAGATTTCGCCCAGATGATGAAACATTTCCTTGAGTGAAATTTCGCCATTGTTGATTCGCTTTACAACATAAAGGGCATAAACCAGTTCTACCCATTCGACAATACTACCCGTCCATTTTAGTTTCCTGCAACTCGTTTTTGTTGATGCCGGCAGGTTTTGCGCTGCCAAAATCTGTTTTCCGACCCATTCAAGCTGTATGCTGATGAGTTGAATAGCTTTTTGAAGATGAATTGCGGCGTTTTTTTTCCGATACCTCTGTTAAATTCGACAATTCAACAAGGGTATAAGCGAGGGTATTATGCCATGATACCTTATCCATTGAGGCATCATTTTCTGCGAACAGAAGTTTGACAAATTTTTCGTAACTGCTTTCTAATAGCTTGATGCCTGTTTCGTCATCCTTTTGTGTTTTATCCTTCAATATACGGAAGAATTTCGTTGAAATAAATCGTTTCATGATGATAATTGGCATTAAAATAAAAACACAGTCCGACGACATTTTAATGCCGCCGAACTGTGTCATAAACTCATTATATCTAACTCTAATAATTAACAGCGATTTTCGCTGTCCTGTTGCCTGATTGGATTATGTATATGCCTCTATCAGGCAGAGAAATATTCGCTTCTTCCCCGGCTGCAATACTGCGATATATAAGGATGCCTGAGAAACTATACACACTCCAGTTGTCACCCGCAGTCAGACCACTGACGAATAATATACCATCCCGGGCGTATGCTTTCAGGGCAGCGGGTGGTGGAATGGGTTCAATGCCAACATCTCCGGCAAATGTTGCCGTCACAGTGACATGATGGGCGGGCATGGTAAAGGTGCGGGTAAGCCCGGCGCCACTCAGCGGAACAACGACGCTCGTTACGGCATTTCTGTTGTCGTCCATACGGTAAACATTAATCTTATCCAAAACAAATCCGGCGTTGGGCGTAATTGTCAACGTTACGGTTTGCCCTGCCTTTACACTGTTTGCTGCATTTGCGCTGATGCTTCCACCAACGAATGAAGCGGGAATGTCGAGGATATAGGCTTGCGCTTCGACTGTCAGCGTAAAGGTGAATGTGGTGGTCGAAACTCTGTTGGCGACTTGGAGTGTTATGCTATAGATGTCTGCACTCAGGCCAGATGCGATATCTAATTTCATCGTTGTACTGTTCCATGTGATTCGATTATCGCCCGACATTTTAGTTATCGTAACCGGCGCTGTGCCTGTGATTGTAAAAACAGTGGTAGAGGTTGCAGCGTATCCTTCGGTTAGCGTCATAGATGTAGGGCCGCTAATGCCGGGCGTTACAGATGTGCCTGTCGGATTTATCGTGATGCTGAAAGTTACCGGTGCAGAAGTGCCTACGCTGTTCGTTGCAGTTATTGTAAAGTTCGATGTACTTGCCGCCGATGGTGTGCCGGATATAACACCGGAATTGTTAAGAGAAAGACCACCTGGAAGTGAACCTGATGCGACTTTCCAACTTGTAGGATTGCCGGAGGCTGCCAGTGTCACACTGTAAGCTGTACCGACTGCGCCGGTCGGTAATGCGCCGGGGGTAGTTGTGATGGTGGGAACAGGCTGGGTTGCTGCGACGGAAATTGGAAAGTCCTTTGTGTAATTTGTTGTTGCAGATGCACCGTTGATAATGGTTGCCCGCACCGTTACCGTCCCTGCCGTCGTAGTGTTGAGTGTGGAACCGCTGATGGTAGCGCCGGTCGTTCCCACACTTTGTATACTCCATACGATGGCTTGATGGGTGGCGTTGGCAGGCGTTACTGTTCCAGTGAGCGTGAATGGCGTTCCTGCCGTTGCCGTTGTTGGCACGCCGGTAATGCCTGTTACAGGGACAAATGTCGGCGTTTCAGTCAATGTGGTAAACGACGTCGACACCACTGCCGAATTACCTCCGGCGTTCGACGCCACCATGTAAAGCGTATAACCCGTGTCGGGTGTTAGCGAAGATAAATTTATACCAAATCTTCCTGATAGCAAATTGTTTTGACCATGCAATATGCCGGTATTTTGCGCCTTTATAGTTGTTGCATCCGGTGCAGAAGCGCTCGAAAGGTATAGTATATAATATACGTCTGCCTGCTTATCAAGATTATAATACGCTGTAGCGATTGTAGTTGTTATTTCTGTGCCGGGAACTGTCAGATTGCTGATTATCGGTGGCGTCACTGCTGCGGGATTGATTGTTATGCTGAAATCATAATCGTCGGACTCATTTCCTGCAGCATTGTAGGCAACAATAATAAAATTGGATGTCCCGACCGTTGTCGGCGTCCCGGAAATAATGCCGGAATTATTAAGCGTAAGTCCGGCAGGAAGTTTGCCGTTTGTAACAAGCCATGTTACGGGGTTGCCCGTAGCGGTAAGCGTTTCACTGTATGGCGTATTGACCGTACCGGACGGCAAATCACCAATCGGCGTTGTAATGACAGGAACAGATGCTGCCAATGTGGTAAACGACGCCGATACCACATCTGAATTTCCGCCGGTGTTTGCCGCCACCATGTATAGTGTATAACTTGTCCCGGAGGTTAATGGAGACAGCGATATACCAAATTGACCGGCGAGAAAATTGCTATGCCCGTAATAAATACCGGTATTTTGCGCTTTTATCGTTGCTATGTTTGGCGCTGTCGCACTCGATAGGTATAGCATATAATATACATCTGCCTGTTTATCAATACTAAAACGTACTATTGCGCTTGTAGATGTTAATTCTGTACCAGAAGCGGATGTTATGGTCGGTGGCGTCACCGGAGTCGTTACCGTAAGTGTTGCATAATTCGACCCTGTAGTTTCAAGGTAGTTGGTTACAAAACAGTAATATTGATACCCATTGTATGATGCAGGCACATTGGTTAGTGTAAGTTTTGATGTATTAACGCCGGAGTATATACCGCCTTCAGGAACTTTTTTATCACCGTCAGCTTGAGAATGATACCACCATTCATACGTGGGGGCAGGATTGCCGGTTGCCGTTACGGAAAATGATGTGTTACCTCCTGCAATTATTGTACTGTTTTCAGGTTGTTTGGTGATTCCGGGACCGAAATAAACGGTAAGTGTTGCCGCATTGGAACTGACAGTCCCTGATGCATTGGACACATCACAACGAAAACGGTATCCGTTACGTGATGCAGTTACATTTGTAAGCGTCAGTGTTGCTGTATTGACTCCCGAGTAAATGCCTTGGCTCGAAAGTGGAAGCCAATCGTTTGTGCCGGGATATTGGCATGTCCATTGATATGATGTAGGATTGCCGGTTGCCGTTACGGAAAATGTCGTATTTTGTCCTTCATCAACAGCTATATCCGCAGGATGCGAGGTAATTGTTGGAGGGGTAAGCTGTGCCTGCACTTTGTGCGGCAATACGACAAATAGTCCCAGTATAAGCAGGAGTAAAAAAAACTGCCTGCTGTTTTTGATTTTAAATTTGCTGTTCATAAGATAAATATTGTTGTTATTGTTAATAAAGAACATTTTTTCGATAGCGGCGCGGCATGCCGCGCCGCTATCGAATGATTACTTTTTCGTATAGTCTGACGGAACGGTGAAACTGCCTGCAGCGGCAGTTTCGCTGATAGTTTTGGCTTCTATTGCAGTTATGGAGTTGGTTTTAGCAAGAAATACAATATCATTCCAACCACCAAAAACAACGGTGGTAGTACCTGCTTTTCCCGAATAAACCGAACAGGTTTTTCCTGCAACTGTTTGTGAACTTTTCGTATAACCTGCTGTTGCGAAATTGGCGTCGTTTATGGCCATTATAAACGTCTTGCGTTCAATTTGTACAGATGAAACGGTTACCTCTTCGTAGGTTTTCGTGGACTTTTGCAGCTTATAAGCCTTATTGGCTGCCTCGTCAAGAATATACGTGTAAACCGCTTCTTCAAGGCGAAACTTTTTGCCGTTGTCGTCGAAAATCATTGTCTTTTTCACCTCTCCATCCACCATATCATAAGTGATGGTCGCCTGTTTAATTTTAAACAGCACGGTAGTCGTTCCGCCGGGAACATCCGGCTCGTCAGGGTCGATTACGCCATTGTCCTTTTTGCAACTGGTGCAACCCATTGCAGCAATCATCATTATTGCCACCAAAAATCTGAATCTGAATACTTTTTTCATTTGAAATTAATTTAATGATTTATAAAAAATTGATGATTAGTTATTGATTTTATTTTAACCAGCTTATATCTAATGTTTTGGTGAACGCCGAAGCAGGCACATTTTCCGTTACCACAAGGGCTTCACGTTGCAATTTGCCTTTCCAAATCGTACGCAACCCTATCCTCCTCCAAACGTAATGGACAGTACCGTCGGAAAGTTCCCACACCTTGCAGGTCTTACCCAATATCATTACATCCGGCAATTTTCGTTTATAGCCGTTTGCTTCAAACGTTTTATCATCATTTGAAACAATACGTATCCCTGCCAGATAATCGTCAACAGGTGCGTTTAGAGGCGCATCTGTTTGCCAGTCAGCTCCGAAGTATTCATAACACTTATTGTTAATATAGTCCTGAATAAATATACTGCTTCCTTCTTCCCAATTCCAATAGCGTTGGTCTGTACGATGCCTTTTACCGTAATTGTCGTACATCTCGCAATAATAAAACTCATCGTCATCATCGCCCGGGTAGATAAACTTGACAGCTACACTTTCGGGTATTTCTTCTTCGCTGCAGTCATCATCGAAATTAAAGATGATTTCGTGTGTGGCGCCAAACTTGCCGGGAGCCGGCGGAACCCACTGCGATTGATGTCGGCTCTTGTAATAGGCGTCAACGTTGAAACCGCTGCTTGCAGGCATTCTTGCCGAACAAACACCGGCGCTGTTTGTTCTTAGGAAATGGGTAGTCCAAAGAGGGGCTAATTCATCGCCCGGAGGCATATCAGGCATTTTATAATCATTTATCCGTACATCTATACCGCCTTTACGTTCTTTGCAGGCGGCTACAGTCACTCTTACGGTAATCATCTTTTCAGTTTTTCCACCGGATACAGGCGAGAAATGGCTGACGACGCCTTTATAAACATTGCCCTGCCGTATGAGCGTTCCGTTCTGAAGCCAGACGCCACGCGGTTCGTTGAACGACCACAGTGGAATCGTGGCGGGAGCATCGGCGCTCATGATTGCAGATATAGGGAAACTGATTTCGACGCCTGCTTTTTCTTTTAACTTTAGCGGATTACCATCATTATCAGTGAAGACGACGTCGGCCATACCGTAAGGCAGGAGTATCTCCTCTGTGGTTTTTGAAATGCTACATGTCAAATCGCCGCCGGGCATCATAAAAGAGAAATTTGCGGATGCAGGGTCGAGAAGTAGCACGTCGGCACGGACATTGCCGCTATATGCCGAACCGTCGGCACGAACGAATGACGAGGCGGGAAAGTCGATTTTTAACTCGCCCACCTGCACGGTTTTGGCTGTCGCAGCATCGAAAGTGACTTGCTGACTGATTGCGCTGTTTCCTTTGGGGGACATCATGGCTTCGAGGTAGAAGTCGTTGTTCTCAATGTCTTTGCAGTCTGCGGAGCGTGTAAGCGTGAAATAGCCGCTTTTCTCGAATACGACGACGATACGGTCGTTGACGGTTCCCGCCTTAGCGAATGTAAACGCGCCATTGCCGGTGGTAGTTGTGTTTAGTGAGCCGGTAGTAATGCGCACACCGCTAAGCGGGTTGCCGTTCGTGTCCTTTATGATGCCGCTCATGGTTATGTCCTGCATAATGACTTCCACAGGTTCGTCGGGGTTGATTGGTTCATCGGGGATGTCGTTGTCTTTTATACATCCCAACATCGTTATTGTCAACAGAATGGAAAATAAAGTTAAAAGCTGTGGTTCGACAAAGCTCACCAACCGAGAGTTAAAAGTTGAGAGTTTTAACATTCCCCACACCCCCTTCAAAGAAGGATTTTTTTCGTTTTTATTGACTTTTTTCATTTTATTTTAATGTTAAATTTTTGCCTTAAATCTTCACAAATTCAACGCGACGGTTTTTAGCTTTGCCTTCGACGGTATTGTTGGGGGCCAGTGGTTCGGATTGTCCTTTGCCGTCGGTTTCGATGCGGGCGGCGTTGATGCCGAACTGGGTGGACAGGCAGGTTTTCACGGCAGCGGCGCGACGCTTCGAGAGGTCGAGATTGGCATCGGCATTACCGTCGGTGTCGGTATGCCCGACGACGCGCACCCGCACATCGGGATTCTCTGTCAGCACATCGGCAATGGCTTTTACCGCGCCGTAGGATTCGGGTTTAATCACGTCCTTACCGCTGTCGAAGTTGATACCGTAACTGATTATCTTTCCTTCGGTGATGAGTTTGGAACGCACGTCGGGTGCAGCGGTGGTGATTTTGATGTTCGAGTAGAAAGGTTTGTTGTCGGCATCGTCGCTCATCAAAAGCATCCGCGTCAATTTTATATCAGGCTGTAAGCCTGTAGGCACGTCCAATACTTTTGCGCCTTCGTGGTAGATGCGTACTCTACGGTTTTGTACCCAAATGATGATATGGTTTACCTGTTCCGTTTTAATACGGTTAACCTGGCTGTTAAATCCATTCAAGGATTGTGCGCCGCTTTTATATGAATCGAGTTCCCAGCCTAACCCTCCTTTTTTGAAATAAACACGAAATCCCATTTGACCGGGGAATATTCCGGCGTCCACTTCCTTTTCTTTACCTGCATCATAATGATACAGTTTTATGGCTCCCGTTGCATACGACCCGTTTTGTGTGTTTAAGGGAATGTAATCGAACTCAATGATAAAATTGGGCGGAAGTTCCAATTTGTTGAGGTAGAAAAACATACCGCCACTTGTTAGTTGAAACCATTTGCCGGGGAAATTGTTGAGCGTTTTCACTTCGCCCGATTTGTTGGAAGTCCACAGGGCGGGAAAGTCACCGACAGCATCCTGCGAGAAGTCCTCGTAAAAGAGGATTTGATCACCAGGTACAAAGTCGTACTGCGAGTAACTTTCCAGCTTCGGCGGGATATTCGGGTTTTGTTGTGTATTAACCTGCTGACTGCTGCCTGCATTGCCCTGATTAGCGACTTGATTGTTGCTCTGATTACCGCTTGTGCCGCCCTGATTAGCGTTTGCGTTGCCCTGACTGTTGCCGGAATTGTTCTGCTTGTTGCCATCAAAAGCATCGTCAATGGCTTGGTTTACGGCCTTTTCCGTTCTCTTTTCTGCTTGACGGACGGCGGCATTTTCGGCTGCTCGTTGCGCTGCATTTTGTACACGCCTGTTGAATTGCGCCTGCGCTGAAACGCATACAAGCGTCAAAGCTACGGTTACTGATAAAAATTTTACTGATTTCATAATACCCTATTTTTTAATGATTAATGTATATTTTATTCATAAAAATCCTGTAAATCATGGTTTAAAAGAAGCAACCGAGCGAAAGCGCTATATTAGTGTTATGCAATGCAACGGCAGTTCCATTATACAGGCTGTTTAATCCCAGATTGTACTGCAGCTTGACAAAACTTTTCCAGAATTGAGCGCCAAGGCCGACATTCACGCCGTAATCCAACGGATTGACTTCATTTTCTTTTGAACCAAACACGAGGTCTTCCTTGTCGGTAGTCGTCTGCCCATTCATTTTCGCCTCAAAATTCATCTGACCGCTCAAACCATAAGCGGCATACCCTCCTGCGAAAATCATCAATTTTGTGCGACCTCCCATCGGTAATTTAAGCGCGAGGTTAACAGGCATTTGCACATAATTCAGCGTGGTAGTAACCGTGGACTTGGTATCGGCGAAACGTGAAACATAAGCGCTTCCACGCTGACTGAACAGTAATTCCGGAATAACCGACAAATGACTTGTGACGCCAATGTCGCTCACTATTCCTGCTTGAAATCCCAGTTTGTAGCTTCTGTCCGATGGGGCGATAACGCCCGATTCTGTAAAGTTCGACGCATTGCCGCCGACTGTAACTCCTAATCTTACCTGTGAAAACCCGGCGTTCACGAACAGGATAAGCGCCATACTTGAAAAAAAAATTCTTTTCATTTTGATTGATTTTTTAAAATTGAAATGATAATTGTGTAAAATAAAAAAGCGTGTAAACTCTTTTTGATTGGGTAGAGACGTTGCGTGCAACGTCTCTACCCAATCAGGAAAAATTATTTCAATGGTCGTCCGTTTATCAGGTTTTCAAGGAATGTTTTTTCTTCCTCATCCTTAATTACGCTATTCCTCGCACTGGCAAACGTCAGAAATTTACCGTTTTGAATAGGATAGTTATATCCGGCGTCTAATTCTCGCTTTGCATTGGCATCGGCCGAAGCCTTATCCTTAAATTGTAAAACAGGAATATGACTGTTGGTTCCATTTTTGGAAAATACGACCGTGAAACCGCCGACTATATTGTCACCGCTCCAAAAATAGGAATCTTCGACTTCATAACCTGCATCCTTTGCGGCCTTCTTCAAACCTGACAGTGATACAGACCCGTTGCTGTCGCTGTCGCTGCCGCCATCGTCGCCGCTCTTTTGGCAGCCGTTACAACTTATCAAGGTAATCATCAATAGAATTGAAAATTGAGAATTGAGAATTGAAAATGTTCTTTTTTTACCTGAATTTGTTTTTTGAATTACTCTTTTCATTTTGAAGTTAATTAAATAGTTTATAAAAAAAAATGATTTTTTCTTTGATATATAATTTAATTTATGCCTCCGGTTTAACTTGTATTACAGTAACCGGACCGTTCCAAATCAATTGAAAATCGGAAGGCGGATAGCTGTCATCTGGTATGGTCGTTCCTGTAACTTTAATGCTGTAGTTACCTTCAGATACCTTTACTTCGACACTGCTGATTTTTAAGCCACCCGTTTTATGTTTAGATTCATCTAAAATTGAGCGGTCAAGTTGGTATCCGCAATCCCCGTATGTCAATGGCGGGTATATACACCCAATATCATGATTATCCTCTTTAGTGTATGTTCCAGAAGTCATTCCTTCTTGCCAATCGCCATTTGCATTAAAGAAAAAAGCGGTAGTATAAAGTCCAAGTGCTGGATAAAGATTATCATGAAGCGCTAACTGGTAAAAAGCAGTAGCACCGTTTCCATTACATGAAGTGTAGTAATAAGTCAAATCAGTAATTTTCACCTGACCCGCCCGAAGTGGAAATATCTTGCCATACGCTTTAATATGATTTCCGTAGCAGTCATCGTCGAAATTAAATTTAAGTTCATGAAGGGCACCGGAATTAAGAACATCAGATACCGGAATGATTTGATATTGGTATTGGTCGTTGTATATGACATTTACTCTGACAGCTACTTTTGCCGGTATTCTTATCGAACAAACGCCGGTGCTGTTCGTAAGTATGGTAGGAGGAGGTGCAAGGGACAGTATATCATCAATATCTGAGTTATCTACATGCACCTGTACTCCTTCTTTTGGTTTTTCACAAACAAACACACGTACTCTGACGGTTATCATCTTTGTGGAACGGCCGACTGCATTTGGCGAAAAATGGTTTACAGCGCCTTTATATGTATTTCCCTGCTTTGTAAGCGTCACATCTTCGAGCCATAAGCCTCTTGCATCGTTGAATGTCCATAACGGAAGAGAGGCAGGGGCCGAAGTGGTCATGCCCGATGGAATGGGAAAGGTTATTTCGACGCCCCCGCCCTTTTTGACGTTCAGCGGGTTGCCCTCGTTATCGGTGAGCGTAACGTCAGCTATACCGTAGGGCAGGAGCATTTCTTCGCTGCCGACGGACGTCCGGCACGTCAGGTCTCCACCGGGCATCATCTGCCAAAGATTTTCGTTGTCGGGGGTTATGTACAGTACATCAGCGCGGACATTGCCGCTATACGCCGTACCGTCGGTACGTACAACAGAAGAGGCGGGGAAGTCAATTTTCAGGTTACCAATTTGCAGTGTCTTTGTCGTTGCCGCATCGAAAGTGGTTTGCAGGCTGATATTGCTGTTGCCTGTAGGATAAAGTTTGGTTTCGATGTAGAGGTCGCTTACTTCATCATCCCGGGCGGCTGAGCGTGTAAGCTTGAAATAGCCGCTTTTCTCGAACTGAAGGACGATGCGGTCGTTTACCGTTCCCGCTCTCGTAAACGAAAAAGTGCCGTTGTCACCTGTTGTGACGCTCAACGATCCTTGGGTAACACGCACGCCACCGAGCGGGTTTCCATTGGCATCCTTTACCGTCCCACTCAATGCAATGTCCTGCATTACTACCTCTACAGGGTCGTCGGGGTTATTTGGGTCTATCGGGTCTTCTCCGTCCGTAACACAACTGCTAAAACTCACTATTGCAAACATCATCATTACCATTAAAATCAGAAGACTAAATACTTGTTTCATTTGTTTGAATTTTAATTGTTTATTATTTTTACTGTTTGAGATCTACATCCTGAACATTGTGGGAAGGAAAATTTTTAATTTTTTTTATTCCGGTCAGTCTCCTGATGATCTTCTTAATCCTGCGCATCCTCGTCGCCTTTTCCCTGTCCCTGATTGCTTTCATCAGGTTTTTATTGCCTTCTTCGGCCGAAAGCCAGCCATCGCACTGGTTTATCAGCATTTCATTGAAATTCAGGCATCTGTATGCGTGATAGAGCATTTCTTTCTTTTTATCTTCTTTGGTATCCATCTTGTAAAAATTCGATTTTAAAATTTTCTGCAAAGGTACGGGTGTGGAACAGGGGGTAGTTTCACAAATTTTGGCGACAGTGGCGTCACTAATATTAGCGACAGTGGCGTCACTAAAATTGGTGACAGCCAAACAGAAAATAATCAATATCTTTGCAGCGCCAATTCATTAAAAATTTTACCGGTATGTCACGCTATCTTCATTTTAATCCTTCAATTCCTGTTAGTGATCGAAGTCAAACTGTTAATTTTCAATTGTTATGATACGGGTAATTATTGTTGACGACCACCGTCTGTTCCGCATCGGGATAAAAGCCGCCCTCCATGCAGGTCATCCCGACATACATTTTGTCGGCGAGGCCGAATATGGCAAAGACCTGTTCGGTATGCTGTCCTCCACGCCCGCCGACGTTGTTCTTTTGGATATTAACCTGCCCGACATTGGCGGCGCCGAAATTGCCCGCCGCCTCCGCAGCGATTATCCCGCCCTTAAAATTCTTGCAGTTTCCGCCGAAAATACAGCCGAGACAATCGAATCCATGCTCGAAGCGGGCATCGACGGTTTTATCAGCAAGCAAAAGGGCGATACGGACGAACTCGCCAAAGCCATCCGCACGGTTGCGGACGGAGTGGAATATTACGGACGCGACATTTCCTCCATTATCTTTGGTGTGTACGTGTCGAAAAAGAAAACAACCGAAGTGACTAACGAATTTACCGAGCGCGAATGCGAAATCATCATCGCCTGCCGCGACGGACTGATGTGCAAGGAGATAGCCGACCGAATGGGAGTCAGCATCAACACCGTCAACACG
>Ga0082212_10008945_pt1 | contig 12983 bp, 10 predicted proteins | sample TergutNt197P3_FD_71548 | JGI IMG/M metagenome (GOLD analysis project Ga0082212, IMG submission 71548) | Neocapritermes taracua P3 segment gut microbial communities from Petit-Saut dam, French Guiana - Nt197 P3 | ecosystem: Host-associated > Arthropoda: Insects > Digestive system > Gut ... | reverse complement strand
GTGCGCTCGGAATTTTCGGCAGCCCATGCCCTGCGCAACTACCGGGGCAAGTGCGAGGCCCTGCACGGACATAATTTTTCCGTGAAGATGGTGGTGGAAGGGGACAGTCTGCAAGACGGCACGGAACTGCTGGTGGACTTCGCGCTGCTCAAGGCCCGGTTGAACACGGTGCTGGAAGCCCTGGATCACAGCTTACTCAATGCGTCCGCGCCGTTCGACGCGATCAACCCCACTTCGGAAAACCTGGCCCGGCATATTTGGCAGAGCCTCGCGCAGAGCATGGAGGAACCCGGCGTTCGCCTGCACAGCGTCACTGTCGGCGAGAAGGCGGGCCAATCCGCCACCTATTTGGAAACGGAGGCCGGGAGTGTGTAGCATGCGCGCCGTCAGCATTATCGGCTTCAAAAATTCGGGCAAAAGCACGCTCACGGAGCTTCTGGCAGACGCCCTGGAACGGCGCGGCCTGAGGGTGGCCGTAGCCAAGCATGCACATTCGGGACTTGATAAGCCGGATACCGACAGCGCGCGCCTGCGCGCGCCGGGGCGCACCGTGCTGGCGCTTGCCGATGGGGAATGTGCGGTTTTTTATGGGGAAACGCGCTTCCTGGCGGACATGATTCCCCTGATTCAGGCGGACATGCTGCTTGTGGAAGGGGGTAAACGCCTGGGCTGGCTGCCGCGCATCCTGTGCCTGCGTCCGCCGGGCGAGGCCGAAGCGGATGAGCGGGACGCGCTGGATCAGGGTTTGGCCTTTGCCGCCTGGGGCAGGGAGCCCGCGCCGGGGTTGCCGTATTTTCCGGGAGCGCCGGACCTGAAGGACGAGACCCTGGATGCGCTTGCTGCCCTGGCGCTGGAAAAGGCCTTCATGCTGCCCGGCCTGGACTGCTCGGCCTGCGGACGGGAAAGCTGCGCTGCGCTGGCGGCTGAAATCGTGGCCGGAAAGGCCGGCGCGAAGGATTGCGCGGCCCTGCACTCGGAAGTCGAAGTGCGCATCAACGGGCAGCCGCTGGGCCTGAACGCCTTCACCGCGCGCGTCGTAGCCGGCGCGCTGCGCGGCATGCTTCGCGAGATGAAGGGCTTTGCCCCCGGCGAGCTTACGCTGAAGCTGCGCGGGTGAGTTGTCCTTTATCCTTCAACCTGCTGAATGCCGTCGAGCTTCCAGGATGCGCCGTCGCTGCGCATAAAATGCCACACTTCGCGGGTTTGGGTGGACGCCTGCTCTCTGGGGTCTTCGCGGAGCAGCACGTCAAAAAACACCGTGGCCCGTTCCGTTCCGCCCTCCTGGGAGACGGAGAGCAACTGGGCGTTGACTAGCAGCACTTCGGTGGTGGACGGGGCAGGGTCGGCCTCGGCCTGGGCGCGTACTTCCTTCATGACGGCCGGACTGGCGAATTGGGCGATGTCGTCCAGATCGCGCTTGTCCCAGGAAGCCTGTAGGCGGGTGTATGCCATTTTGGCTCCGCGCAGGAAGTCCTCGGCGTCAAAACCGGCGGGAATCGAGGCGCTCGAGGGCGTATCAAGGTGAGCGCCCTGTGGCTGTCCGCTCAGTTGCCCCCAGTCCATTCCGCCACGCTGCGCGTGTTCAGGCTGGTAGGACTGGCGCAAGCTCGGGCCGCCGGCCTCGGCCGGTCTGCGGAAACGCGAGAAAAGCTTGAAGGCGAAATAGATCAGCAGACCGATCAGCAGAATGTCCATCAGCCCGCCGCCGTGGAAAGCGCCGCCGAAGAGCAGGGAGCCGATGAGTGTGCCCGCCAGCAGCCCGCCGAGCATGCCGCCCATGCCGCCCATACGCGGGGCAGCCGCCGCTCCGGCTCCGGCCGCGCCGGGGCCGGCCTGGCCTGGAGCGGCCCTGTTCAAGCCGGGCGCGGGGGCAGGCGGCGTAGCGGGCCTGCTCATAAAGGAGCCGCCGCCGAAGGATTTGCCGCCGCCGAAACGGGCGGCGTCCGCGTCCCAGGCGCTCAGGGCCAGGATGCCCGTAAGCAGGACGGCAAAAAATACGATATATCTCAGATACATATGCGCTCCTTGGCGTTTCATGAAAGCCGGGTCCGGCAAGCGGCACGGGGCGCCGGACACTGTGTACTCAATAACTCTATCAGCATGTGCATGGAAAAAACAAGCTGCATCAATCGTCCTGTCTGGCTGCCCGTCTCGTTGTCTTTGGGGCCGCCGGCGGATCGACATGCAACCACAGTACGCCGGAAAGTTCCGTATTTTTGGGCTGTCCGTCCGGTCCCTTGAGCGGGTCGCCCTGGGTGACGGCCGCAATTCCCCACCAGCCGGGATGGGGACAGACAAAGGAAAAGACTCCGCGTTCATCGGTACGGATACGCTGTGTCTGATGGTAGGGGGTCGGCACGGTCCGTTTGTCCTCATTCAGGTATTCTATGCGTACCGGCGCATCGGGCAGAATTTTGCCGTCGAGCAGCACGCGCCCGGTGAACAGGGCCGGCGCTGTCAGCCCGAAAGGTCGCGTCAGGGGGAGGATTTCCAGCTTCAGGCCGACGGGGATTTCCCAACCGCGTTCGCATTCCTGCACCGGAACAAGCGTTTGCGCGAATTGCTGGAGGAAGATGTCCTGTTGCGCCTCCCAATACGGGCGCGTTTCCAGAACAAGCTGGTACAGGCCGGGATCCGGGAGGGGGATCGTCCCGGCCCAGGCGTCTTTTCTCAGGTATTTTGCTGGTTTGAGGGTATCAAGAAATTCGCGGCGGGTGGTCTGCCCGCCTTCCTCCAGGGGGTACCTGATGGCCGCGAACATCTGCACCATGTCCATATCCGCCGCCGTTTGCGCGAAGGGATGCCCGAAGGCTATGGAAACATTGAATACTTTGCGATTCGGGTTGCTTACCAGCGGAGGCTGGGCGCGCAGGATGGCGAAGTATTCGGCGCAGGCCTGTGATGTGGTCAGCAGAACCAGCAGGAGGGCGGCAAATATGGGGTGCTTCATATGCGAAAAATGTACCTGAATACAGGGAAATTGTCTCCAGGAAAAATGGGCCGTTTTTCCAGCCCGGAGTTCGGCTGTATTGCGTACGCCGGTGCGGTGGAGTATAGGAAGAGGTAAGCCGGGCGGAGAACACAATTGCTTCTTTGTCAGCACAGCCTTGAAGCAAATTTTTTCAGGAGGCGCATATGCAACTGGTAGCGTTTAACGGCAGTCCGCGCAACAACGGCAATACGCATCACATGCTCAAACGCCTGTTCGGGCCGCTTGAGGCGGCCGGCGTCACCTGCGAGGAAATCCGCGTCGGCGGTGTGGCGGTGCGCGGTTGTCTGGCCTGCGGCAAATGCCGCGAGCATCCCGGACGTTGCGTCCAGACCGAGGATCCCATGAACGAATGGATTACGCGGATGCTTGCTGCGGACGCCGTGGTCCTCGCGTCGCCCACGTATTTCGCCAACGTCACGACGGAGATGAAGGCCTTGATTGATCGGGCCGGCTATACCTGCGTGGCGACGAAAATGCTGGCCCGCAAGGTAGGCGCGCCCGTGGCGGTGGCCCGTCGCGGCGGAGCCATACAGGTATACAATACGCTGATGGCCTTTTTCGGCATCAATGAAATGATCGTGCCCATGTCCAGTTATTGGAATATGGGCTACGGCCTGGAACCGGGCACGATTACGGAGGATGCCGAAGGTATGCGCACGATGGAAAAGCTGGGCGAGCAGATGGCCTGGCTGCTGCACAAGTTGCGTTGAGAGTGTTTCTAACCCCTATGTGGAGATGACATGAGCAAACGTCCCAATGAGGCGCCGCATCCGATAGACGCCTCTTCCATGGATCAGGTGCGGGATATCCTGTTCGGCGCGCAACTGAAGGATGTGGAAACACGTTTCCAGCGCCAGGAAGAGCGTTTTACGCGCGAAATCAACGACGCCCGCGATGCGCTGAAGAAACGTCTCGACTCCTTGGAAAATTTCATGAAGAGCGAGCACGCCTCCCTCTTGAACCGCATCAAGGAAGAGGGAGCGGAACGCGGCAGCGAAATACGGAATGAACAGCGCGAGCGATCCGAAGCCCTGAAAAACGAGCAGCGGGAGCGAGCGGACGCGCTTGCGCACCTGGCGAAGGATCTGGCCTCTGCTGTGGAAAGCTTCGAACGCAAGCTGGCCAAGCTGTCCGGCGTATTGGACGCCACAGAACAGGAACTGCGCCAGTTGCTGAGTACCGAAAGCCGCAGCCTGGCCGACAAGGTTGAGGAGAAGTACCAGGACGCCCTGGATGTCATTGCCGGCACTGCCGCCCAGATCCGGCACGACATGGTCTATCGCGGCGCTTTGTCCGGCTTGTTCAATGATGTGGCTGTCAAATTGAGCAGCCAATGGGGCGGAGATTTCGGCCAGATGACGCCGGACGAAGCGGGCGCGGAACCTTCGCGCAAGGGCAGGAACGCAAAGACGGGCGAAGAGCCTGGCGCATCGGATGCCTGATCGCGATCCCCCTGTTTCTTCCGAAGCGGCGCGCGCGGCCTGTAACCCCGTCGAGGGCCTGTCCGGCGAGACAGAGCTTGCCGCGTTGCGCGAGCTTCTGCTCGGGGCCGAACTGAGCCTGCTTGCGGACATCAAAAGACGCCTGGACGATCCCGCGCTCCATGCGCGCGATGTGAGTACGGTCATCGCTGAGGCCGTGCTGCTCCGCGCCGGCAAGGACGACAGGCTGGGCAGGGCGCTTGAGCCGGTGGTCGAGGAAATCGTCAAAGGCTCGTTGCGCAAGAATCCCCTGGATTTCACCTCGGTGCTTTTTCCGCTTATGGGACCGGCGATCCGTCGCTCCATCGCGGAAAGTTTTCGCGCCATGCTCCAGGGACTGCATAAGGCGCTGGAGATGTCCTTCAGTTGGCAGGGGCTGCGCTGGCGGCTGGAAGCCCTGCGTACGGGCAAACCCTTCAGTGAAGTTGTGCTGTTGCATACCCTGGTATACAGGGTCGAGCAGCTTTTTCTGATCCACGGCGAGACGGGCCTTGTCCTTGCGCATCTGCAAGGCACAGATGCCGAGGGACAGGATGCGGACATGGTTTCCGCCATGCTTACGGCCATCCAGGATTTCGTGCGTGACTGCTTCCAGTCCGACGGGCAGGATGAGTTGGATTCGCTGCAAATGGGCGCGTCGGTAATTTTTGTGGAGCGCTCCGCCAAGGCGTATCTGGCGTGCGTTGTGCGCGGCAGTCCACCGGTGGGCTTTCGGGACGAGCTGCGCGCCGCCCTGGAACTCATCGCCCTCGAATATGCGGACGCCCTGGCGAAGTTCAACGGCGACACAGCGCCCTTCGGGCTTGTGAGCCGGCATCTGGACGGCTGTCTTGTCACCCAGATGGCTGAGGACAGCAAGCCGCTGCCGATGTGGATAAAGGCGCTGCCGGTGGCGCTTGTCCTTGCGATCGCGGGCGCCGGGGGATACTGGCGCTATGCGGAGCATCAGCATGCGCAGGCGGTTGCGCATTTGCACGGCGAATTGGAACGCGGCATTGTCGCGCTCAACAGCGAGCCGGGCGTCGTGGTGTATGACGTCCACAGGACGCAGTCCCCGCCCTGGACGCTTTTCTGCATGCGGGACGAGTTTGCCAGACCCCTTGAACAGGTGCTGCGGGAGCAGGGGATAGACCTCGGGAGTTTTCACATCCGCGGGGTTCCCTTTGTGTCGTACGCCGCGCCCATTGTCGCCAGGCGGGTGGAGAACGCAATCCGGCCGCCGGAGAGCGTGCGCATGGCTTTTGATGCCTCAGACGGCACCTTGCGCCTTTCAGGCACGGCGCCCATGGACTGGATCCTGCGAAGCCGCCGGGAACTGCTTGCCGTGCCCGGCGTAAAACATCTCGACATGGACGCGTTGGAAGACCCGCGCATGCACCGGATGCGCGAACTTGTCCGGGCGGTTGAGTCCGTTTCCGTGGAATTCCCTTTGGGCAAGGATACTCCTGTTCCCCAGGACCAGCCGAAACTGATGGGGATAGTGGAAAAACTGGTGGATCTGGAAGCCTTGGGCAAGGACATGGGAGTAAGCGTCAGTGTGACCGTGTACGGGCACACGGACAGCCTGGGCCAGGAAAAACGCAATTATGAACTGAGCCAGGAACGGGCAAAAACCCTGGCCGCCATGCTCTATGCGCGCGGAGCAAGCATTCCGTTGACGATTTACGGCATGGGGGCGCAATACGCGGGTTCTTCCGCAAGCCCTCGCGAAGGCCATCAGGCCAGCCGGCGTATTGAGTTGAAGGTGCACCTGGCCCAGATGCCGGGGGTGAACCGGGATTTTGGCGGAGAAAAAGCCCCGGAGCACAAAGAGCGGTAAGCCGCAAGCCGATGCGTCGCCTGCTGCCCGGGGCTTGCGGGCGCAGCGCGCGCCATGTAGGATGATGCGTATGATACATGTCATGAGGTGGGCGCTTGTCGCCATCTTCTTTCTCTGCCTGCCGCCGGATGCCCGCGCGCAAAGCGGCGCGGGCGCGCACCCCCCGGTCCGCCTGCTTATGCAGGGAATGCCGCAGGCGCAGTTCGCCGGCGTCATCATGGCGCTGGAAAAGGGGTATTTCCGCGAAGCGGGACTGCCGGACCTGCGCGTCCTCTGGTCCAAGCTCGGCGACCAGCCGATAGCCCGCATGTGTGAGGGCGAGGCGGACTTTGCCACCGGCTGGCTGGCTGCGGGCCTTCTGCGCCGGCTTGAGGGGCTGGACCCGGTTAACATCGGGCAATACATGCAGCGAAGCGGCAGCATGATCGTGGCGAGGGCCGGCCGGGGCATCGCAAGGCCGGAGGATTTGACCGGCAAGGTGCTGCTTGCCTGGGGCGGGGAATTTGATTCGGAACTCAACATGTTTTTGTCGCATTATGCAATCAAGCCCAAATCCGTGTTTCCGCTCAGCAGCAGCCTTGCCCCCCTGATCCAGGGTGCGGCGGACGCCTCGCAGGCGATGTATTACAATGAATACAACGCCTTGCTTGAACGTGGTCTGCGCAAGGAGGATCTGGTGGCTTTTCATTATGCGGACATCGGCTTGAATTTTATAGGGGACGGACTTTTTACCACCTCCCGTTACCGGGACGCGCACCCGGATATCTGCGCCGCCGTGCATGCGGCGCTCATCAGGGGCTGGGCCTATGCCTTCGAGCATGAGGAGGAGACGCTGGACGCCGTCCTGCGGTATGCGGAGGCCAATTCGATACTGACAAACAGGCATCACCAGCATTGGATGCTCAATGCCGTGAAGGATCTTATCACGCACCGGGTTGGTCCTGATCCGGCGACTTGGGGGCAGCTGCGCCGGGAAGACTATGATTTTATTGTGAATACCTTGAAATCACAGGGCCATGACGTCAGCGCCCTCTCGTTTGAAACCTTTTTTCGGCCTGTGCCGGGTAAATGAGCCGCCGTCCCTATGTTGTCTTTACGGACGAAAATACTGATAATCATTGGCGTGCCGCTGGCGCTTACCTATGGCCTGCTCATCAGCTATGCATACTTCTCGGGCAGGACGCTGGCCGTGGACATGGCCGAAGTCGCCCTGCTCGCGCAGGCGGAGCACCAGGCGGAGGAAGTCAACGGACATTTCGCCTCGCTTGCGCAGATGGCGCAGACCATGTCCACCTTTTTCCCCCACGGAACTTTTGCCGGGGACGAGGCTTTTTTTCCGCTGCTTGAGGCCGTCATCAGGGAGAACCCGACCATTTACGGTTCGACGGTCGCTTTCGAAGAATATTGTTTCGACAGGCAGAAAAAGTTTTTCGCGCCGCACGTGTTTCGCGCCGCCGACCTCACCACCCGGCGTAACTTCGTTGACCCGGAGTTCAACTATGACTACCAGTTCTATGACTGGTTTCTTATCCCCAAACTGACCAAGGCCACGGCCTGGACGGATCCCCATGTTGACGCCGGCGCGCGGGATGCGCTGGTTGTCAGTTTCAGCGCGCCTATATTGCGGGGTACGGAATTTATCGGGGTGACCAAGGTTGATACGCGCGTTGCGGACATCCGTGGCAAACTCGACGGGATGCAGGTGAAGAACGGCTATACCGTGCTCGTCAGCAAGGTGGGCACGATTATCTCCCACCCCAATGCCGAATATATCCTGCGGCATACCCTGGTGAGCCTTGCCAAGACCCGGAAACACGCGGCTTTGGAAGAACTCGCGTATACCTTGCTGCGTGAGGGCGGCAGAGGCGTTGTTCGCCTGGGCGCGACACAAAACGAGGAAGCGATGTGGCTTGCCTACGCCCCGGTGGTAAGCACGGGCTGGACCCTGCTGACCGTTGTGCCGGAAGCGGCTGTCTTCCGCGACCTGATGCGCGCGCTGTGGATGCATGTGGCGCTTTTGTCCGGCAGCGCCGTTGTGCTGTTCCTGCTTCTGTATTTTTTGATGGCGCGCGAGGTGGTCCGGCCCCTGCGGGCGCTCAATGCGGCGGAACTCCGCCTTGGCGATGGGGATCTGGAAAGCAGGCTTGAACTCGTCGCAACGAATGAAGAAATGCGCCTCGTGTTCAACGGGTACAATACCATGGTGGCGCGCCTGCGCGAAGTGCTCCAGGTCCGCGCCCATGATATTGCCGCACGACGCCTGGCCGAGGAGGAAAACCAGGCGAAAAGCGATTTCCTGGCGCGCATGAGCCATGAAATACGCACGCCCATGAACGGCATTCTGGGCATGAGCCACTTGGCGCTTCAACAGGATCCCCCGGCAAAGCTGCGGGGATACATTGAAAAAATTCACAGTTCCGCGCTGGGGCTGCTGGGCGTGCTCAGCGACATCCTGGATTTCTCCAAGATCAAGACGGGTTCCATGGATACTGAGCATACCCCCTTCGACGTGCGCGCCTTGCTTGGCGCAGTGTATGACGGCATGAAGGATCGCGCCGAGGCCAAGGGGCTCATGTTTGAGATGCACATTGACGAGGCCTTGCCGGAGATGCTCGTGGGAGATGCGCCCCACCTGCGGCAGATTTTGCACCATCTGCTGCATAACGCGATAAAATTTACCGCACAGGGGCAGGTGTCCCTGCGCGTTCACGCGGAAGCCGAAGGCGAACGCCATGTCTCTGTGCATTTTTTGGTGCGCGACAGCGGCATCGGCATCGCGCCCGAGCAACAGGCGCGCATTTTTGAGGGCTTTACCCAGGCCGATGGGAGTCTGACGCGACGGTACGGCGGCGCCGGTCTTGGCCTCGCGTTGAGCAGAAATCTGGCGGAATTGATGCGGGGCACGATTAGGGTGGAATCCGAACCGGGCAAGGGCAGCACCTTCCACCTGGTGTTGCCTTTTGACAGCTTTTTGACCTATTGAGAGTACATATACGCGGACAGCGGATGGCGGCGACTGCGCGTGTTGTGCGGAGTGAGTATGATAAGCAAAAAAATTTGCATGGTTGGGGCCTTCGCGGTCGGCAAGACCTCTCTTGTCGAGCAATACGTGCGCTCGATTTTTTCAAACCGCTACCTGTCCACGGTCGGGGTGAAGGTCAGCAAAAAGGAATGCCGCGTAGGTGAGCAGGACGTCAACCTCGTGCTGTGGGACATGGAAGGCAAGGATGAATACAACGAGATCAACGCCTCGTATCTGCGGGGGGCAATGGGCGTTTTCCTCGTCGCCGACGGCACACGCAAGGACACGCTGAATACGGCGCTGCTCATTCGCCTGCTTGTTCTGGATATTGCAGGCGACATTCCCCACTATATATTGCTCAACAAAGCGGATTTGCTCCCTCTTTGGCAGGTGACGGAGGACGACATTACGCATCTTGAGCAGCAGGGCCTGCGGGTGTTGCAAGTAAGCGCCAAAACAGGCGAGGGCGTAGAGGACGCCTTTCTCAAGCTGGCCGGGGACATGCTGCGGGGGAATTAGTTCGTGTTTCCCGTTGCCTGGCCTTGCGGCCGCGCAAGGCGTCCAGGCAGAGATAGATGGCGGGCGTGGTATACAGCGTCAGCATCTGGCTGAGCAGCAGCCCGCCGATGATGGATATTCCGAGCGGTCTGCGCAGTTCCCAGCCGCTGCCCTGCGACAGGGCGAGCGGCAGCGCCCCCAGCAGGGCGGCGGCCGTGGTCATCATGATGGGCCTGAAGCGCCGCATGCAGGCCGTGTGGATGGCCTCCTCCGGCGTCATGCCCTCCTTGCGTTGCGCGTCCAGCGCGAAATCCACGATCATAATGCCGTTTTTCTTGACGATGCCGATGAGCAGAATAATGCCGATTACCGCGATCAGGTTCAAATCCGTTCCAGTGCAGAGCAGCGCCAGCACGGCGCCCACCCCGGCCGACGGCAGCGTGGACAGGATGGTCAGCGGGTGGATGGCGCTCTCGTACAGTATCCCCAGCACGATGTACACCGCGATCAGGGCGGCCAGGATCAGTAGGGGCTGGTTGTTGAGCGCGGCCTGGAAGGTCTGCGCCGTACCCCTGAAGCTTGCGTTGATGGTTTGCGGCAGTCCGAGCCGGCGCGCGCTTTCCTTCACCGCGTCCACAGCCTGGCCGAGGGATGCGCCGGCAGGCAGGTTGAACGAAAGCGTCACCGCGGGAAATTGCCCCTGGTGGTTGACCGAAAGCGAGGCAGGCCCGTGTTCCACGCGGGCTATGGCCGAAAGGGGCGTCATTTTGCCTTCGCCGGTCCGGATATGGATGTCGGCCAGCGCGTCGGGGCTCTGCCAGTATTGCGGCGCAACCACCAGGATGACATGGTACTGGTTGAGCGCGGTATAGTTGATGGACACCTGGCTTTGCCCGAACGCGCCGTACAAAACGGAGTCCATCGCGGCGGCGCTGATGCCGAGGCGCGAAGCGGCATCCCTGTCCATGATCACCTTGGCCTGCAAGCCCCTGTTCTGCTGGTCGCTGTTGACGTCGGCCACCTGGGGCAGGGCGCGCATGGCCGCCTGCATGCGGGGCGCCCAGCGGTTGACGTCCTGAAATGTTTCCCCTTGCAGGGTATACTGGTACAGGGCGCCGCTCTGGCGTCCGCCCACGCGCAGTTCCTGCACCGCCTGCAGGTAGGTGGGAATGCCCGGAATGGTAGCCAGCTTGCGGCGCAGGCGGGCGATGACCTGATCAACGCTGTGCTTGCGCGCCGGCGGGGCTTTGAGCGAAATGAACATGCCAGCCGAATTGCCGCCCCCTGTGTAGCCGGCCACATGCTCCACGTCCGGATCGGCGCGCACCATGTCAATGACCTGCGTAAAACGCTGGGACATGGCCTGAAAGGAAATGTCCTGGTCCGCCTGTATGGAACCCGAGATGCGGCCGGTATCCTGCTGGGGGAAGAAGCCCTTGGGCGCTATGACATAGAGCCAGATATTCAGGACCACGATGAGCAGCGTCAGGCCAAACATCAGCCATTTGCGACGCAGGGCCAGGTGCAGGGTACGGCCGTACGAGGCGTATAGGGAGGCAAAAAAAGCGTCCACCCTGGCGATCCAGGGATGGCTCCCGCGTTCCTTGTTTCCTTCTTGACGCGACAGGAGCCGTGCGCACATCATGGGCGTCGCGGTCAGCGAAATCAGCAGGGAAAGCCCGATGGCCACCGAAAGCGTGACCGCGAATTCCTTGAACAGCCGCCCCACCATGCCGCCCATGAGCAGAATGGGGATAAACACGGCCACCAGAGATATGCTCATGGAAATAACGGTAAAACTCACTTCCTTCGCGCCGTCCAGCGCCGCCCGCATGGGGGAGACGCCCCGTTCCGTGTGGCTGGCGACATTTTCCAGCACCACGATGGCGTCGTCCACCACGAAGCCCGTGGCTATCGTCAGCGCCATCAGGGACAGGTTGTTCAGGCTGTAGCCCAGCAAGTACATCACCCCAAAGGTGCCCACCAGCGAAGCCACGACGGCCACGCCAGGGATAAGCGTGGCCCGTGCCCTGCGCAGGAAGCAGAAAACCACCAGCACCACGAGCAGGCAGGCCGCGACAAGAGAAAATTCCACCTCCGCCAGGGAGGCGCGGATGGGCGGCGACCTGTCCACCACGATGTCCATGCCCACGCCTTCCGGCAGGCTGGCCTGGAGCTGCGGCAGGGCGGCGCGCACGTTGTCCACGGTCTGGATGATGTTGGCGCCCGGTTGCCGGAACACGATAATCAGGATGGCCGGTATGCCGTCCATCAGCCCCAGGTTGCGCACATCCTCCACGCCGTCGCGCAGATCGGCGATATCCCGCAGTTGCACGGCGCGCCCGTTACGGTAGGCGACGACAATATCCGTGTAATCCGCCGCAACGCGCAACTGGTCGTTGGCTTCGATCATCCAGGCGCTCTGGCCGATTTCGACCAGGCCCTTCGGCAGGTTGGCATTGGTGGCGCGCAACGCTCGTTGGACATCCTGGATGGCGATGCCGTATGCGGAAAGCGCGGTGGGGTTGAGTTCCACCCGCACCGCGGGCAGGGCGCCGCCGCCGACAGTCACCTGCCCGATGCCGTCTATTTGCGACAGCTTCTGTTGCAGCACGGTGGAGGCGACGTCGTACATCGCGGAGCGCTGCACCGAGCGGGAGGTCAGGGCAAGGACCATGATCGGCGCATCCGCCGGGTTTGCCTTGCGATAGCTGGGGTTGCGGGGGATGTTGGAGGGCAGGCTGCCCTGGGCGGCGTTGATGGCCCCCTGCACGTCACGGGCCGCGCCGTCAATGTTGCGGTCCAGATCAAACTGCAAGACGACGCGCGTGGACCCGCGCGAGCTTGAAGAGGTCATCTCCGTCAGGCCCGCGATCCTGCCGAACTGGCGCTCCAGGGGCGCGGCAACCGAGGTGGCCATGGTTTCCGGATCCGCCCCGGGCAGGGAGGCGCTGACCATGATCGTGGGAAAGTCCACTTGCGGCAGGGGGGAGACGGGCAAGGCCCGGTAAGCGATGATGCCTGTCAGCATGAGCCCTATGGTCAGCAGGATCGTTGCCACCGGGCGTTTGATGAAGATGCCGGGGAGGTTCATGGTGGGTAAGGTTAGCCCAAAGCCGGGCGATAGGAAAGCTGAACGTGCGGCACAGTCCGACTGGCCGGACATCAAAA
>Ga0082212_10008944_pt1 | contig 12983 bp, 7 predicted proteins | sample TergutNt197P3_FD_71548 | JGI IMG/M metagenome (GOLD analysis project Ga0082212, IMG submission 71548) | Neocapritermes taracua P3 segment gut microbial communities from Petit-Saut dam, French Guiana - Nt197 P3 | ecosystem: Host-associated > Arthropoda: Insects > Digestive system > Gut ... | reverse complement strand
ATTTTTTATTGATAATAATAAAAAAAAAAAAATTTTTTTAGGGGTGTTGGGTTTTTTCTAAACAAAGCACCACAGGGAATGAAAAAATTTAAGAAGCAATGAGTAAAGCGGCTAATTAAAAGGCGTTAAAACCGCTTGAAAGCCGAAAAGCAATCAAACGGTTTTAATTTCAAGTGCGCTTAAATAGCTTTCTGTTGTGAAATGTCGGCTGACATTTACTCCATCGCCGTTTCGTTTACTTTTTCATCTGACAGCGACTTTTCTAATTCCAGCCTAATCGCTTTAAGGGGCGCAAAATTCTTGATTTCATTAGCGTATTCAAGAGCTTTTTTCATATGGTGTTCATCAATGTGCATTTCGTTAGGATAGCGGGGTTGAACACCATAATCGGATAGCTTTTCGCACTCCCCATATATGTTTTCAAATTCAGCATCATATTTTTTGCACATATCGCAAAGCGTATCCAACTCATGAATCTTAGGTGGAAAAATACCTTGATAAATCAAATAGCCTTTCAGATATTTCTCGGCTGACTGTTGGCAATGATAGCAAATAATTTCTAATCTTAAAGGGATCATAGAAAGTAAATGTTCGGCTGTTTCCAAATCAGCATCCCCAAAATCAAACCAAAGCCATAAGTCTTTTTTATCCATAAAGCAGCACCCCATCTCTTGCGATTATATTTTCCAATGTCAAGCCTTGTTTTCTGCGATTAAATACACTTGATTTACTTACTAATAAATCGATCGGCATACTTTTTTTGTTTCGGAGATTTTTACGAATCTCACCGCGTAAATCGATAAGGTCAATTTCCATATCTGGTACGACCACATAAATATCAAGGTCACTATCTTCATTCGGTGTTCCATTGACATAAGAGCCAAATAAATAAATTGCCTCTGCGGGGATGGTTTTAAGGATTCCGTCTTTTATTATGTCCAATTCACGTTGTATACGCTGTTCCACGCGGTTCACCTGCCTTTCGAAGCGTTATAATTACATTATATTCATTTTTCTCAAAAATGCAAAGACTAAGGAAAACAATACCTAAATAAATCCACGATAAACATACAGCAAAGCCGCCTGAATCCCGGCGGCCTACTGCAAAACCTATTCACGAAATCAACACAAACCCATTCCTACTTCGCTGCTTCCTCCGCATATTTCGTCGTCACCAGCTCCTGGTACGGCACCCGCTCGGAAAGCTCCCCGGCTTCTTCCAAGATATTTTGCAACAAAGTAAAAGCACCCTCAGTAAAAATCAAATCCTTCTTCCATGACCCCTGCTCATAATACCGGGTCACAATCATGGTCAGCGCCTCATCATCCGTTTCGGCGAACTGCCCTTTAATGGCCGCAGCGATTTCCGCCGGCGTATGCGAGTTCACGAAATCCATCCCTTTTTGCAAGGCCCGCGTGAATCCGCGAATCACCTCTTCATTGGCTTCAATATAACTGGTTTTCGCACTAAAGGCAGTATAGGGAACGAACCCGGAATTTTCCCCCAGCGAGGCAACGACATAACCGTCCCCCTTTAATTCAAGCGCCGTCGCGTGCGGCTCAAACTCCACCGAAAAATCGCCCTGCCCGCCGGAAAAGGCAGCAGCGGTCGCACCGAAATCAATCCCCTGGTCGATGTTCAAATCGGTTTTTGGGTCAATGCCATTTTTCTTTAAAATGAACTCAAAAACCATCTGCGGCATTCCCCCGGCCCGCCCGCCGATGACATCCTTGCCAACCAGCATATCCCATGAAAAATCATCGATTGGCTGCCTTGCGACGAGGAAATTGCCCGCCCGCTGGGTGAGCTGGGCAAAATTGATGACTTTGTCGTTGGCCCCGCCGATGTAGGTATATATTGATGCTTCACTGCCCATAAAACCGATATCGGCTTCGCCGGTCAAAACCGCCGTCATCGTTTTATCGGCCCCAAAACCGGTTACCAGCGTTAAGTCAATGCCCTCATCGGCGAAATACCCTTTTTCGATGGCAACATACATCGGGGCGTAAAAGATGGAATGCGCCACTTCATTTAAAGTAACCTTTGTTTTTTTCCCATTTGTGCTTTTATCTGTTTTCGCGGAACCATCGGTGCTTCCGCTTCCGCAGCCTGCGAGTGCGCCCAATACCAGCACGCAGCTTAGAAGTAAGGCAATGCCCTTTTTGAGATGACTATATTTCATACAACACCTATCCCTATAAAATGATGATGTTGTATACTATGTAATAAATCGCGAAACGTGCCTGTCCCTGATAAATTTGTGGCTGATGCTCAACACAAATTAAATTCGTCATTGCGAGGAACATAGTGACATTTGAATGCTCTTTATTCTTTTCGCTCGCAATGACGTTAATTATCCACTACTTATTTTCGTTATATTAATTTCATGTCAGTTCTATACCAGTTCTATACAGTGGTATTTTCACGGCATAGAATTATTCTTCACGATATCCCCCCGCTTCTCAAGCTCCCCAACCAGCTCCCGGTGCCTTGCCTCATCGATCTTATACTTCCGCACATAAACGACATACCCCAAAAAAATCGCCGCCAGCGGAATCAGCATCATCGCCACCTTCATCATCATGATGCCGCCGCCGGAAACATCGGCCGCCGTCTCGGCGGCGTTGATGCCGGAAAAATATAACGTCAGCCCAAGAACCCCATTCGCAATTGCGCCGCTGAATTTATTGATGAAAGGCTGAACCGAAAAAGTAATGCTTTCATTCCGCTTGCCTAGCTTCCATTGCCCATACTCAATCGTATCGGCCAGGAACATCAGCATCAAAATCTGGATAAAAGCCTGCCCAACGAACAAAAGCACCCCGGCGACACCGATAAAAGCCATGTTCATCGGGGCAAAGAAGAAAATAACGTAACCAATCATCACGATAATCGTTGCAAAGGCATATAATTTTTTGCGGGTAAAACGGTTACGGAAGAAAGGAAAAACCGTAAGCGCCGCCAACTGCGAAACACCCAGCACAGCGGCGAAAATGGAGTACATATTCTCATCACCATAAGCATATTTGAAAAAATAAACCCCAAACGAAGTCGTTGTCATATAACCGGTCATAAATAACAACAGCGCAGTCGCAACCCATAACAATTGGTCATTCCTGAAGATGACGCGGAACATTTCCGTAAGCGAGGTTTTTTCCTCTTCCTTAAAATAACTCTTTGGCTCTTTCACCCCAATCAAAGTGATCGCCTGGAAACCAAACATCAGCGCGATGATGATGAGGGCAAAATAAAACCAGCCTTGTTTCAGGCTTCCGGCCGCTTCCCCTAAAGCATTCGTCAGCGGAATAATCCCAACGACCACCGCGAACAAGCCGACATTCGCACAAATCCGGGCGAAAGCCCCGGTTCTTTCCCGCTCCTTTTGGTCGGTGGAAAGGGCGGGGAGCATTGACCAGTAGGCGATATCATTCAGGCCATAAAAAATATCCCACATCAGGTAACAGACCGCGAAGACCACCACATAACCGCCCCCGGTCAGGCCAAGGTCGGTAAAAAGCAAAAGCATTGCCGCCGCCCCAACAATCGCCCCAAGCAAGATCCCCGGCTTAAACTTGCCGAAACGGGTGCGGGTATTGTCAACGAGAATGCCCATGACTGGGTCATTCACCGCATCGAAAATCCGTAACCCGGTAAAGACAGTCGTCATCAATAATAACGTGCTGTCCGAGACGATCAAAACCTCGGTGATATATACCAGCAGATACATGCTCACCATCGAGTAAAACATATCCCGCCCAACGGTCCCTAACCCAAAACAGTACCGGTTACGCCGATTTAATTTTTCCATATTTATAAACCATGTCCTTTCCAACACCAATGACGGTTAGCAACGCCGCACCACATACAGACTAGACCCAAAATCCCCAAGCAGCCGCGTGTTTTCATTATAATGCGTCCCCATAAACTGATTATTAAGCAAAATCCCATCCATCAGCACTTCCCCATAAGCTTCATATTCTTCTACGCAATCAGTCAGGCAAAATACCTTGTTTACCATCCGCAGGATAAAGCCCTCCGGATTAAGCGTAAGGGGCAAAATATGCTTGACAAGCCCCCCGAAACGCTTGATAAATAGACTCTGCGGCCGCGTTTTCACCTGGTACTTTTTTCCTATATCCAGACCATCAAACCGCAGCCGGTCAAACCCTTCGCTGGCCGCCGCCTGCGTCTGGAACCATCCGCTAATCCCTGCCCCTGTTCTTTGGTCCACGCAGTGCCAGGCCACTTTATTGTCTTTTTCCGGTTCACCGCGAAAAAAGCGGCCATATTGCAGGATGCGCCGATGGTTTTTATAAAAAGCCACCTGCTCCCTGACCTCTTTAAGCTGCACCCGCGCCAAATATTTCAAGTCAAGCTCATAGCCAAGACAGCCAAACGAAGCCACGTTAAACCGCGTTGCCAGCGGGGTATCCCGCAACGTCTGCTGGTGCGGCGCTTCCGAGACATGCGCCCCCATCGCGGACAGCGGATAAAGATAGGAGAGGCCGCCCTGAATTTTCAGCCGCTCTGCCGGGTCGGTATTATCCGAAGCCCAAATCTGCGGCGAATAGCAGAGCATCCCCGCGTCAAACCGATTGCCGCCGCTTGAACAGCTTTCCAGCAAGATATGCGGCCTTTTCGTAAAAATGCGGTCAAGCACCTCATAAAGGCCGATGATGTAAGCATGGAAAAAACGCCCCTGGTTATCAAGCCGGCCGGACGTTTTTCCCGCCGCCGCGTTTTGCATGCCAAGATAAGGAGAGCAGCCGTCGCTGATATGGCGGTTATAATCCCATTTGACATAATCAATAAGACAATTGTCGAGAATCGCCGCGACATTTGTAACAATATAATCACGGACCGCCGGATTGCAAAGGTCAAGCACCAATTGATTACGCCCTTTCGCGGGGATTTTGCCCGGTGTCCTCAGCGCAAATTCCGGATGGGCGCGAAAAAGATCACTGTCCTCATTCACCATTTCCGGCTCGAACCAAAGCCCGAATTTTAACCCAAGCCGATGAATGCGGCGCGAAAACTCGGCCAGCCCGAACGGAAATTTTTTGCGGCTGACCCGGTAGTCACCCAATCCGGCCTTGTCATTATTTCGTTCACCAAACCAGCCGTCGTCAAGGACGAATAATTCGATCCCGGCCTTTTTCGCCCGCCTGGCCAGCTTCAACAATTTGCCACGGGTGAACCGGAAGAAAAACGCTTCCCAGTTATTAAGCAAAACCGGCCGCTCCTTGCCTTGCCAGTCACTGCGGACAATATGCAGATTGATGAAATCATGAAAATGGTGGGAGAGGCCGTTAAAGCCGTCAGATGAAAAAGTGAAAAAGGCCTCCGGCGTTTCGAATTTTTCATTTTCCCCCAACACCCACTCGAAGCAATAAGGGTTGATCCCGGCCTGGATGCGGACAAGATTTTGGCCGGAAAGCTCCACAGCGCTATAATGGTTGCCGCTGTAGATTAGGTTAAAACCGTAAACATTGCCATGATTTTCGGTCGCGCCGTCGGCGGCAATCAGAAAGCCGGGATTGTGGCGATTGCTGCTGTCGCCGGTGGTTGATGAATGAACATGGATGCCATACGAAATCTTGCGTTCGTGCTTATGCGTTTCTTTTATCCAGCCGCCGTCAAAGGTGATCAGGCGGAAGCCTTCGTTGGGCAAATCAACCGTCATGCTCATCAGCTTGCGGATGGTGAGCGGGTTTTTATTTTCGTTGATTAATACTGACCGGCGCGTTATGACATCAGTGTCATAAAAAACCGCATAATATAATAACAGCTTAACCTGATTGCTTTCATCGGCCATCGTAATGGTTAAGGTCGTCACGCCATTTGATCCCTTTCGCCCATTTTCACTTTCGGCTGCTTTTGCGGCGGATTGGGACATATTGCCGGTTGCCGCCGGACCATGAAACGCCGACGGCAGCGTATCCATGCCAATCGTGCCGTCCGTTACCACGTGGCTTTGATAAACAAAATCCGCCGTAAAAGTCCCGTCCGGCATCTTGATTTCCGCCGGGGTATGGCGGTAATCACCCTTGCCGATCCCCGACCACTCTAAACATAAGGTATCGAGACAGTAAAAATCAAGGCCGCTGTCCCCGCCTTCCGCTTTTGCCGCCCCCTCATACATCACGCTGCTGCCTAGCTCGGCTGACCGTTTATGCAGAAGCGGTTCAATGGACTGGTCACCGGGCAGCCGCCGCCCATAGTAAATATGCTCCAAATGGCCATACGGCGTAACGCGGAACCAGTAGCTGGCCGTTTTCGTTGCCAAGCGGAAAACGTTATTTGTAAAATTTATCATTTTTCTATCCAAAATCATCCATGCCTTTCCGATTCAAATGCAAATCAGTAACTGGGGAATCCATCATTGCGGGCATGACGCGCAATCTCATCAATCGGTTAAACCTCGGAATAACGAAAAACGTCCAACTTAACGTCCTTTCAGCACCACCGCTTCATAAGCGCCTAACCGCCCGTCGTATTCATCCCGTCCCGCATTCGATAAAACAACAGCCCCGCTGGCCGCCATTTTCGCCGCTTTCTTTGAAAAGTTCAAAATCACCAGATACCGCTCATCGCCCAATTCCCGCCGGTAAGCAATCACCCCGCCTTTCGCGGATTCCGGCTTAAAATCCCCATATTTCAGGGCATCGCTTTTAGCCCGGAAAGCAATGAGGCTCTTATAGTATGTAAGAATGGAGTCGCTTCTGCCTTTTTGCTCGGCATAATTGATTTTTTTATGATTCCCATTAATCCCCAGCCACGGCTGGCCGGAAGTGAAACCGGCCCCGGCCTCCCCGCTCCACTGCACCGGCGTCCGGGCATTATCCCGCGAGGCAATCCGGATCCAATGCCACCGAATCTTAGCCGGAATCCCCATCCGCTTCATCAAAGCATTGATATTATGGCTTTCCACATCATTTAACTGTGCCAAATCGGTAAAATCGAAATTCGTCATGCCGATTTCCTGCCCCTGATAAATGAACATCGTCCCGCCCAAAGTAAACTGCATCGTCGCCAGCATTTTCGCACTTTGCTCCCAATACGCCCCATCATCCCCATAATGGGAAACAATTCGCGGCTGGTCATGGCACTCTAAATAAACCGCGTTCCATTCAAGCCCCCGCTGCCACTTCGCCAGCACGGAAAGCAGCTTCTTCGCCCGAAACCTCTTAGGCACATACCGGGCGATCCGCCGGTCCACCTCCAGATGTTCAAAATAAAAAAGCATATCCAGCTCATTCCGCCCGGCATCGCACAGTAATTTTGCCTCATCCAAATCAACCATCACGGTTTCGCCAACCGCAAAGCAATCGTAATGGCCGAGGACATCGCGCCGCAGCTCCCGCAAAATTTCATGATTGCCTTCGGTTGATTTGTAATGCTCCAGCCCCCGGATCGCGAGGGTCGGCTTGCCGTCGGCAAAGGAAGCTTTATAGATAATATTAATGACATCACAGCGAAAACCGGCCACGCCTTTATCCAGCCAGAACCGCATGATATCCTTTACTTCTTCGATGACCCGGGGATTATGATAGTTCAAATCCGGCTGCTTTTTATGGAAAAGATGGAGATAATATTCGCCGCTTTTTTCATCATATTGCCAGGCGCTGCCCATAAAGAAAGCCGTCCAGTTATTCGGCGGCTTGCCGCCCGGCCGGCCCGGCTTCCAGACATAATAATCACGGTAAGGGCTGTCCTTTTCGCGGCTTGCCTGAAACCATTCATGCTCATCGGAGGTGTGGTTAATCACCAAATCCATGACGATTTTAATGCCCCGCTTCGCCGCTTGGGCAAGCAAATCGTCCATATCCGCCATCGTGCCGAACTGCGGATTAATATCGCGGTAATCACTGATATCATAACCGTTGTCGGCATCCGGCGAACGATAAACCGGCGAAAGCCAGATTATACCGGCCCCAAGTGCCTTTATCTCGTCCAGCCGCGAAATAATGCCGGGAATATCACCGATCCCGTCACCATTCGAGTCTTGAAAACTGCGCGGATAAATTTGATAAACAACCTCTTCCTGCCACCACTTCCTCATCGCGGCCCTCCTATGCATCCGGGTTCATACCGGCACCCTGCCACAAACTGCTCATAAGCCGCGTCATCCACGCCCCCATTCAAAATCACTGTGCGCAAAAACTCCCCGCTTTTTTTGACCGTGCGCTTTTGCGTTTCATAATCAACATGGACAATCCCGAAGCGGGCGCTTTCGCCCTCAACCCACTCGAAATTATCAGTAAAACACCAATGATAATACCGTTCAACCGGCAAGTCGCTTTCGCATAAGGCTTTAAGATGCTCATACAAATAAAGGGAGCGGAAGCGGTCGTCATTATCACAAGTCCCATTTTCGGTAATATAAATCGGCAGGGGGCATAAATCATAGAGCTTCTGCGCCGCTAAAACGATCCCCGGCGGATAAATTTCCCAGCCTAAGTCATTTTTAAACGAATCCGCTTTCACCCGGTCCTGAAACTTCGTGACCGTGCCCCGCGTATAATAATTGACGGCATGAAAATCGCAGAATCCGGCAGCGGGAGGCGCTTCACCGGCATCATCAAGCTTCTTGACCGGCGAACGTTCATCCCGCGTCAGCCCGCCCTTTCGAAAGGGAAAGTCGAACCTGCCAAGGCACATTGCTTTCGAGAGGCTGCCCTGAAAAAGCCGGTCCATTAATTTTGCAAAAAAGCGGTCGCTTGCCTTAGCGGGGTTCCGGGGAATGAAAATCCGCAAATGATTCGCATAACTGACTTTCGTATCCGCATAACCCATCTTTGCCCGCAGCTCATGAATCTTTCGGTAAGCAAGAATATGGGCCTGCGCCAAATGCGACATCACTGCCAACGTACCGGCTAAGGTCTTTTTCCCCGGCGGCCAGGCTCCGAAATAATAACCATTCACCGCATAAACATTCGGCTCATTAATCGTAATATATTCATTCACAAGTGGCCCAAACGTCCGCACCACCTTTGCGATGAAGCGGATAAAGACCGCGATATTTTCCTTTTTTTCAAAAGCGCCGCGCCGTTCAAACCACATCGGGTTGGTAAAATGGTGCAGGGTCACCAAAACCTTGATTCCCTGCGCCTTGATAAATTCGATCTCGCGGACATAATGCGCCAGCGCCGCTTCCGAAAATACGCCCTCTTCCGGCTCAATCCGCGCCCATTCCACGCCCATCCGGCAAATCTGCATCCCTAGCTCGCCCATTAGCCTGGCATCTTCTTCCCATAACCGGAAATGGTCGTTCGCCCGCGCTGGGCTGGTTCCATCGGTGATATATCCCCGCTTCGCCCAATCCATCCAGCTATGATCCAGATTTCCCCCCTCGATCTGGGTCGCGGCGCTTGCGGTGCCGATCAGCATATTTTTCTTAAGTCGAAATCCAGCCATAAGTCCCTCCAGGATGCATTTTTTAAAAGTGCCAGAGTTATGGCCGCGGGGGGCGAGAGTTGCTGATTCAACGTCTTAGCCCAGCGAAGCTGGGCATGGGCTCGGCTCTCGCTCCCTCACGTTTTTATGTAACTTAGTCACTTTTAAAAAATGCCCTCGCTCTTCCATGTATTCATAGTATATCATGATTTTCGATAAATTTCAGTATACAATTACCACAAATTATGATATGATAATTACATTAACCACCATATTTTAAGGAGGCGGTTATGATAAGGTATTGGCAGTTAAATATATGGCGCCGTAGAAACGGCGGATTTTCACTGTTAGAGGTCATCATTGTCGTTGCGATCATCGGTATCCTAGCAGCTGTTTTCGTACCCTCGACGATGAATTTAGCCGATCGCGGCCAGCAGGTTAACCGCATGAATGTTGCCCGGACGATTTATCTGGCGGCGCAGAACCAGCTTACGAAAAACTTTACGGAGGGGAACCTGCGGGAAGTACTGACGGATCATTTTTATGGCGGTGAAGATTTAGGGATTGATGCGTTTAATCTTGAAAACCGGGTTTTTGAGGGACTTGGCGGCTTTTTAGCGGCGGGGGGTTTTTTTCCGAACGAAGAAGACCCCGAGCTAATCCGTTTCGTAAGGATACCGGTCGGGGCTAGGGCGCGTTTTGACGCTAACACTTTGAACCCGATTGAACGAGACTTTTTTCAGTTTCTTGATACCATCATCGTGGATAAAGAAATCCTGGAAAGTCCTATTCTCATTGAGTTTAATATCGTGACAGGTGTAATCCTGTCGGTTTTTTATGGTGATGATGATCAATCCCGCTTAGTTTATGAAGGGGATGGAAATGATGATAATAGCGAAAATGTCATCGGCGGCCGCAGCGAAGCGGATGGTTATTCGAAAGCTCGTGACCGCCGTCAGGGTTATTTCGGAGCCCGCACGACCGGTGAAGTTTTTGTGGATGAGAATCTGCGTGAAATCGTGAATATTTATGACGGAATGCTGGATGCGAATGGGAACCTTGCTAATTCATTCTCTCTGACGGCAGTAAACGAAGACAATGCCATAATCGAAAAGGTAAATGTTTTGTATGCGGAGTTTATCGTACCGATGGAAACAGTGGAAAGCGGTGAAGGGCAGGAGCGCGTCCCGATCATGGATTATTCCGTTTTCATCGCGGGTATCGGTGATGATCCTGAGCGTTTTGGCGGGCAAAATTTACGTACTGCTGTTGGTACGCCATTTAATCCGGCTACTCCGGGCGTAAGGGATCAAAGCGGGATCAGTAGAGTACTTAATACGAATAATAATGAAATTTATTGTGACAATACGACCTTGTTTACGGAGGATGAAGCCAGACAGCTTGGCATCATAGCTAATTTCGACCTACTTACACCAGATGAGATTCATGCAATCGTTAGTGCAAGATATCAAAGATATATTTGGATTCTTGATTATATCGGAAATGATGATTTTAATAATTCGGGCGTTTTAGAAATTGCCAATAAAATAATCGCGCCGCAAACGATCAGAGCCGAGCTAGTGAGGGAAGGGGTAACGATAAGCTCGCGGACGAGAGCTCATTCCCATTTTGCCAGGGAGTTAGGTAACGGTGGTAATAATTTTGAAATCAGATCGGCCAGACATTTAAATAACATCCGTTATTTTCCCGACCGTAATTACCGGCAGACGATTGATATTGATATGAACCGGGCGGATAATGTTGTTAACGCCTTTGTTCCGATTGGCTTGATTTTTGACCCTGGCCATGTTTATCAGGAAATTTTCGAAAATTCGGAAGTTTTTAATGATATTGATGTTAATATGTCTTCAAGTTGGACGGATTATCTGGAGTCACCTTTCACCGGTGAATATACTGCGCTGAGAAACCAGACCACTCAGTATCTGATTCACGGACTAAGAACCACCCCTGCCAGCCCCAATGATGGAAGCAATAGATTTTTACAGAACGTAGGCCTCTTCAGTGAAATTAACGGCGGGACGGTTCGCGGTGTTGGGCTGTTTAATGCCTTGATTATTGCCCCTGATGCCGATAATGTCGGCGCGATCGCCGGGATATTATCGGGGGGCGGGACGATTAGCCAGAGTTTTAGCTTTGCAAATGTCGAGGGCGGGGCGAATACCGGTGGTTTGGTTGGGCATATCGCCGCCGGCACCCTCGAAGAATCCTTTAATGCCGGGTTTTCGAATGCGATTGGCGCTGCGCCGGGCAGCACGGAATCCCGCAGAGGCATCGGCTCGGTGCTGGCTCCGGCCGGAAATGTCGGCGGCCTAGTCGGTTTGAATAATGGGATAATTAGGAATAGTTTTAATAATGCCCGCGTGAATATTATCGATGTAGATGTCGTTGCATTTATGTCACAGAGAAGGCAAGGCCTCCCTAATCCTCCCGCTGATCCTAACGGCGACGGTTTTTTCCCGATCACCGGTGCGATAAATCTAGGCGGTATCGCGGGCAGGAATAGCGGGGCGATTAGCGGCACCTATTTCACGAATAATACCCCCTTTTATGTAGGTGCGTTTGCCGTAAATATCGGGGGGATTGTTGGCGAAAATGCTGCGGCCGGGATATTGAACCAAAATTTTTATATTGCGAACGGGCAGGCTAGCGCGGATATAGGCGCGACCCCGATAGCGAAAAACGATTTGCGCACGGTATTGCCAAGCACCAGATTTTCCGCCTCACCAGTGTTTGGTGGCGGCGCTGCTAATTCTTACCTTAATCAATATCCCTATCCTATCTTACGTAGTAACAATCCCTTTGGGAACGCTTTTACCCTCTGGGAACCGGGGCCGGAACCGATCGATGATAATAGCAGAGTACTAAACTGGTTTTGGGAAGATATTCTCGAAGTGGAACAAAGCGAAATTGATTTACTTTATTATGAACGCTATGCCGGCGGCGGATTCGGTTTTTCGGGATGGGTATTAGCGTTGCTCGAAAACAGAATCGTTGCGAATGACGGATATGTGATGACCTTTGAGCCGTTTGAAGACCCGAGGGATATAGATATTACCATCGGCGTTAATACGTACCGATTGACCTTTACCGGCGGTCCCGGTGGGGTTTGGACTTGGAATACGGTCCCGGCGGGACTTGATTTACCTTTGCCGGAACATCTACCGGAATTGGATGCGGATTTGGTTCTGCCGGGGGCAGGTCGATTTTTCCTCTTTTTTGAAAATCATTTTCTGGAAAGCTTAGCTAATGGCGCGGAATATATTGATTTTAGAGTCAATGCAGTCGGAGTGCCGGCGCCGGTTTTCCAGGCGAGATTCAATCCCCTTTATGCGAATAGTGTCGGACGTCAAGGCGATCCGCTTCATTTAGTCCGCTCACCCCGGCATCTGGCGAATGTGAATAGAGCTTTGGAAGCGCGGTTTTTGCAGATATTGCACCTTGATTTTGCGGTTTATCGCCGCGAACTGGATATCGTTCTTGGGCTGAATGGGACTGCGCTTAGGGATGGAAGTCAATTGGTGTTTGCTGACGGTGCCGTTGTTCCCTTGGAGTTTAATGGGATATA
>Ga0082212_10008943_pt1 | contig 12984 bp, 16 predicted proteins | sample TergutNt197P3_FD_71548 | JGI IMG/M metagenome (GOLD analysis project Ga0082212, IMG submission 71548) | Neocapritermes taracua P3 segment gut microbial communities from Petit-Saut dam, French Guiana - Nt197 P3 | ecosystem: Host-associated > Arthropoda: Insects > Digestive system > Gut ... | reverse complement strand
GATTAGTATTATGTGAAGTCAGGATTTTCTGAAAGCCGCCCATCTTTTCCAGCATACTTACTATGGTTTCTGAAAGCTCGTAGTGATAGAAAGCGTCGAATTCGTCAATGTACATGAGCGAAACATCAGGGGCAGTTTTGTACCAGTAGTAAAATGTATAGAGAGCCTTTGTTCCGCTGGAAGCTACTGTAAAAAAAGGCAACGGTCTTTTGGAATCAAAATACAGGCGTGTCTTTCCATCCGTATCTTTTTTTGCTATAACAGGCTCATCAATGCCGGACTGCTTCAATAATGCGTTGAATTCAATAATATGTTCTTCCTTTTCAAATATAAAAGTAAGATAATCATTGCTCTTTTCTTTATAGCCAATATATCTATTTTCGTCTAAACTTCTAAACCAAAGCATATTCCTGACAAATTTCATCATTTTGCTAAGAGGGTGATTAGTATCTAATGATGAATTATACATAAAATATTTTAAGTCAGAACTTGTAGTAACTTGCTCCCAATTAAGATTTGGGGCAAGTTTTATTAATCCTTCTTTATTATTAATTCCTTCGATATTGTTAAACATTACTGTTCCGTTTAATAACAAGGCTTCTGTTTGCAACTCATTTTTTTCAGTTTTATCATACGAATATAAAATCTCATCTTCGCCAAATTCAAAAATATATTCAAAGTGAGCGGATTGTTTTTTATTATTTACATTCAAATAGTAATCATAAAGCCCCGGAGTAACATTGTTCATCGTTAAATGTGAAACAATATCAAACAAGGCAAGTCCGAAATTCGACTTACCCACAGCGTTTTTACCGTAAATAATGGCGGTGTTCAACAATCCGTCCGTCACGCATTCGGGATGAAATTTATAGTCCCGGACGTTTGAAAAATCAATGGTGATTTTACTTTCAAAATTCTTAAAACCTTCAACAGAAAATCGTTTAAGCATAACCAAGCCTCCCTTACATTGTTATTATACCCGAAAAAACAAGAAAAGTCAATATATGCCGTAAAATTTTTACGGCACAATGGATTATTTTTTCGCATATTAGATTTTTCATACTTTACTGTAACCTTTCCAACTGTTTGGCGTGTTATATTATCGCTCTTGTAGCGGTTGATATACCTCGGCATATTTATCTAATAACATCGCAATATCATCTTCGCAAAACTCCATTTGAATTAGCATCATTTTCACATTTTCCATATATTCAGAATAACTTAGTTGCTTATCTATTTGCTCTTGGCGAATTTGTTTTAATATTTTGTTATGTTCAGAAATGCTTAACCCAAAATCTCTTGAAATCAGTGAAAACATGATTTCAGATAGTGTCTGCGTTGCTTTTTTTGAATAGCAACTTGTAACAATAAATGTTTTCTTTCCAATTTGATGCTCGGATACAGAAAATGGTATGGAATCACCTTTAAAAGCATCTATGAATGCCTGTTGTTTCTTCGTTCTTTTATTCTGTTCAGAAGGCACTTCATTAGAATGAGAGGGAATTTGCATTATTATGGGTTCAGGTATTCCAACAGGAATAATCCATTGCCCTGATAATTTTGCGGCTCCATCAATACCGCCACATTCGCAAGTATATATTATTTTTTCTGCTCGTACTTTCCACATTTCAGCCGCTTCTTCTACTGTCATATATTCTGCCAAATTTTCCATTTTTATACATCCTGTCTAAAATTTTATGTTTTTGTATGACCTACTCCTACAAAATTTCTTTAATAAGTTTACCTTTAAACTCTTTCAACTTTACTTGTCTCGTTTTATGGTCAGGCAGAACATCACCAACTATCTTCCAAAAGTTTGGTGAATTGTTATGTTCCAAAATGTGCGCTAGCTCGTAAACAACCACATAATCAATTATGTCATCATCAGCCATAATCAAACGCCACGAAAAATTAAGGGTGTTTGTCGAATTACAACTGCTCAAACAATTTTTTGCGCTATTGATTTTTAACCCAGTCGGTTTCACTCCCATTCGCGCGGCGTACTCTTGAACTTTCGCGGTCAAATCCTGTTTCGCAAGAGCGCGATAGCTTTGTATGCAGGCGATTTTAATTTTTTCTGATGAATAATTCACCGGAACACAGAAAGCGTTATCAAAGAACGGTTTTCTTTCCACAACGCCCCCCAACCAATAATCTCTACCCCTGTAAGGGAGCCTGCTGCCAAATTTATCAGATAGCGGACTTTTAAAATGAGCCTTCGCTACTTCTGGATTTCTATCATAATAAAATTCTCGCTTACGAGCGATTTCTTCTTGAATGTTTTTTACGTCATACCCAGAATATTTCCTTGTCGCTTCTACAAATTCTACGATTAGAGAACCGCCTATCGCATGGTCATATCCTTTATACCAAATAGTCCCATGATCGGGTTCATACGGCTCTATTTCTGCGTTGTACGAAATATATAACGTATCATATTTATGCAGATGATTGTCGAAAGCATAATTCGGAACATAGAGCAAGTGCTTGACCCCTTTTGCCGACAAATACCCGTGCCGTTTATACATATACCCATAAATATACCACTCCGGTAAGTCGGACGACAGGATTTTTGTTGGGTATCTCCCATGAGCGAACAGATACCCGTCAGGATCGCTTACGACGACATTTCCTTCGTTTCTTTTATATACTATTTTACTTTCCATATAAAGCGTGGCGTTTATTTGTTTTTTACTCATTTTGCATCGCTCCTTTCACGTTCTTTTCCGATTTTCACTTTTTTCGGTAAGTTCCGATTTGAAAGTCTCGTTGTTTTTTACGAGTTCATCAAACTTTACCGGATGAAAATCATTTATGTCAACCCCGGCATTAAGAAGATTTGGCATTTGCCGAATGAGCGGGAAATAAAAACCGTCCCGTTTGTTGTGTATATGTCCGTGTATCATATAGCTTCCTTTCGCTATGTTGTTCCAGCTCATCATTGGATAATGGCAGAGTGTAATTTTATGTTGACCATCTGAAAATTCAACAAAACGCTCTATGGTTGCGAAATATTTCGTCAAATCCACTTTCTTAATCCAATCTATATCATGATTGCCAAGTATCAAGTGTTTTTTGCCGTTTAATTGTTTCAGATAATCTTCCGGAGATTTGATACTGCGGAAAATAAAATCGCCAATGATATAAACGCTGTCACTCGAACATACACGCGAGTTCCATGTGGAAACAAGATGTTCATCCATTTCATCGGCGGAAGAAAACGGACGGTCGCAATGTTTGATTATATTTGCATGACCCAAGTGTAAATCCGCAGTAAAGAAAATCACAGTTTTATTATACCTCCAAATACATTAAACATAAAAACACCCGCTTAATCTTTTTCTTTTTTCAAAAAGTCGTTGTTAATGACCTTGAAAGACATCTTGTGCTGCAAGTCGTCGTTATGCGAAAAATCCTGCGTGCGGACAACTATTCCCTCTTTAACAACGCCGCTTGGATATTTACCGCGCGCTTTCTCTAAAAGCTCGTCCAGCGTATATGCGAAACTGTCGCCGATTTCCTCAACAGGAACCATCTCCAAGCCCAAACGCTCGCAATAACCCCGTAAATCACTCAAACCCATTTTCGGACGCGCACCGTTTTTTTCCAATCTCAATATGTCAAATATAAACAGGTTAGGTTCTGTGAGTTTAAGCGGGTTTTTTTGAATTCCCTGCCCGCAGAATTCACCTTGAAGCGCAATATTCTCACCGAGAGCGAGCAGTTTATCTTTAAGTCCGTGCTTGTATACCCACGCCCACATAGAGCAAGAAACCGTATCCTCTTTGTATTCCCTGTTGCGTCCGCAAACGCCTACCACGCCGTTATTAACGTAAACAGTACAGCTCGTTCCGTCCATTTTCATTGAGATATAATAAGGTTTCCCCGTGAACGCTTCGATAAACTCCGGCATAGATTGTACACGCGTTTCGTCCGTTGTCGGGATTCCGAACGGTTTGTTGCCGATTTCAATGCCCGACGTTCCCATTACCTCAGGCATTTCCCACTTCCTTACAGATAAAAGTTCTGTAACGTCCGTGCCGGCAACAGGTTCGGAGATTTCGGGGAATGCTGTTATAGGCAACGCCAACCCCTGCGAGATTTCGCCCCGCATAGTCATTGTTTTAATCCGTAAGCCTTCGCCCATGAACTCGTTTTTGCGGTAGCTGGTGCGGTGCAGGAACTCATATCGGGCGTCACCGGCAGGTAAAAAGCTATCGACTTCAAAATAGACGCAGAGATCGCCCTGCTTAAATTCATTCTTTTTAGAAACGCATTGCCAGCCTTTTATGATGACGAGTTCAATCGCGTCCGCTCCTTCAATCGGCTTAATCGCCGCTATTTCTTGTATCGTTACTAAATTACGCATAAATGTTCTCCTCTGTTTTTATAATTCTATTGTAACACAATATATGCAAAATATCAACGCGAATCGTTCAGCTTTACACTTGCTCCTGTGTTTTTACGCATTATATTCTATAGCTTGATTTTGAAAAAGTACGCATCTTGCATTTGCGTACTTTTGTTTTTTTCTTAACAGATTAAATTATATAATCAAGTTCTTGCAGAACTTTTGACATATTTTGGTTTCGGGATTCATTATAAATATATTCTTTTATTGCGGAGTTTATTTTACATAATTGATCAACATAGCTTTTCTTAAACTCCAGTGGGAATTTAGTTATAGTACAAATAAAATCTATACTGTTCTCCATGTACAAACGCCACTTATCGCTTTTCTTCCTAAATTCCGCGCTAATCGCATATATTAAATTTTGAAGCAGCAAGTAATATACATCTATTGATGAAATATATTTAGAAACTTTTTTACTACTCAAATACCTGCCATTTAAAATCATTTCTATATTCGGCAATTTCTCTGTATTTTCAAGGTATTTCAGAAAATTTGTTGCCTCGACAGCACCCACATTGCCTTCAACTTTTATCCTTAACGCTTCGTTGTCTAATTCTGCATCCAGCAAATTTCCAACCGCTTGCCAGCTTCTTGGCGTAGCAAAAACCAATTCCGCATTACCCTCCGGCTTAAAAGTATAAAGAGCCGTTTGATTAGCCGATAAATAACTCACGACCGCAGGATTGTGTCCGATTTTTATTGCATAATCCCGCCATGTTACAAAATCAACTTCAACTTCGTGTATTTCGAATCTGTCTGCCAACGGTGCGGGCGGCGCTGTATAAACACCGTTGTCCTGTTCCCGGTTTCCGGTGGCTATTATATGCCAGCCGTCAGGTAAAGCATAGTTGCCTATCCGTCGGTCTAACGTCAATTCATACGCCGCTGCCTGCACTGTTTTTGGCGCGGCATTTAGTTCTTCAAGTAACAGTACTCCTGTTTCACCATCTCTTTCGGTTCGGGGTAATATGTCATTTATAAGCCACTTTGTATAAGTATGCGTATCGTCCGGATACGGTATCCCTTTTAAATCTGTCAGCGACCATAACAATAATCTGACGTCAATTACACGCATTCCGTAAGATACCGCCACTTGATGTATCATTTCTGATTTACCTACTCCGGTTGGACCGAGAACCATCAACGAACGTTTTAAATTTTTATCTATTGTGCCGCGCAATGCAAGTTCAAACTGACGCAACGTTATCATCGTTACTCCTCCAGCCCAAACCGATGATATTCGTTTGCAAAATTATTTGAAATCAAATCTAAACGTGAATCACTTAATATTGGTCCTACCTTCTCTTTGGGTTTAGGATTTGGAAATACATCAATTTTCTGACTCATCAACAGCAGTCCATACGAATGTGAATCTATTCCAATTTCTTTGCCATCTGCCATATAAGACAAGCCATATACTAATTCTTTCGTATATATCTCTCTGTGAATATACTGTAACAGCATCGGAAAACCATATACTTTATTCCATACTTCCGCACCCGGCTTAAATGCTATGTCCTCTACGCCTATAGCTTCGTCAATTTCAGGCATTGGTTCTTTTTTATCTGACAAGCCTTTTAAAAGCCATTCCGCATTTACATCAGTGCCTTTGGGCATAAAACTATTATCTTCCGTTAATTCGCTGTCCTTCTGCAATACCGATTCATTTTGTTCTAACTTACGCAGCAATAAATGGTCTATATTGATAATTTTAGATCCGCCGTCATATTCTTTTTTTACTGTAGGCAGCAATACTCTATATGTATTACACCCGGAAAGATGAATCATTTCTCCTATTAATATTCCCCGGTGCTTCGTAGTTAATATCTCGACCCGCTCACCTAACTTAAATCCGCCCGCGCCAAATTCATACTTTGTCATTTTTAGATCCTCCGTTTTCTTTTATTCTTTATATATTTATCTATTTGCCTACCATAATAACTTTTCCCAAGTCCCTAAGTTTCCCCGGCGGAACGTCTTGAGTAATAAAAATCACATCAGATAATCCTTTCTCAAAGCTATAAAACTGCCCGTCTGTGAATACGATTATCGGTTTTGCCCCTTTTTTATGTTTCTTTACATACTCTACAACATCTGCCCAGTCTGTACCGCCACCGACGTTCATCTCATTCACAAATTTTTCTAAAGAAAACTTATCTGTTACTGGTGCTTCTTGGTACACTTCACTGCCAAACGATATTATGGAGCCTGTAAAATCTAAATCTTTCAGTATACAAGCTACCTGCCATATTTGCGCTGATAATTCTTCTCTGCCTACAGAACTGCTTACATCAATAACAATTAAAGCGTTGTTCAGTGCTTTTTCTTCATCATTACTTACAGGCAATATCAAACCACTGTACAGCATTCTTTTGTCAGGCGGACAAAATGTGTAATCATCATTATCTTTTGCCATTTCTAAATACTGCTTAACTAACAGAAACCAAGGCAGTTTACGTCTGTCTGCTATATCTTCCAACAAGCCTTTAATAAAGTATGGCAGCCCGGTATTGCCTGCTGCTTTTGAGCAGGAAGCCAATAATCCCTGCACTTCTGCTTCGTCTAAAGAATTTTTAATTTGCTCTAATATATCAAAAACATAAGAACCATCATTCGTTACTTCTGTTTCAAATGATTTCCACTTTAGTTTCACCGTCATCGGCGGTTCTGCTGATAAAATTCCCTGATCCTTGGCTTGCTCAATGAATGATTCTGCAATCCTGTGCGACGGGTCGCCGGACAAATCATCTTGTGTCATGAAAGTATCACTAATCGGTTGTACCGGAAGTTCGTTTCTTTTCAGCTCATACTCCATTCGCATAATCAGCCAGTTCACTACTAAATCGTAACCGATATTCCAATACATTTTGGCGTAGTACGGCATATCTTTCGGGAATATATGCCGTAAAATTATGTGCAGTATTTCGTGCAGCAGTACAAAATTCAGACATTCTTCGGGTAGTTCATTCATCAGCTTCTCGTTTAGATATAAATTCTTACCGTCTGTCGCTGCTATACCATTTATATCTTTTCTGTACTTGTTTACACGCATACTCAGTTCTCCCAGAAAGGGATATGCTTTACGCAGCAGCAAGCTGAACCGTGCGAGTTTATATTCAAATGGCATCGCTTTATACTTTACTGAAGCAATTTTCATCGTGGTTCCCGTACCGTTCTGTATAATATTTTGTAAAAATCAGTCATGTTTTATAGGCGCATATATATTATACAGTACATATAAAAAAATGAACATGCCCCGGCGGTCAAGTTTTTAAATTTTTATTATCGAAATTTGTCAGTGCTAAGATTTTCCTATCATTCAATGAAAGGAGGTCAAAGCTATGCTCGATTATAAAAAAATAGGCAAAAGGGTTAAAGAAAGCCGCCGCTTAAAAAATATGACGCAAGCAAAACTTGCGGAATTAGCAGATATGGCGGACACTTCTATTAGCCGCATTGAAACAGGCGCAAAGAAAGTAAGCCTTGAATCATTAGCAAAAATCTCACTTGTACTCAGCGCTTCGCTTGATTTTTTAGCGTTCGGCACAGACCCAAATATCACCCAAGATAAGTAAACTCCGCCGAAAAAAGTCCGGAAAACTCGTATTTCCGGACTTTTTGGCATATATTTTAAATTAAATCATCCATTTCCTGACGTAACTGCTTCATAGCGTTATCATAATATTCGCTAACTTTTCTTTGTGAAATTTTTAATTTTACCGCAATCTCAGCAAATGTCCATTTTTCAATAACATGGTATTTTACGACTAAACGATACTCTTGTGAAAGAGAATTTAACATTTCAAAAACACTAAATTTTTGTACGGGCACAGAACTTTGCTTGTCAACTTTTCTTTGGAAATTCTCGTCGTCTGCTGATTTATTTTGATGAACAAGTAAGTTGTTCTCCTTCGTTTTTATTTTGACAAAGCTGCAAATACGATTTCTTGCGATTCCTCTCATCCAAGTTGAGTATCTGCTCCAGCCTCTAAACGTATCTATTCGCGATATAGCTATTTCCAATGTATCAGAAATAATATCTTCTCTGTCCTGGTCATTAAATAATCTCCCTGTAGAATAGAAAACATACTTTTTCGTTTTTTTTAAAGCATTTTCCAGCATATTTCGAAATATTTCTTTATTACCCGCAAGATATTCCTGACAAATATAGTAATCCTGCTGATGTTTGTTAATATCAATGAAATCATACTTAGCCGTAAGAATTTTTAATCTTTCACTTTGCTCTTCTTCAGTTCTCATATATATCCTGCATTATTTGCACGTAAATTTAGATACTTTTTATTTTCTCTTGTATTTTTAACTATTATATAGTACATGCAAAAAAATGAAAATGCCCCGGCGGTCAAGTTTTAAAATTTTTATTATCGAAAGCTGTATCACGGGCAAAAAAATCAACTTCTGTGTAGAAGTTGATTTTTTATGACCCGCGATGTTACACTTTAACAATCCATTTACCGTTTTTATTTGCCCGACTCGCTCTATTAACCCTTGTGTTTTCAGCTTGTTTATATTAGTTTCTAATATATCATAACCCATTATATTATATACTCTAATTTCATAACCCGATTATAAAGACATATATGTTTTTCGTCTATATTGACGTCATAATGATAATGCCCGAAATACCATTTATCATAGGCGCAGTCAGCTTTAATAATATGTTCAAAGAAATTCGTAAGTTTGTCGTGGCTGTAATATTCAGCTATTTTAGCTTGAATGTTGTCAGCGCAGCAATGGGAAATAATGTAATCAACTCTCCATTCATGTGCCGCGAGATTATTCATTGCGTTTTCATACTCATTGTCAGACGGAAGTTCCTCAGCCCACCATGATATATTTTCGGTTCTGAATTGTTTGTCGTGCGATGAAGCTCCGCCCATTACGAAAAACTTCTTTCCGTCAAGTGTATAAACTTCGCCGCGCGTCAAATGATATATGCTATCGTTTATTTTATGAACCTTACCGCCGCAAAAAATTTCGATAGGATATTCGCTTAACATATGGAAATTTTCATGGTTTCCGTCCGCAAATAACGTGGTAAAGTTTTTATCGCGCAGCCATTTTAACCGGAATTTTTCTTCTTTATCTCCGTTCCATACCCCGCCGAAATCTCCGCAGACAATCACGAAATCATTTTGGGTCATCGTTTTTTGTTCCGGAAAAATTTTTGCATTGAGCTTATTAATATCAATCGGGATATGGGTATCCCCTGTTACATAAATCATATTTTTATACCTCTAACTTTTCTAATTGTTCCATAGTTGTCGTTATTTCGCTTGTTATTGGGTCTGTTCCGTTCGCGAACTGTTCGATATACATTTTCGCTCTCTTTATTTTTTCAAGTTCCGTCACATTTTTTTAACTTAAAAACACTTCCCATTTTTATTATACTTCTTTATTTTGTCAATTTTTTTGATGTTTTATTTATGCAAAAAATTCTTGACGCGCTCTGCTTCGTGTAGTATAATGTATAAAAGAAATCGCCGACGAGTGTCTGAAAAGACATTGCCGTTGGCTTTTTCATTATGTCAAATGCCTGTATTATGATTTACTACTCGCCAACCCCTCAATAAATTTGCCATATTCATCTTTCATCGGAAGTTCATAATCCACTTTAATGCGATTTCTTACGCACATAACTTCCTTGCCCGATTTGGGATTGAAACTCGGCTTTTCATATTCTTCCCAATATAATCCTATACCCCTTTTCTGCCAATTCGGGAGTTCGTTGAAATTTATGCCGTTCTGGAATAATAACTCATTTTTATCGGAGACTGACATACCACTCAACTGATTCGTCGCAGCGGAGACACTTTCCCCATTCTTTCTTAGCATCCAATAGCAATGGGAATTCAACGCGTTTCTATGCGCGTCTTCGTTTCGCCAACGAAAATAATCCACTACCAAACCTATATTTGGCAATTCTGATATACGGGCGTCAAAACAAGCTAAATTACCAAGCAAAAGCGAAAACTTCGCACTGGCTTCACCCGCCAATACTGATATAATTTTCCGCGATTTTCTGCTGAATGCGCTTTCATCACTATGCAAAAGCAACGAGATTTCGTCGCTCTCCGTATATCCGTAAACTACGCGAAACCCGCAGTCCATAAGGTGTTTTGTTGTTTTAACTATATAATCTCTGAATACAACATCAAATGGCGCTTCAAATTTACAAATTTCTTTGGTTAATTTCGTAAAACCCCGTCCATCTAAACGTACCACCATATACATTTCAGGCAATACGCAATAATCATGCGCCATTTCATATACACGCATTTTCATGTCTAATTCGTCAAACTTCATTTTTATACTCCTCAATAGTAAAATCGTTATCTTTGATTTGCACAGAGTATAACTCGTCAAACCCTTCGCCATAAACGGGTAATTCCATTTTTGAATATGTACTGCGTATAGCGGCGACAGGCACTTTGGCTTTTCCTGTCCGTTTTTCGTTTCGTTCAATCGCTTCGTTAATACTTGAACTAAAGTAATACCCGACGATTTTATATTTTTTACTTTTCGCTATGTCAATATACTTTTTTCTGTCCGCAACCGTGGGATTAGTATTGTCAACTACAAAAGGCTGTTTTGCTTCAAAACATGCGTCAACTAATATCTTTTCTTTATTTCTTGTTTTCAGCATATCCAAGTTGATTCTGATATGGGTATTATAAAACCAGTGCTTGTAAAATTCGCTTTTTCCGGTTGCTTGAATCCCAATAAATATTATTAGTTCCATTTCAATCTTCTTTCCTCAAAATTAATGTGTTAAAAATTTTCGTTTGAATATATTATACTGCCAACCCTTGGGGTCATACACGGAAAATGCTATATGCTCGAAATATTTCTCGAATCCTTCGTTTTTTAACAGTGTATAAAAAATATCTGCCACATCAGCCGCGTCGTTTCCGAAAACACCACACCCAAATGCGCCTAAAATTATTTTACGGTCACCTTTAACAGCAAATAACGTCAGGATATACGTCACGGGTTTTATCCAATCGCAAATAGAATTCTTTCGGGCGTACGTAAATAAATCGGACGTCGAAATCGCTGTCGGGTGACTCAAATCCCCAGGCTCTGCTTCCCGATTCAACCGCATGCAAAACTTTGATGTTTTCGAGTTGTTCCATTTCTTTTATTTTTTCGCATATTATATCTTTCATAAGTTCAGCAGCCTTTCCAATTGCTCAATGATTTTATCATTGGTCAGCGACCAAACCCACTCCTGCGGAGTTTTGACTTTGCCATCGTAATAAACAAAGAAAAACGCAGGATATTTCGTCTTTGTCGCCATCTCCGCATACGCTTTTCTCGTTTCGTAATGAATAGGTATAATCTTTTCTTGAATGATATTATCAAGGTATTCGTCAAGACAATCTATTTTATTTCTCAATATGTCGATATATGGCTTGTATTCTGGGAAATACGTCAAAAATTCGCCGACCTCATTTGTCCGTAACAGTTCAAGCAGTCTCTTTTCGTTCATTCCGCTTATCAAATGGCTGACAGATACATACGCCGGACTTTTCACTTTGATTCGCCTGTACTCCGCGTCTTTGACAACATATCCTTCCTCGCAGTACCGTAGTTTCGACGCCATTTCGATTAAATCGCCGATATTATTACATTGATATGTTTTGGGTTTCTTTATTCCAATGTCAACTTCAAATTCTTTCAGCGATATATTATCTCTTGCCCCTATGTGATATAAGTCGATTGTTTCATACGGAACAATGACACGGTTATACGGCGAAATAAGCTCAAACATATATGTACATTGCGGATTGAGCACAGTTATATCAAGTCCGGCTTTGACTGCTGCCGTTTCAAATAGTTCGCCGAAATTACTATATGTCGTATCTACGGTCATCTCATTATCAGTATCAGAACCGATATTGGCTTTGTTCGCGAATATAGTTCCGTTGGTTGATACTATCCATTTTCCTCCGTAGTTCCAAACTTTGATGAGCGAGCCGTCGATTTTCTCCTCGACTTTTGCAGTCGCCCAGTCGATATTGTCAGCGTATGGTTCGCCGTAATTCCCGAATTTATAAAACGGTACGCAAACCGAATTAAGATTTTTATCTATAATCAACCCGCGGCATTCCCGCACAATTTCGATATTGAAATCAGAATCTATCTGGGAATATTTCAGCAATGTAAAATCTCCGTCGTCTTTTATGGTTATATTATACGGCGAATCCGATAAAATTTCCCGCCAGTTCGGGTTATTTTTTATATATTCTATTACTCTTAATATATTTCTCACCTCGCAGTTTATTAATCCGGCGCTTTTTTTATTTATTTTCTCTTGCGTTTTGCCTGTTCAATAATATCGTTAATATTATCTTCATTCAAAACATTCGGATAATCCTGCCTGAAATTCAATAACATTTCGTTTGTCTGTTTCTCCGCTTTGCGAACTTTTGCATAAATATTTTCGTAATCCTTGCTGTTAAAAGCATCATCAAGGAGCTGTTTGGAAATGTCAGGTATCGGCTGTTGCCCGTAAAGTTCGGTAAACGCCTTATCAATAGTGGCTC
>Ga0082212_10008942_pt1 | contig 12985 bp, 10 predicted proteins | sample TergutNt197P3_FD_71548 | JGI IMG/M metagenome (GOLD analysis project Ga0082212, IMG submission 71548) | Neocapritermes taracua P3 segment gut microbial communities from Petit-Saut dam, French Guiana - Nt197 P3 | ecosystem: Host-associated > Arthropoda: Insects > Digestive system > Gut ... | reverse complement strand
CGCAAATTAACCGCCACGCTAAGCGCCACAAGCCCTTTTCGCTTCCATTCCGTTGCAGTCAGCCGGATACACCTTCCGATCAAAAAATCGGAGGTAGCCGTAAAAAGCAACAAAAGAAACCAGAGGCCGCTTGTCTTGTAATAGAAGTAGAGTGAAAACAGGGAAACATATACAATCCGCATCAACGTAAACCGCCGCAACGACATGAAAATCATCAAAAAACCAATAAACAGAAAAAAGAATAACCCCGTACTGAACAGGATCGGCGCATCCGGTTGATATTGCAGCAATTCCCACAATCGCCCGACATCAAACGTCTCTGAATTGACAATTGACAATTGACAATTGACAATTATATTGATATTCTTAATTAATATACTAACCACTATTCACTATATTCTCTTCATTGCGAGCCAACTTGATGGCAAAGCAATCCATAATTAAACTCTAATACTTGTCCTGCCGGATTTGTAATCCGGCAGAATTGAGTATGAGCATTTGCAATGCGAAGTAACAATCTATCTTTCGGATTGCAAATCCGAATGGACGAGTGTTGCAAACTTGCGCCAAAAAATGTCTTTTCTTCAGTTATCATGTTGAGCGAAGTCGAAACATCTCTACATTTACTAATAATATGAGATTCTTCCACTTCGGTCGGAATGACACGAAAACGGTATTTGTCAAATTCAACTATTTGCATAAAACATCTCCATTCGCAATAACGATATTTTCTTTTATTTTCAAATGGGCGTAAGCATTACGCCCCCTACAATTTCCTCCATTTCCCCCATTTCCCCGTCTTCCCCGATTTCCCCCATTTCCCCGATTTCCCCGATTTCTTCCATTTCCCCGACTTCCCCAATCACTAACCGTATCAACGCCTTATAAAGCATCTTCCCCTGCTCATAATAGCCCTCAGCCGTATAATGAATCCTGTCTCTTCCTAATAGTTTGGCGTCTTGCCATTTTTGGCACGAATTGACGCCTCCTGTCATACCATACAAATCGAAACATGCCAATCCTTCCCGTTCAGCATATTCCGTAATTGCATTGGCTATCAACGTAATATTTTCATTGCGCACATACCCTTTGGATGTTCGATGGAAATTTTCGGCCGGCGTAGTCAACAAAATAGCGGTAGTAGGCAAAAATTCCTTTACGCCTTGAATAAATTGTTCTAGATGAGAAACAAATATCGAATCGGTCAGATTTCTGATCGAAAACGCCTCGTTCGTTCCCAATGTAATGATAAGCAGAGAAGGATTGAGCAATGACAATTGACGGAAATAATTGCTGTTTGTATAATGTCTGAACATGGCGCCATTTTGTCCGATCGCATGATACAAAATACCGGCGTTTCCATTCATCAACGAAAAACCATAATAACAATTGGGCGTTTGCAGCATATCCGGAGCAAAGTCGTGCGGAAAATCATGCGGTATATTAAGCAAATGCAATGACATCGCCTGCTCCTCCATACTGAAAGTATCAACCGCGATACGGGGCAATCCTGTTTCCGATCCCCACACCGTATGAATGGCTACACTATCTTCTTCTACAGGCAGCAAAGGAATGGCTCTGTCATCCCTGAATAAAAGCGCCTTGTTAAATGCATAGCCCGCTCCGTTAATTGGGGCGATACGTACCTCGAAATCAACTGTTTTAGATGCGGTTTGAATCCCCATACCCCCTAAACCCCATATACATTTGGGTACAAGTTGAATGCAACGTCCTGCAATCCAATCTTTTACTTTCGACGAAGTGATAAAATAATCTTTGGGTTCGTTGATTTTGGCCAACTTCAAAGGCGCTATCCACCCCCGTCCGGCATTGCCGAAAGCCTGATGCAACATACGCATTACCTGACCTGTATAGAGACCGGCCTGCACATGCGAATCGCCCAAATGAACAATCTGAATGACCGTATCTTTGCCGGCAAGCAACATCTCCAACTCATCAAGGAAAGCGTTCAACGAACCGTTTGCATCTGTGATTCGACACAAAGAATCTATCGCAAAAGAAATTTGCAACTCCACATCGTCCGTCAGTTCGGTGCGGGGAGGGCTTTCCATTTCCGACAAGTGCTGTTTCGTTATGTATGGAGCGTATATATCAAAAGCCAAACCCACCAAAACAGCAGGGACAATAAACAGGAGTGAAATAGCACAAGACCGCAAGACCGTAAGACCGCAAGACCGCAAGAAATTCATTGATTTTCAGTTATTCAGTTATTTCCATCCTATCATACAGTTCCTTTTCAAAAATAAACGCATCAAACAGCAACGATGCTATTTCTCTTCCGCCTCGAAAACTCAGGTGCGTATAATCTTTACTCGCCCAGCGGCGATCTACATACCGCACCATGGCATTTTCGCCACCCATCGCATTAAAAACGTTCCAAAAAGGTACTTGCGCTATCTGAGCCGCCTGGTACTGCGCCTTTAACAGCGACATAACCTCCGGCATGGTTTGATAGGCGCCGTCCCGGTAATTACTACGGTCGGAAACGCCCAACAACAAAATATCTGTTTCCGGAAAGCACTGTTGAATATGTTGAATAACCTTTACCATCCGGTCGCGATACCAGCCGTATTCCTGTGTCTGTTCATTAGCCACATTCAGACCATATTGAAGGATGATCAAGTCGTACGCACGAATTTCATGCAATGCCATACAACTGTTTTGGTCTAACGCATCCAATACGATGCCCGTATTTCCCCGCAGCGAAAAATTATCTACCACCACGCCCGTATTATCTTCCAAGGCAATCCCTAACGCCTGCAACCCTTTTGCATTGCGGAAATAAAACGCGCCATCCGTAAAAACGCCTTCCGTTTCATATTGTGTAATTGTTTCTGTTACAGGCAATATATCTATAATCGTATCTTGCGAATGATTGCAAACCAAGCGCATTTCGGATTGTTCGTTTTTTGAATAGATAAATTTGAGCGACGATACCTTATCCAATCCGGGATACGCATTGACGGTTTTAAACGTAATGACAGCTTCGTCGTCTTCTGTTTCAAACACTACACAGGGCAGTACGTACCTGTGTGTGCGTTCCGACAGAATCGTATTCGTTTTCCATCCTTTCGAAGTTTGGTTGATAGTCGGCCGGTACTGTTCTACTTTTGAAGTGACGGGTACAAAACCAACCCCACCCCCACCAAAACGATCCTGCATCCTGGCCCGAAAGTCGGCAAGAATGATATCGCCTTCTATAAACGAATCCCCCATAAAGGCAATACGCACAGGACGTTCCAACGAATGAATCCGATTCAGCGCCGAGAAAAAATGTTTCAAACCGGTATAGCCAACCGAAAAATCTTCAATGCGTACCTGTATGGAATCGGTATTTGAAGAAGATGCCGCCATTTGGTATAAAGACTCCCGTTCCAAAAGTTGATCCGCAGTCAGTCCACGCACCGCCACAGAATCGGATATCCCCAATGTATCGATCGGCAAAAACAATTCCTCATCCTGCTCATTGATTTGCAAGTCAAGCGGAATGGGTTGGGCTTTCACACGCACATCCGACAACAAATCCACTCTTTTCAGCGTGAACCCCAAAACCTCATCCGGCAACAGATACATCCCGATACATGCAACCAACGTCATTATCAAAATAACAACCAGCCTGCCAAAATAATTCTTCTCAGTCATTTTTCAAAAAAACGTACAAAGATACGAACAATTGTGAATAACTGAATAAATTCGATATCTTATTACGCTCGACACTAAAGAATCGATTTACAACAGTATCTATCAACGTAACGTCCTAAAATATAGATATTATGTTTCAAAGTGACGGCATAATTTCTTCTTTCGTATTTTAAAGTTAGGTTTTATGCTTTTCAACTGCACTGTTTCATCTACCTATCAGCGCTTTTCCTGTCAGTTAATTGGGATCAAATAAGTGTTTTCATACCAATACAACTACTACATCCTATTCTTGATTACAGGTTATAATTGTTTTTCTGCTTAATTTGATTTCTATACTGATGAACAGGTTGAATTTCAGATTAAAAACCGTTTTAAGTTTCAGAGAATTTTCAGAATTGTCAAGCAGCTACCGTGTACTTGATGCACGTACGATATGGCTATTTCAGGATTATTTGATTCGTAAGCCATCGCAGGAAAACTAAGGCTTATGATAATTTTGAAAGCACATAATGATTTTTACAGATAATTCGTAATATTTTTGTACTTTTACGCCCTGAAAGTCAGATAAGATGAAGGTAGCTGTTTTATTAACTGTATATAACAGGAAAGAAAAGACTGTTCGCTGTTTGAAAAGCTTGTATGGCGTTACGGGAACAGAGGGGATTTCTTATGATGTTTTTATTACGGATGATAACAGTCTGGACACTACGGAAGAAGATGTAAACAGGTTATTTCCAAATGATAATCTGTATTTGCTGAAAGGCAACGGTAATCTTTTTTGGAATGGCGGCATGATCAATTCGTGGAAAGCGGCTTTGCAAAAGGGAGGGTATGACGGATACCTGTGGTTGAATAACGATACGGAATTGTTTCCCGATCTATGGAACGAATTAAAGGAGGCTGATCGTTATTCACGATCGCAATTTGGACAAGGGGGTATTTATGTGGGTTCTACTTGCGATAAAGAAAAATCAAAATTGACTTACGGAGGGTTTAATTTTGTCAGCAAGTTGAGTTTATTGGATGAATTTGTGATTCCTGACGGCACTTTCCGAAATTGTCAATGCGCTCATGGAAATATAGTTTACGTTTCCATGGATGTGGTTGACAAACAAGGCATTTTGTGTGACAAATATTTGCATGGCGGAGGCGATCACGATTATACATACCGTGCCTTTCGACGAGGTTTCCCCCTGTTTATACTGCGTGATTACGCAGGAATCTGTGAAAATGATCATGATGTGTTTGCCGATCAGGGCAAATTTTTCAATATGAATTTGAAAGATCGTATCGATTATTTGAATTCACCCATGGGTTATAATCTGAAAAATACGCTTTTATTTCAACAAAGATGTTTCCCGTATCGCTATCCGTTTGTTTGGATAGCAGGATATATGAAAGCGCTTTTTCCAAAGACCGGTTCGAGATTTTACAGGTATTTAAGAAGGTAGTCGGCTATGAAATTAATTGTAAAACGTATATATACACATATTTTGTTGCTGATTAACGTGCTTTTCCCGAAATTTAAAGCTCGAAATTCATTGTTTTGGGATGTAAAGATTCGTTGTCAGAAGCCATGTGAGATAAAGTTAGATCATGCCTACCTTCATAAAACGAAAATTACAATGTCGGGACAACAACACCAAATGCTTGTGGAAGGGGCCATATACAATTCTGTGGTAATGGTATATGGTACAAACAACAGGTTAATAGTTGATAAAGGCAGTGAGATACATGATGCAAACATTATTGTACGAGGTAATGATTTGCTTTTTCATATAGGTAAGCAAAGCAAAATAGGGGGAGGCAGATTCGTTATTATGGGACAATCCAATCAAATAACGATCGGCATGAATTGTATGCTGGCGGATCAGCTACAGGTATGGAGTACAGACTCTCATCCTATTTATGATGCAGATATGCATATAATCAATCCTTCCTCTCCGATCATTATTCATGATGGCGTATGGATAGGCGCTTGTGCAACAGTGCTTAAAGGTGTAACCATTGGCGAAGGCGCTATTATTGGAATGAATGCTGTGGTAACACGGGATGTTACGCCGCACAGCATAAATGTCGGAAATCCGGCCAAGGCGGTAAAGTCGAATGTTACCTGGCGGCGCGAATATATCAGCATATAATAAAAGTATATGAAAAAGATATTTATATCATACGCCGACGATAACATGCGCTACTCTTTAAAGCGTATTGGGAAACAGGCGATAAAAAACGGAATATTTGATGAAGTCGTATTATATACGCCGGATATGTTGCCGTCTTATATCAAAGAATCTCCCTTGATGGCCTACAGCCGTGGAGGAGGATATTGGGCATGGAAGCCTGCCATTATTTGGGAAACACTGCAAAGGCAGGATGAAGGAGATATTGTGGTGTATGCGGACTCGGGATGCAGCTTGCAAAAAAGCAAACTTTGGGAAGAATATTGGAAGAAGCTGACCACAAATTACCATACAATCGTATTCCAATTCAATGATGAAGTGCCGGAATGGGAACGATGGGGGCAAACTTCCACCAAAATAAGATATTGGACAAAACTAAGCACATTTCGATATTTTGAAAGACTGTTAGGTAGCGATTACGGGGATTTTAATAAAATAATGGGGGGATTTATTATTTGTAAAGGGAAAAACAATGCGTTTATAAAGCATTGGTTGGATTTTACGTTGTCGCACCCTGAATTGGTAATGGATCTGACTGAGGATGAAGCTAAAGAACAGTTACCCACTTTTGCCTACCACAAACATGATCAGTCTGTCATCACGCCACTTGCCCGGTTGTATGCTTCGGAAGTACTTGTGCTGCCGGAAACTTCTGAAACAGATCATAAAAATGCAGCGGTTGTGGCTTCAAGAATTCGGGCAAAAACGCGCAAAGATTATATCGAACTTCGGTTGAAATATTATTTGAGGAAATTTTTAGGCGACAAATTATTTGAGAACATCAAATTCAAACTAATAAAAAAATAGGTTATGAGTAATATTATTTCAAGGACTGTAAATTATGTCAAACGAAAAAAAATAAAACGAATCAGACCGGATCAGCCTGCTTCCGTTACCGAACATAATGATGCGTATAAGAAATTGAGGAGTTTACCTGACGACAGATTGTATGCCGATAATGAATTTTGTCTTGATTATTTAAGGCAGAACATGGCGAATATGCAAGAAGCGCAGGAAAACACCGGACAGATTTTTCACGCCTATTGGCAAGGTTTAGTGGGTGAAAAACAGGCGTTTTCGATTAAATCGGTTTTGGCAACGCAGGCGAATAGCAAGGTGTGGCTTTGGATAGACAAGAAATCGTGGGAAATGAATGTAAACAATCCGATTTTAGATGAGTTGAATAACTATATAGAAATAAAATGTTATGATATATACGCCGAAATCAAGCATACGCCTTTTGAATCTTTCAATAAATTGCACTGGTCGCAATATTTTGATTTAGCATTACGGGCAGATACATTTCGTGTCTTAATTTTGCAGAAGTATAAAGGCGTATATTTTGATCTCGACATATTTTTTCTGCGTGATATGGGACAACTGTATCGTGATCATATTGCTTATTGTTGGGAAAATCAGCCTTATTGTAACAGCGCCCTGCTTTTCTTCAATTCCGAAAAAATCACGGAAAATATTGTTGCAACAGTCAAAGAGACCGGAACGTTTATCCCATGGGTGGTGTTTAATTATAATAATAAAAAAATCAAGGATTTGCTTGTATATCCATGCGCTTTTTTTGACCCGGTATGGAATATAACGAATATTGAAAATTATTCGTACCCTATACAATCATTCGATGAGTTTTTTACTAAAAAATGCACCTTGAATACATATAAGGAATTTTTTCCGGGCGCGTATGCATATCATTGGCATAATCGTTGGAATATGACGCCCATTGCCGGTTCTTTTTTTGATGTCTTTAATAAAGAATTATCGCAAGAGTTTAACGCAAATCGTATAAAATGAATCAATTCGTTTCTATTATTGTCCCCATCTTCAACGTCGAGAAATATATCGAACGTTGTGTGCGTTCTCTTTTTGAACAGACACTGGGCAATATGGAATATATCTTTGTAGATGATTGCAGTCCCGATCAAAGCATGGAGATACTTCGTCGGCTTATCAACGAATACGAGTATAAGGACTTATCTATCAAGATTATATCACATGAACATAACAAAGGTCTTCCGAGCGCTCGGAACTCCGGATTAGCGGCCGCCACAGGCGAATATATTTTTCATTGCGACAGCGATGATTGGATGGAAAAAGACGCCATGGAGAAGATGTGGCAAGCGGCGAAAAACACTCAGGCGGATATTGTTTGGTGCGATTGGTTTTTGTCTTTTCGCGATAACGAACGTTATATGCAGCAAAAAGGCATTCAATTGCCCCGGAATTGCATCAAGGCGATGCTTTCGGGACGCATGAAATACAATGTCTGGAATAAATTAGTTAAGCGCAGTATGTATATTGAAAATCATATTACTTTTCCGGACGGTTACGGGATGGGGGAGGATATGACTATGATTCAAGCGTTTGCATTTGCCAAAAAAGTTTGTTATGTGCCGGAAGCATTATACCATTACGTACAATTGAATATGTCGGCTTTTACCAAAACAGCTTCGGGCACTCATTTAGCTCAAATAAAATACAATGCCAACCGGACAATTGAATTTATTCAAAACAGGTATGACGATGCATTGGAAAAAGAACTTCAATTCTTCAAACTGAATATTAAGTTGCCGTTTTTAATCACAAACAAAAAAGATTCCTATCTGCGATGGTTGGAATGGTATCCTGAGGCGAACAGTTTTATCAATCGGAACAAAATGTTTTCGTACCGGATTCGTTTGCTTCAGCAGGCAGCCGTAAAAAAACAGTTTTGGCTTGTTTGGCTATACTATTATTTGGTCGTAAAGGTGGTGTATGGCATTATTTTCAAATAATGTGTGTAAAGGTCGTGCCATCCTGAAACGTATCAACGGTTGCGATTATCTTAAATTCGTTTAAAGTAATGGGTTCGTCTTTATGGGCCACAATTCTTAAAGGGGTTTTTCCATAGAAAGAAGCCCACATGGAAAAGGTAGAGGGAGGGCCTAATATATAATCACATAAAGATAAAGCATATAAATCCTCTATATTAGAAGCCTGCGGTATTTGAAAATAAAGTATATTGGGATCATCGAAAGTGATTGTTTCGGTAGAGGATATAAGGAAACATACTTTTCCCCCGCTTTCTTCTTGAATTTGCCGCATATAATGCAGATAGGTATCATTATCAAAATAGTAAATGCCATTCATAAATTGATCATAATCGCCTCTTCTGATATGAATGCCTACAACGATTACCTCTTTATTTTTCAATTCGGTCATAAAGGTTTCACATTTGTGTATGACAGCTGGGTGGGGGCTGAACAGAAAATGTATTTGATCGAAAAAAGTGTCCAATAACTCGGTACGATGTATAGATTGCCATCCGTCTATTACCCTGTTTGTCAGTTTTTTCGCTATGCGGCAGAGATTGAGTATGAAACGGATCAATCTGCGGTTAATATGGATAAAACGAATATTCTTATATGCACATAAATTGGGGAATAAATGTATGTATTCCCCGAAATTTAGAAAAAATACAGTTTCATTTTTGTGGAAAGATTGTGCAATAAAGTAGGTGAATGACCACATTTTATTGCATAACTGACCGCCCGGTGAATAGACAATTTTCATCTGTCAATAATCATTTTGTTGTGTTAAAAATAACTAATAGTAACCAATTTTGCTGTTTTGTGATAAATGTTGTACATTTGTACCCAAATAATTAATCGATACAAAGGTACGGAGCATCTACAATATTTACAAATTTTTTAACTGATTGATACAAAAAGATCAGTTGATGGGGTAATAATCAAAAGTGGAATGATATAAAAATAATGCCGGAATAATGAGATATATAACCATATTTTTGACAGGTGTCATTACAAGTCTTTTCTATTTCTCGTTTGAATTCAGGTTTTTACCGGGAATAAATACGAAAATGATGTTGGCGGTAGTTGGCCTATCGGTATTTGTATGGCAGGCCGTAAGCAGGCGGAACGGCACATTACCAAAGAATTTTTTTGTTATTTCAATCATAGCTGCAATCTTTTCGTTTATCTGCTTCTATGCAGTTACAATTAACAATACAGACGATTTTTCTTACGTTACATACATTGTTTCTATGTGGGTATGGTTTTTTGCTGCATACGCGACTTGTTATATAATCGCTCAAACCCATGGTAATATATCTGTTTTAACAGTAATTAATTATTTGATAGCCATATCTATATTCCAGTGCGTAATAGCGCTCATGATAAATTTTATTCCGGCAGTAAAAGCGTTTGTAGATGCTTATGTGGTGACGAATATGGAAACGTTGGATAAAATAAAAAGGCTCTATGGTATTGGAGCTACGTTAGATGTGGCAGGAGCTAAATTTTCAGCGGTATTAATTATGCTTGCTGTAGCTATGAGTAACTATGAAATAATAAAACAAAACAGGAAGTTCGTTGCTATTTACATTTCCTGTTTTGTGTTGATAATCGTAATAGGATCTATGATCTCCCGTACTACCTATATAGGAGCAATAATGGGGTTTGTCTATTTTGTGTATCGTACGGGTATTTTGAAGCAGCGGATTGCCTATTCGAGTCTTAAATTTTGGAGAGTTGTGATAGGAGTGATGTTTGTATTGGTGGTGGTTTGTATTTATTATTATAATACCTCTCCCGGTTTTCGTACGTGGTTCAGGTTTGGTTTTGAAGGGTTTGTTAATTTAGTTGAAAAAGGAACATGGGAATCAGGCTCAACAGACATACTTAAATCGATGGTCGTATATCCTGAATCTCTGAAAACATGGTTAATCGGCGATGGACTTATGTCGGAGAGAGGGGGGTATTATATGGCTACGGATATTGGTTATTTGCGTTTTATCTTTTATTGCGGTATCACCGGATTGTCGGTTTTTTCAACAATGTTCATCTACCTTTCCATATCCTGCTATAAACAATTCCCTCAAGAAAAACATTTATTTCTACTACTCCTGCTTTTGGTGTTTGTGCTATGGATTAAAGTTTCTACCGATATATTCCTTGTGTTTGCCATATTCATGTGTATTCCATTGCTGCAAAAACGTACAGATAATCAATTGAAATGGCTATGAAAATCATCTATTGTATAGCCGGAACGTTTAATGCCGGAGGAATGGAGAGGGTACTTTCCAATAAGGCAAATTATTTGGCAGCACATGGGTATGAAGTGATTATCATTACTACGGATCAGCAAAAACGCAAATCTTTTTTTGCGTTGTCGTCGGGGATCAAATCTTATGACTTGGATGTAAATTATGCCGAAAACAACGGCAAAGGTTTTTTAAATAAATTAGTGTATTATCCTTTCAAACAATGGAAGCATAAAAAGAGATTGACAAAACTTTTGAATGAGTTACGGGCAGATATTGTAATATCCATGTGCTGTAATGATGTGTCATTTATCGCAAACATACGGGATGGCAGTAAAAAAATACTGGAAATACATTTTTCCAAATTCAAAAGAATGCAATATGGCAGGAAAGGCATTTGGAAATTAGCCGATTGGTGGAGAAGCAAACTGGATGAGCAAACCGTGGGAAAGTTTGATAAGTTTGTGGTTTTAACTTATGAAGATAAGGGTTATTGGGGGGATTTGCCCAATATGGAAGTCATTGCAAATGCGAAAAACGAATGGGGCAATCATACGGCCTCGTTAGACAACAAACAAGTCATAGCGGTTGGCCGCTATGACTGCCAAAAGGGATTTGACAGATTGATTGAGGCATGGCGGTTGATTCATAACCGTTTCCCGGACTGGAAACTGAAAATCACAGGAGCCGGTGAATTGCGAAAGGATTTTGAAATGCTGATTGATAAATATGGTTTAAATGATACGATTGAATTAAAAGAGAGCGTTTCGGAAATTCTGCCGGAATATTTGAACGCCTCTTTTTTAGTCATGTCATCCCGCTACGAAGGGCTTCCGATGGTATTGCTGGAGGCGATGTCGGTAGGGTTGCCACCGGTTTCGTTCGACTGTAAATGCGGCCCGAAAGACATTATTACAGATGGAGAAGATGGCTTTTTGGCGCCGGAAGGGAATATCCCGATGTTGGCAGAGAGAATGATGCAGTTGATGGAGGATGCGAATCTTCGCAAAAAAATGGGACAGGCGGCTAAAATAAAATCCGGACGTTTCGCGGAATCTGCGATTATGGATAAATGGATGAAATTGTTTGATAATCTGCTAAACAAAGCCTCATGAAAACAATCGTCATATCGGCTGTCAATCTGAACGTAGGGGGCACGCTTACGATTTTGCGGGATTGTTTGCAGTATTTGTCCAAATTAGCGGAAACAGGAGATTATCGCATTGTGGCGTTGGTATATCAAAAAGAACTGGCAAGTTTTCCGCATATTGAATATATAGAAATGCAATGGCCCAAAAAATACTGGATAAACCGGCTTTGGTGCGAGTATGTAACGATGCGGAAAATATCAGCCAAATTATCGCCTGTCTATTTGTGGTTTTCCTTACACGATACCACACCGAATGTTTTGGCAGAAAAAAGGGCCGTCTATTGTCATAATCCGTTTCCGTATTATAAATGGAAAATGAGAGAATGGATATTTACACCTAAAATTGTGCTGTTTGCATTGTTTTCCAATTATGCCTACCGGAAGAATATAAATCAAAACAGGTATGTGATTGTACAGCAGGGGTGGTTAAAGAAAGAATTTGTGCAAAGGTTTGGATTACAAGAAGAAACAATTATTGTTGCTCCGCCATCAACATCCGGTAAGCCGGTGGATGATGTGTCTATTACAAATATATCCGGACAAAGTGAATATACATTTATCTTTGCTTCCTTGCCTAACAGTCATAAGAATTTTGAATGTATCTGTCAGGCCACTAAATTATTACGAGAACAATTGGGGATCAATGATTTCAAAGTATATATTACCGTAAAAGGAGATGAAAACAGTTATACGAGGTGGTTATTCCGAAAATGGGGAAAAATGACTGAAAATTTGGAATTTACAGGATTTTTAGACAGGAAAGCCCTGTATGCTTATTACCATCAAATTGATTGCCTGATTTTTCCTTCCAAAGCCGAAACGTGGGGATTGCCGATCACGGAATTTGCCGCTTTTCATAAACCCATGCTGCTGGCGGATTTGCCATACGCGCATGAAACGGCAAGCGGATGCGAAAAAGTCGCTTTTTTCAATCCTGAC